>Ga0310123_10001112_pt1 | contig 22889 bp, 12 predicted proteins | sample CB6_AW_1057_MG_FD_203505 | JGI IMG/M metagenome (GOLD analysis project Ga0310123, IMG submission 203505) | Marine microbial communities from Western Arctic Ocean, Canada - CB6_AW_1057 | ecosystem: Environmental > Aquatic > Marine > Oceanic | place: Canada: Western Arctic Ocean | collected... | reverse complement strand
AGTGAACACCTCCTTGCGCAATCCATGCGCTTGTGCCGTCCAAGTGACGTTGGTCTTCGTGTCCAGGAACACGAGACCATGATGTTTTACGCGCCGAGCGTTCATTTCCGGATGAATCGTCTTATCCTTCGAATTCTTACGCACGTAGTTAGCAACCCCAGGGTTGTCTTTGTCGAGTTTCACTAGCCATCTGTCAATGTTGGCACAGATTCCACACCGAGGGAGTACGTAGAATACCACTGTGGGCAGTTCAGGATTGATGTCCCGCTCGATGGGCAACTTGCCGATACTTCCAGTATGGCCGCCGCGGCCTGCGTTCTGGTCCGCCATGCCGCCGGCCGCAAACAGACCCACCGATGTGAGCACAGCGAAACAAGCGAGTTTATCATTTTGCATTTTGTGTTCCCTTCTCTTTGAATTTCGCGTCCTGCGGTCCATGGCATCGGAGCTTTTGACCGATATTCTTTCAACGATGCTCCGCGTAACCACCTTGTCCCGACGATTGTAAAGCTTGGTCGTTCGCGCATCCGCATGCGCCCGCCAAGTGTTGGATATCTTCGGGGGCCACGTCCTGCTTAGGCAAGTCTGTTATCGTGGTGACGCGAAATTAATGAGCCGAAAAGCGCATGAACCAAATGTTCCATGTGAAAGCTGAAACCTGGGGGTTGGGGTCCTCTTGGGAGTGCGAATTCCAGTTGCTTGGTTAGAAAGGATCTTCACGGGAGCGTGGCACATTAAGCAAATCGATTGCCAGAATCCATCTCCGGACACAATCTCGCTCCCAACTCGCCCCAAAGGAAGGATGCGGGCGTATCCGCCCAGGACTTGCACGCGACACAATACGCCTTGATCGAGCGGGTTAGGTCTGTTTCCGGAAGTGGAATAGATGGTGCCCCCAACGGGATTCGAACCAATTTTGACTTCCCGACGGACACTGGCCACGGACGGCGGAGAACCGGCCAACCATGGACACAAAGATGCAAACTCCGGACAGCGACTGAATTGCGAGCAACACGCCGGCCGCCCCCAATGTCAGATTGCGGACAGACCCGGACAACCAGAACCCACCCCCGGACACAATCTCGCCCCCAACTCGCCCCCAAGGAATCGGCGCACTGAACTGTGTCCTTGCGGCAAGCCTGCGTGAACGCTGAGGGGGCCTTGCCTTTCATCTTGACGCCTTCAGCCCGCTCCGGCTACTGACTCCCCGCGAAACCGCTCCTTCAGTCTGGGTTAAGCGGGCATGTGTCCGGCACCGCCTCAAAAGCGATTTCTTATAAATACGCACTCATCTTGTACCTCCACGACTAAACCGTTCGCCGGCCTCTCCCTAACGAGTAGCTGCAGTACCGCAATGGAATTGCATACCTCACAAATGAGGATTAAGTGGTCTGGAACACCATCTCCTGAACTTTGGCGGCGATCGTCTCTTCGATACCCGGTTCGAAGGCGCCGGGCAGGCCGTACTCTTGCATACCTTCGATTCCCTCGTAGCCACCCTCACAACGGACACGCTTCGATGGGATATAGGCCAGAAGCTCATCGTTGTAGCCGGAGACCCAGGTATTCTCCCAGCCGTAAGCCGCCTTGAAACGCAGCGAATAATCGACACATGGCTCGCCCGCCAGCGCGATGTGGGTGAGATAGTCGCCGAACTGCCACACCTGCACTGCATAGGGCACGCTGGTGCGAAGCTTGCCTTCGTGGTCGTATTTCGCGAGGAGATTGTTGACCGAGTGGTCGTGAACCTCGACCATGCCGGGGTGAAATGCGATCAAGCATCCAAACTGTGTAGCGGTCAATTACTTCGTGTTCGCGCTGCGGTAAATCGAGAATAAACGGTAGCACCCCGGAGTTGACGGGGCCGCTGTGGTTGTGCGACGCATTCAATAGAATCTGCGAACGTTTCGGTAGCGTGGCCGCCGAAAACCATGACGCCAAGGCGGCCGTTGCCGATGGGGTAGGCGTCGAGCCAGCGCTCGGCGGCGCTGTCGAGCCAGAGGATATCGGGGCTGCGCAGGGAATCGCGATCCATTGGAAATTCTTAAACGCGGCTTACTTGTTCGAATTCAGGGCGCATTCATAACCGGCTTGGTCAGGCCTTTGGGCAGCGAAACGTTGGTGCCGATCGTGCCATCGATCGAATACGACAGCAGGCGTGAGTTCGGGTCGGCGAAGTAGGGCGAGCGGAAGTATGTGTTGAGATCGATTTTGTCGTCCCATTGCAGCGGCGGAATGCCGGTCGCGAGGATGCTATTGGTCAGTCGCAGCACGTTGGGCACTTCGAAACAGTAAACCGCGCATTGGTGTTCGGAGCCATTAGCAACGATAAAGCAATCGTCCATGATCAGCGTGGTGCCCATTTCGTTCCAGGGGGCGTTGTTGAGAATGGTGCCGGTGTATTTTTTGTATTGATACACCGGCGTCATGCCGCGCCCCTCGCCGCCGAAACGAAATTTCTTAATGGTCAGCCACTCGGCGTGGTTGTCGATCCAGCGGCGTTTGGGCGAGCCCTCATCCGGGCAGCCCACGATGTTCTCCAGCGTCATCATGCCGACGTGGTGTTCGATGGCGGCATAGTCCCCCATCCTCGTGGTTTCGATCCAGCAGTCGCGCATGATCGATTGATCGCAATCCCTGCTCACCCAGGTCTGGCGGCAGCGGATGAACTCGCAATCCGAGATTTTCATTGTCGTCGAAGTCACCTTATTCCAGATGGCCGCGCCCGTTGATCCGTAAAAACGGCAGCCCTCGATAATGATCTGGCCGGAATTGACGTTGGGATTGAAGAGGTGAATCTGGTCTTTGCCGCCGAAGAAAGTGAGGTCTTTGATGCTGAGGCGCCAGGCATATTTCGATTCGAAAATATGCTTGTCCTTATCGGTTTGCAAAATGATGGCCCGGCCCTCGCCGCGTATCGAGAGCACGGAATCGACCTGGAAGGTATCGTGTACAATGTACTTGCCCTGTGGAAAAACCAGCACCGGCCCGCTTTGGAAGGTGCCGCCGATAGGGGTGAGCTCGCTGCGCGTTATGGCCGCTGCCTTGACGGCGGCCTGGATGGCGGCGGTGTCATCGGTATCGCCGTTGCCAGTGGCGCCGTAGTCACGCACGTTGATGATGCCCGAGCCATCGTTCAGGGCGGCGTGCGAGGGGGCGTGTGCCGTCAGCAAACCTATCAACAGGGCTGCAATTCGTAGCGTGCTTCGATACAACTGGCGCATTCGGATTCTCCTTCGCGTTCAATCCGGCGATACTGTGGCAGCGTCCAGCCAAGTACACCGGCGCTGGGATTTCGCCCACACCTGGCTGGGAGGCCGATGGGCGCCTCGGTTCTATTTGGGTCGTTTTACACAAATGTACGTAAATCGTGATAGACCATTTCGTAAGATCCGTTCCGCAAAAGATTTGCGATGGAACTCCGGCCCCAATTCCCAAGGGTAAAAAGGACCAGAATTTTTGGGATGAGTTTCCCCGGGAGCCTCCGACTTACACGGAATTGCGGATTTGCCTGTCACGCTCTTGGTGCCTTTGTGTAGAAACACCTGGAAGTGGAGAGAGAGAATGCAGGCAAAACAGGGTTGGATTTCAGGCGCATGGGTGGTTGCCGTGCTGCTGGTTACGGCTGCCGACAGCGGGGCCATTACCCGTTACGTCAATCCCGGCGGCGACATCCAAGGCGCGATCAATGCGTCCGCAGCGGGTGATACGGTCCACCTGAACGCCGGCACATTCAACATCAGCAGCACCATCATCGCAAAGACCGGGGTCACCATCGAGGGCGCAGGAAGGCTTACCACCACGGTCGTAAAGACGGGCGGCGGCACGATCATCGATCTGAACGCTCGCAGCAACGTGCAGATCGCCCATCTCACGCTCAATGGAAGCGACACGGCTCTGTATGGGATCGATGGGTCGAATGGCTCGGGGCACTACATCCACGACAGCGGGATTCAGAACCTGGGCGCTAATGCCAACGGGATCCGTTTCTCCGGGGCAGGCGGGACCTACACTTCCGGCGTGACCGACTCGCGTATCGTCAGTAATCAGTTTTTTAATATCGGCGTTGGTTCGGTGTGGGGCGCCGGGGTCCGCATGGCTTGGGGATCGTCCAGAAATCAGGTCATCGGCAACACCATCGCCAATGCAGGTCGCGGGGGAATCTTCGGCAATGACGGGTCCACCGATCTGGTGATCAGGAACAACACGGTGACCGGCTCCGGCTCCGGCGGCACGGGACTGGGAATTGAAATATGGCGCAACTGCCACCGGTCTGTGATCGAAAACAACAACGTCGACCAGTGGCTCAGCGTGGACAGTTCCAACGAGGTGGCCGTGCGCAACAACACGGTCAACGGCGGGATTATCGGCCTGGAGATGGGCACCTCCGGCAGCGATAATATCTTTAGCGGCAACACCGTCACCGGCGCCGGGACCGGCATTTCCATGTCCAACGCCGGCACCAAACAGCGGATGTTATTTGCTCACAACACGGTCTCGTCGAGCAGCCAGTGGGGCGCGCAGATCGCAGGCGGCGATGGCAACCCGACCATAGAAAAGCTGTATTTCTACAAGAATATAATCCAGACAACGGGAGGCACCTTCTCCACTGCAGGGACTGGGCTCCGATTCAACTGTGATTTTGTAACGGCCATTCAGAATATCACCCTGGACAGCAACACGCTTGTGAATAACAACGGCTTCGGATTTGTGCTCGGAACGTGGCCGGGCCACAACAAGTTCAGGAACTTGCGCGTGGTCAATAACACCATCGGCAATAACCACGAGATGGCGGTCTCGGGCAGCTTCGGCGCACTGGATTGGCTCTTGCAGCAGACCGGCAGTTTCGCGGGCGCCGCTGCATCGGACAACAACAGGAATCCTGTAAACGAGTTATCCTGGTCGGGGAATACCCTGGCCAACAACGCCACCGGCTACACCAGCAGCCCTCCCTGGCCCTCAGACCGTCAAAATGCCAACAACCAATGGACCTCCACGGGCACGTTTCTCTCTCCGGGTAATATGCCGTCGGTTTCCATCAACGCCCCCAGCCAGGCCATTATCGGTCAGCCCGTGCAGTTCTCATTGAACTACACGCCGGGGGCCAGCCCGCTGGGGAACGTCCTCTGGGATCTGGGCGATGGTCTCCCCGCCATGACGTCGAGCACCTCCTTCACGTACGTGAATCCTGGCGTCTATGACGTCGGTTTGGTGGTTTGGGACACGTCGGGAAGGGGCGCCTTCGACGACTTCAAGGTAACGGTCGGCGCCTCGTCGGTTCCTGAGAACATCATCCTGTCCATCGCCCGGTCCATGACCCATCCCAACACCCTGGACCTTACCTGGTCGAGCCGCGTCGACCGGGTCTATGTCGTGGATCGGGCCCTCGACATGCTGACCGGCTTCACCCAGCCCTCGAGTCCGATTCCCGCCACTCCACCAGTCAATTCAGTGCCTATCAGCATGAGTGGAGTTGACCATGCCTGTTTTCGCGTGCAGTCGTTGGCTGCGCCGTGAATCGGACGCTCAATTGTGCAAAAGCGCCTCCCGTTACGCGTCCAGCCAAGTGCACCGCCGGAGGAATTTCGCCCCACGCCCAGGGTTGATGCCGTCGAACGGCTCGATTCGATCTTGAAGTACTTTCCATGAAGCGAGCGGAGGCGTAGCCGACGCTCTGCTTCATGGCACCCCCAACGGGATTCGAACCAATTTTGACTTCCCGACGGACACTGCAGAGTACCGGTCAACCATGGACACCGCAATGCAATCTTCGGACAGCAATCGGATTACGAGCAACTCGCTTTTGCCAGATTCCGGTCATGCCCGGACAGCCAGAACCCATCGCCGGACACAATCTCGCCCCCAACTCGCCCCCAAGGAATTGCCACACACAGTCATCCCGACAGCTTTCGTGTCCGCATGTTTATTAACGCACGTTACCAAAGGTGGAGGTTTCAATAGTCGCCAAAGCTCCTTGAGCCTAGAAAGAGCAGTTGCGGCCATGAAGGTCAGGGCGCCGGATCGGAAATGGTCTGTGTTTTCGGGATTTTCCGCCTTTCAGATGCGCATGGGCGGTCGGCTCTGTCTTCACCCAATGGGTGCGGCGATTTCGAACCGAAATACATGTCGCAACTTGTTGCAATATAGAAGTTTACAACTTCATCCTTCAACTGCGGAGCAGTTGAACTGCTTTTTCTAGGTTGAGTAACGGTGAGCCGTTCTGGTCGATGTAACGAGCCAAAATTGACTGTGATGCACAGGTCGAAAGAGCACCGAGGCTGATCGCAGTAAACAGATGCTTTCCGCCTCTACTCCAAATCGCCCACCTTCATCCGGCAGCAGCGCAGATACGTCACGGACTCCTCCGTAACGTAGTACGCAACCACGATCGTCCCGTCGGAACATTGCGCGGCCGCCGGTGCGCCGAAGGTGAAGTAATGCCACGCGTTCAGCGCGTCTTCCTCGGTATCCTGTTTCGCTGCAAGTGTCGGCGCGGTGCGTACAGCCGCCGGCTCGATACCCCAGATTTCCAAGTGATTCGGTTCATTGAATTTTGTGCCGTCGAGGTCGGACACCAGCGCCCGGATACCGAGGGGCTTGCGCCGATGGTTGGTTACCGCCAACACGCGTCCATCGTTCAGGGTGAGGAGGGCGGTGCGCTGGCCCCAGAACCCGCTGTCCTCCGGTTGGGTCCAGGTACGACCGACGTCTGATGAAGTGGCGAGATGTACGTTGAGTCCGTCATCCGTCGTCATGTCGTGCGTCCAGTATGCGGCAAGCAGGCGGTGGTCGGCCAGTTGAGTGACCGCGAGATCGAAGTAATACGGGTTTGTACTGACATTGATTGCCTCGAGCGGATCCCAGGTGCGCCCGCCGTCGAAGGATCGGCTGAGCAAGTTCGCGAAACGGTCCTCGGGCACCCGATCGCCGTCCCCCTTGCCTTCACCCGTCACCAGGAGCGTGCCGTCCGGCAGTCCGGTGATCGCGCCGATGCCGCCAAGCTTGCCGCAGGGCTCGACGTTCACCGGTTCCGGCGCCGACCACGAGAGTCCGCCGTCCCGCGAACGAACCAGGAAGAGGGTCGCGTCCACGCCGATCTGCCTGCAGATTCTCAACCCGGCAATGAGCTCGCCGTCGGGCATTACGGCAACGCCGCCCCCCCATTGCGAGCCTTCAGCCCCCGCGAAATTGTCGCAGATCGTTCCTGCGCACGTCCAGGTGAGTCCGCCATCGGTTGAGCGATGGACCTTCACGATGCCGTCCGCACTCTCCCGCGCCGTGCCATGCCGGCAAAGACACACGAGTGTATCATCGGCCTGCGCCGCGAGATACGGGAATGCCACATACTCGCTGGCCCGATGGGGCTCCGGGTTGATGTAGATCGCGCGGTGATCGATTGTTGTCAGGCTATTCATCAGCGGTTTCCTTTTCAGCATTCGGGCGCCTGCAGCACGTCGTCGATGCGGTTTTCGCTATACAGTCTCGAAAACCGCCGATGATGCTGCTGTGACCCGGTGACATCTTGACCTGATGACGCCGGGATAACTAACGGGCACCTTCCCGGGCGCGATGCAGCCCTTCCATCGCCCTGGCGGCGCCGTTTCGGATGAAATCGAGTTCGTTGTCACACTCGAAAAACTGCACCCCACGTTCGATCCACCGGCTCGCACCGTCGTAGTCGGTTGCCACAATCCCCTGGATGATGTTGCGGCGGGCGGCGATGTCGAGAATGCGATTGATCGTCGCCACAAAATCCGGATCCTGATATTGCCCGGGAATTCCGTACGACACGCTCAGATCGCTCGAACCGATAAAGCAGACATCGATCCCGTCAACAGCCATCACGTTTTCGGCATTCTCCGCGCCGGCCCGCGTCTCGAAGTGGGAGACCGAAAACGTCTCGGCGTTCGCCTCATCGTACCATGTCGACTTGTCGACCTTGCCGTAAAACGAATTGCCGTAGGCGGTCGCACTGGCACGTGATCCGACCGGCGGGTATTTGATGAAATCGATCAGGGTCCGCATGTCGTCCGCTGTTTCGGTGCGAGGCAACTGAATACCCATGACGCCCATCTCCAGCAGCCGCGCCGTGTCTGCCCTCGACAGCTCGCCCAGCTTGCTGACGACGGTCAAGCCGTTGTCGCGCGCACACAGGACGAAGTCCGCGAGCCGTGACGGCTCAAACGAAGCGTGCTCGTTCTCGAGAAAAATGTAATCGAAACCGGCGTTCACATACGCCTTCACAACCGACGGCCGTAAATGTTCCGTAACCGTGCCGCCAAACACAATCTCGCCGTCATGCAGTCGTTGTATCAAAGTTTTCATTGTCCGTTTCTTGTTGTCCCTTGTCAGTTGTCCATTGCTTTCCCGCCGATGCAGGTTCATCAGAAACCCACCCCATCACGCCGCGACCGGATTCGACCACGGCGGCGGCGACCGTCTGTCCGGCCGCCACCGCGTCACCGAGTGCCCCGCCCTTCGCCAGAACCGTCAGCATGCCGCCGTTAAAACTGTCACCGGCGCCAATCGTCAGGTTGGGGCGTTCAATCCTGGGCGCCGGCTCCTGCTCGAACGGCTCATCCCGTCCCTGCCAGGCGGCGCCTTCGGCACCCAGCTTCACGGTAACCTGTCGCGGCCCGTGATCTAATACAGCGCGCGCAATTGTCCGTGGATCATCGGTTCCCGTCCAGTCGCCGAGCTCATCGTTGGTGCCGATCACCAGGTCGGTGTGCTGCCACAATGCGTACATGTCCGCCGGCGGCATCCGCCCGCGCCAGCCCACACCACAATCGTATGCCGTCCGGCGGCCCGCTCGACGCGCATGCGCCAGGGCCGCCAGAGTATTCTCGTAGTCCGCCCGGGTCGCCTGCGCATGGGTCCCGATCAACAACCACTCAGCATCATCGCATTGACTCGCCGCCAGCCAGTCGACCGGAGGCCCCGGATACTGCAGGCATCCCAGCCGACGGCCGTCATCGTCGACGGCAGCGAGTCCGAACATCGTCGATGCTGTCGGCGCACCGAGCAATTCGACACCTGCGTCCTCGAGCCAGCGCCGGGTCAATTGCCCGACGATATCGGTGCCGACGGGTGCGCTCAAACGGGCGCGCACCCCGGACTTCGCCATGACGTAGGCGGGCACGCCGCCATTGCCGCCGAGCACCATCTGAACCGGCGCGTCCAACCGCTTTATGATGCCCGGGACCCAGCTGTCTGCGCCGGCGCTGCCATACCAATCCAGCGGCGGATTACGCAGGCTCATGTCCACGCTCACCGCCCCCGCGACTGCGACGATTGGTTTATCCGCCATTGGCCAATAAGAGTTTACTTTCATATGGTTTCGGAGAACACGTCTGCTGCACGACCTGAAGCCCCGAAGTTCTGAAGGTCAATCCTGTCACGCCTCGCCAACGTCGACCCGGTAACGGTAGCAGTCGGCCCAGTAGTCAAAACCTTCGCGTTCACGGTCCCGGTTCATATAAAGCTCGATGAGTCCGGTCTCGCGATCCTGGAGGATGCCGGGGTCGGAAATGCATAGTCTTTCCGAGTCACCCTCCTGCCGCGTGTCGATCGTGGTCACGCGGTCCTTGATGAGCTGGCCGCGGTCGCCGACCTCGGCGATAACAAACGGGTAGCGGGGGCCGTTGGCTACGGCGGTGTGGTCGGAGATAATGCCCAGCCAGTATACCTTGCCGTTCTTGATGCTCCGGAGGAGGTTGGACCGGCTGGACGAGGAATAGAACACCTCCCGGTTCTCGAAGTGCCAGGGAACCGGGTCGGTGAAGGTCTGGCCGCCGTCGTCGGACCAGCAGTACCACTTGTGCCCCGGAGCGCTGGGCTCGATGCGGGTGTTACGGGCTTCGCTCTGCATGTTCGAGCCGCGAAACACCGCCACGATCCGGCCGCCGGGCAACATCATCGCGGTCGACTCGTTCACGCCCCTTGAGGATTTCAGGTCGCTGATGACCACCGGGCGGGAAAAGGTCAGATCGTAATTCCCTCGCGCCTCGTTGAATGTCCCCCGCGCCACTATCATACCGTGCGTGAGATGGGGACAGGAGGGGAAGATCTCGTTGGGGTCCACGTCCAGGATGCGGCAACAGGAGATGAAGTTTGCGTCGACCGGAAAGATGATCTCGCCGTTGTCGAGCACGTCAATGTTGCTGCCGTAGCATGCGTCATTGTGGTCGGTATAGTCGGGGTTCCGGCAGTTGTCCGGGTCGTAGTCGGCGCCCGGTTCGTACTTGATCAGGGCCGTGTTCCGTTCCTCACCTCCGTCCGGGCGGACTTCCAACAGGCAGTGGTTGACATAACCGAGCTTGCCGCCCCAGTGCCGCTCGTAGGCCTTCTTGTGTCCGTCGAAAAAGATACTACGCATACTCACCGACACGAAATGCCCGTACCGGGCGTTGTACGCCTGGTTGGCATACGCCCCGTCCGTGGTGACGATCTCGTCTTCGCCCTTCGCCTTGTACACCTCGCCGTGGACGTCTTCCCACGGCCCCCACGTCCGGCCGTTATCCGTGGATTGCCGTTCGAAGTCGGCGTTCGTCCAGTCGGCCTCCCGCTGCAGGCTGCGGTGCTCCAGTCTTCTCAGATCATTTGCGCTCAGGTACCGCTGGTGCCTGATATCGGTGGTTTGCTTGTCGGGAGCTGGTGCGTACAGCTCTTGCTCAACCTTGATGGTCATGGGAACGGGCTCCTCATTAAATTCATTATTGACCCATCCGAAACGAGTACAGTTCGGCGTTGCGCATGACGAAACGCAGTCGGCGGTAGGTGCGGGCGTCGTAGTCCCCGCCGGGAACCAGGGCGGTTGCGTCGCCCTTCCACGTCACCTCCTGGCGTACCGAGTCACCGCTGAAGACGTCGCAATCGTCAAGCCCGTTACCCGGCAACACGTTGCCGAGTTGATCGACCACTTCCGTCTTGATGTAGCCGCCGGGGCCGCAGGCAGCGTTGATGATCAACCGGTTGCCGCTTGAGCCAAACGGCTGCGTTTCAAGCATGCCCTCGCGGACCTCATTCGCGCCGATGGAGATGAAGCCGTCCTTCCGCGTCTTCGCCAGGCCGAGAGCATAGCCAACGTGGTCCCAGCCGCGGGCCTCGGGGACGTCAAGTCCCTCTCCGGACACCCACCAGTCGTGATGGTTCTTAGCCCCGCCGTAATAGACCCACATCTCATCGCCCACGACGAGTGGCGGACTCGAGATGCTCACCATGAACTGCTCCCAGGAACCGGCGGGTCCCCGGCCCAGCCAGGTGCGGCCCGGCTCGACACGGCGCCAGTGCTTTCCGTCGCGGCTGTGCGCGAGTTGAACGGTAAAGGTGTTGCTGACCATGTGGAACATGTTGATAAACCCGAGCCATTGGCCGCCCAGCCACATCGGGGTCATGGAATAGAGGGCGTCATCCAGGTTGTCGATCTCGGGATCGGGCGCCAGGATCGCCCGCGGCTCCGACCAGTTCATGAAATCACTGCTTTCTATCTGGAAGATGCGCCTGCGGTTCCGCCGGTTGGCCGGGCCTATCGCGATATCGAATGCCGGGCCCCCCATCACCAGGTCCGCACTCGGCCCGCTCGTGTGGGGCGCATTGCACATCCACGAATGACGGGTGAGCGCGGTGTAGGTGCGACTGACGGGGTCGAAGGCGCCCTGGAAGACATCGCCCAGGCGGCCCCCCATTTTCCCAAAGGTCGGCACCTGGTCATAGGGCGTCCAGTGAATGCAGTCGGCCGAGTAGGCCGCTCCCTTTACCGACGCCCCGGCTTTGCCCGGCGCCACATGCGTATAGATGGCCTTGAACCGCTTCGCCGGATCTTCCTCGAATGGGTTCTCTACGCCGTACATGCTGTAGCAGGTGCCGAACGTCTCGCTTCCGAAAACAATATTGGTGTCGTGGCCATCTTCTTCCTGGATGCCCATGGGCGGTTTGACCCATCGCGCGCCGTCATCCGAGTAGGCGTAGCACTGGCGCAGGTGGGAGTGTGGCCAGCCGACGAGGCTTGTACCGGGGGCCCTCTTGTCGCGATTGAATCTCCAGCTCTGATACAGGCAGTGGAATCGCCCGGTTGAGGTATCTCGCCAGACCTGCGATCCGTTGGCCGTGAAGTACGTCACGTATTCCCAGGACCGGTCGCTCCGGATGATCGGGTTCGCATCGATCCTCTCCGGAGAATGAAGCGTTCGCGTCAGGTTGTGGACTGATTCGATGATCCCGTCATCGAAGAAATACTGGGGCTCGTTGCCGATGTGCAGTTCGGTGGTATCAATCTCAGCCATTACTTGACTCCTGACGTTGGGAACTTATTCATGCAAATCATCCGGGCCGGCGACGGCCAGAACCGAGGACCCACTGCCACTGAGAAACCGGATGGCCAACACGTGGGGGCCCTTACCCAGGCGCACGGTCTTGACATAATCGTTCGGGCTCGGCGGCCAATCGCCGTTGCCGTATTCGAGCGTATCCATCAGGGGCTCGCCGTCCACCCACGATTCGAACCACCAGTCGGCCCCCAGGCCGAGCGTCACCTCCTGGTCGGCGTCCAGGTCGAACGGGATGAACACGAAGGCGGTCCGTCCGGCCGACGCGCCCAGCATCTCGACCAGGTCGAGCCGGTTGTCTTGGGACGTCATGGTTTTCGGCTCGAGTGTCTTGCCGGCGATAACCAGTTCATCCGGAACGGACTGCAGGATATCCTTCGGCGGCACGGGGTCATTGCGGTTTAGCGGGCCGAACACGGTCCAGGTCTTGGGTAGCGAGAGCCGGCCCTGGATGGGGGCCGGCGGCACCGGTGTGCCGGACTGAACCAGACCCTGCTTCCTCAGCCCGGCCACAACCTGGTCCAGGGCGGGGCCCGCCAGTCGCGTCGGCGAGTTGACGAGGTGCGCCGGCCGCCAGGTGGCCTTCAGCCCCTTCGGGCAGGCCATGGAAATGGCGATGGTTGCCTCGTCGCCGGGCGCCATACCCCGGAAGACGGTGACATCCAGCGGCAGGTCTTCAAGTTCAGCCGGACTCAGGCCGGTGGCCCGGGCAGTGCGTTCGAAGCCCAGGCCACTGTCCCCACTGTCCTTCCTTCCGTTGATATACAGGACGACCTCCCCGCGGACGCCCGGCACGTACAGGATGTTGTTGAGGTTCCGCGGAAACGCCCTGGGCACGGCCACGCGGGTCCGCAGCCAGGCGTAGCCGGGCTTGTCCTCGTGCAACGTGGTGCCCGGTTCGATCTCGGCCCAGCCGCCATCGTCGGTCTCCGGCTCATGCCACCCGTTTTCCTCGCCGGTGCCGGTCGTGTCGTATTGGAACCGCCACTTCGGGCCGAATTCCACGGCCGCGACGCCTTCGGCTTTGCCCAGCGCCTCGCCCTCGGCGAGTCTCCCCCACAGCCCGGTGATGCGATCCCGGTCAGGCGGACTGACGAGATTGTTCTCAAGGTATCCGATGTTCTGCCCGATCCCGCCTTCCACCCAACCGGCGTTGGCCGGCTTGATGGCGTAGACATAGGCGGTGCCCGAGCTGTCGGACGAGTCATTGTAGAGGGTCAGGATGACGGCGCGAATGTCCGCGTATTGACCCGCCAAGGCGGATAGGTCCCACCTCATAACGGTGCGAACGGGGTTGTTCCTGTTGGCCCACGGCATACTGCCGACGCCGCTGGTGTGGTAGGTGCCTTTGTTGGCGTTGCCTTCCGTTTCCACCAGCAAGTTGTCCTCGCAGCCCTGGTAATCGGAAACCAGGGCATTGTCGACGCCCTGCTGGAAGACGATGCGCTTGCGGTCTGTGCCGTCCCCGGACGTGTAGTCGATCGTGAGCTTCGGGCGTAGCGACACCGGCGCCCGCTCCGACGCCGCCCACCCGAATCGATCGCCCAGGCTCGTCTCACTCGCCGGATCGGCCTTGATGATGATCCCGGCGTTGGCGGCCCGGGGGCCGGACCATTGATCGACCAGGTCTTTCAATGACAATCCGTCATGGCCGGTCAAAGCGATTTCGGTGCTGTCGCCGAGGCCCGTCCACCTGTGCATGGCCAGGGCCACGTGGTCGTAGTCTTCATTCGGTTTGCCCGTATCGCCCGCGGGCCCACACCCGGCCGTGCCGGTCCAGGGAGAGTTCCAGCAGCTCGCACCGGACTCGGTAGTGTGCTTGAACTCATCCAACATCCGCCGGTAACCGGCCGGGTCTTCCCCGGGCCCACGGTTGAGCGCCAGGTACTGAAGCGGCAACTTAGCCAGGCGAACGCGGCGGAGCAGCTCCCCGTCCTTTCCGGCCAGGCGCTCGGCCTCGCGCAGCAGCGAGAAAGCTTCGTCCCGGACCGGCCGCGTGAATAGAAAATCATACATCATCTTGGCCTGGCCATCCTGCAGGAAGTTCATGTGGTGGCGGTCCCACATGCGCCACAGCAGATCGTCGTAGGCCTGCATGGGCTCGCCGGCGGGGCCGTAGAAGCCGTAGTTGAAATCCCGCACCAGCCGGCGGGTGTCGCGGGAGGGGTCCCAGAGCTGCTTGGACCAGACCCAGCATCGCATGAGGCTGCGGTCGGCCCCGTCGTTGGGGTTGTGTGCGCCCTGGAGGAAGACGCCCGTGGCCCCGTGCCGGACGTAGTAACGCAGGTTGTCCGTGACCGCCGGCATGTTCGGGATCGGGCGGATGGTGTACTGGAACACGATGGTGTAGTCCCAGATCCGGATGTTGGCTCCCGCGTCGTGCCAGGCCTTCAGGGCCTTCTTGAACGGCGCCCGGTCCGGCCCGGCCATGGTCGGTGTCTCGGTGACGGGCAAATGCGGCCAGGTCCAGGTGGACGAATCAGTGGCCAGCGTGATGATGACGTTCTTGCGAGGCTTTTCGTTGATTGGGGGCCTGAATGTACCGAGGTAGGCGAGCGTCGTGATCCGTACCTCCGGATAGACGTTCTCGACTTCTCCGGCGATGCGGTTGATCGCGCGCAACAACGAGCCCATTGCCGTGCCGCCAGCCGCTTCGTCGATCGCCTTGCACACCTCGCACTCGCAGTAGCCCCGAGTGTCGTTGGGCGAGATCTCGTAGAACCGCACCGTCGGATTGGCCTCGTGGTGGTCCAGGAGCTGCTGGAGGATGATTCTTTCCACGTCCGGATGGCTCATGCAGAGCTGACGTGTTGTTCGCTTCCCGTCGATCTCAGCGTAGTACTCCGGGTGCTCCTTGAAGTACTTCCCGGGTGGGACGAGAGAATTGTAGGTGTGGGAAAAGCCCCAGGCCGCGCCCACCGAAGACATGCTCTCGAGCCGGTTGGCGCGGGTCCATTCCGCGTTGCCCTGTGCATCGGCGTAATGCACATCGCGCACATGATCCAGCACCGGCTTGTACGCGCGCGGCACGGGACGAAACCGCAGGGAGGGCCGCGAGGGGATCAGCGGTTCATACAACTTCGAATACCACCGACAGCCCAGGTCCTCCTCCAGCAGGCAGTACGCACCATTGAGCGTGCCCTGCGGGGTCTGGCCGAAGATGAACAACTGCTCACCCTGAACCGCCACGGCATAGCCGTCCTCGCCCAGGTCTTCCTGAATCTGGACGGGCGCGGCCTGCTCCAGAAGCCGGGTGCGCCCGACGCTGATCTCCCGCCCGGTAGGATTGAATTCCGGACTTTCTTCGATGAGCGCAAACTCCGCGCCGGCCATCTGCCCCAGGTAGTCGCGCAGCTTCTCCGCAGCCAGCTTCTCCTCCCCCTCGGCTTCGGCGGGCACCACGATCCGGTACAGCGCCTTTCCGTTCTCGGCCAGGTGCAACTCCGGCCCGGGCCTTCCCGTGGGGCGTAACGAGTGGGTCCACCCGGAGTGGACGGAAACAGCCCCATAGGCAGCACCTGCCAGAAGGCCTGAAACCGTCACGCCGATCATCATCGCAGTCCTTCTTTTGACTACAGGCATCATAGTGACGCGCCCTTTCCGTTGAGGTCGGTCACCTTGTTTGTTTCGACTAAGCCGTTCGTTTTCCCGAACACAATTCTCCCGCGGCGTGCCATGGGCATATCCGTCCAAGGCGCGTTGAGCGGCGGCGACCAGACGTAGGCGCGGCCTTTCCGGGTTCGAAGGAGGTCGGCGCGATGTTCCGCTCCCAGGCCGGGAGCGGACGACCTGGGGATGGTGACGAAGACCGCCCACCAGCCCGCCCCGGAAACTGTCTCGGAAGTAATGCCGGCCGCATCCGTTTCGGGCGTCTTGCCCGGCCGGCAGGTCACGGCGATCGGCGGCGCGTTCCTGATGTCGTTGCTGTTATAGAGCTTCAGCGTGACCGAGTCCTCTTCGTTAGGCGCTTCCGGCTGGATGCAGTGGAAGGCCGCGTAGATCGCCGTCTCATCCTGAAGGATTCGAATTTCCGTGGGCCCGGTGCCGGGATCGAAGCCCAGGTTGTCCACCGGAACCGACGCCTTGGATCGTCCGCGCACCAGGGTTGTGGCGGGGGCTTTCGTCCACGCGGGATCGGCCAGGTCCGGTTTCGGGGGCAACTCGACCCGGGGAATCCGGTACTCGGGCGTTCGGTTGACCCACTTGTGCGCCACACGAGCCGCGACCAGGAAGCCGTCATGGCTGCGGTACATCGATTCCTGGGGATGGAAGTTTTCCCACCCGTCGCGCATCCATGCGACACGGCGCTGGTAGAGTGTCGGTTCCACCCGTGGAGCGTCTCCAGACGCGGCTCCCTGTGGCTCGACGCTCACGCTCAGCAGCTTGCCGCCTTCCGTTCCATCGCCGCTGTTCGGCGTCGTCTCGCCGGTGTCGTCGTCCGCACCGACATGCAGGTCCAGGGCATCGCGAACAACCCCCGGACCCGCGGTGTCCGAGAAGAGATGGAAAAGGTAACTCGTGTGGGCGGGGACGACGGGCGCGTCCCCATCGATGAGCGCGGTTACGTCCTTTCCTTCGGGGGGCAGGTTGGTGGCGGTTGGGGGGAACTCGCGCCGAACCGACAGGTCGCCGTACCAGACGGTCCCCTTCTGGTTCCCGCGGTATACATAGACGTGGTACAGGAAGCGGGTTCCCGGGGGAGCGGTGATGACCTGGCTGACTGTCCGCGGCTCGCCGTCAAACCGATTCTGGAGCAAGTAGGTCCATTTGCCCGTGGACCACTGAACCGCCAGGAAACTGTTGGCGCCGTCGGCGGCCTTGCCGGTGATTGTGACCCGGAACTCTGCCCCGGGGAAGGCGGGTATCCTCAGGCTGCGGGCCGTGTGCACGACATACTTTTGCGAAAACGCCTTCAGACCGCCGGCCAGGCGTCTGTCAGACGGAATCACCTCCCTCGGCAGCGTTGGCATGGCAGGCAGCAGCCGTGCTCTGGGCCCGGGCTGCACTACGAGTTTCTGCCCGCGGACAAGTGTGTCGCGATAGAGTAGCCGGCCATCCGCCCAGCGGACGGTCGGGAAGCGCACCGGCTGGTCGCCGGCCTCCATAACCACCTCGAAGGGCCGGGCGGTGTCGGCCGCATTGCGGCGGATGAACCAGCCCTCCCCGACGAACTCGGCCGCCCGCCCGCCGGGAAGATCGCCCACGGCAGCCTGGGCCTCGCACAGCAGCTGCTCCGCCTCCTCGACCACCTCCGGCGTGTACGTCAGGCCATAGAACCACGTCGGGGGGACGTAGGCGGAATAGCCGGATGATGTCCACTTCGGCCAATGTACCTGCTCGTAGCGTTGGAACAGTAACCGGTACAGCCTCTCCATGGCGTCGGCGCCGGGGCCGAAAAAATTCCGGCAGTAGTCACGCAGATGGGCGTCCACATCCAGGTCCGGATCCCACAGCAGCGCGAACGTGACCGCGACCATGTAGTGGTCCGCCTGGATGATCTCCTCTCCGCCGTTGAGGAACACGCCGCCGATCCGGTCGCGGTTCTCACGGAGGAATTGCTGCAATGTGTTCGGATAGAGAGTCGGTGCGCAGGACCAGTACTGCGGGTAGCAGGTGTAGTCCCAGATGTACAGGCGGCTGCGGTCGCCTCCCAGCTTCTTCGACCACGCGCCGAGTAGTTCCCCGATCTCCCGGCGGGCCGCGGGTTCCTTGTAGAAATTCAGGGGCGCATTGTGGACGCAGACCTGCACGTCCACGTTGTCGGGCAGGTCCAGGTTGCCGGGCCAGATTCGGCCCTGGTAAGCCAGGGCGGCGACGCGCTTGTCCGGCCAGCGCTGCTTGACGGCCAGGCCTAGCTCGCGAATGTAGTGGTCCCACCACAGGCGCGAGTGCTTTGCGAACCGGCCGCGGTCCGGCTCGATCAGGGCCCGGCAGAAGTCGTCCCGGCACTCGACCCAGTTGTCATCCGGCTCGACAGGGATGTACTTCGGGCCCGGTTTCCCTCCCGTTTGCTGACCGGTGCGGTAGTAGGTATCGATGTGCTCCAGTTCCCGCTCGAGTACCTCCGGATTGCCGTAGCAGAGGAATCGGAAGTCGCGGCTACCGTCGGCCAGGAGAGAGAAGTATTCGGGGTGAGACTCCTGGTAGAGACTATTCCACCCCATGTGGGTGTGGTTGCAGGAGAAGCCCGTGGCCTTGCCGGGCCGCGTAGCGGCCTTCCAGTCGCCGGTGCCCGAGTAAGGGACAATCTGCCGGTAGGGGAAAAACGGGGCGGACTCGTAGTCGATGGGCCCCACGGTGATGGTGGGCCGGTGAGGCGAGACCCTACCCAACTCCGCATCCGGACCGCGCTGAAAATAGAAGCGATAGCCGAGGTACTTTTCCAGGAAGATGTAGGTCGCATTGAGCGTGCCTCGGTCCTCGGGGTAGGGGCTGTTGTTGGTGCCCCGGGGGGCGATCTCACCGAGGAGGGCCAATCCGCGAGGGAACGTCTTGATTCTCACGCCCTCGCTTTCTGTGGGCGTGAAGAGCCCGAACTTGTCGGTCAGCGCGCTGCGGCCGACCAGAACCAGCGTGCCCTCCGACGGGGCCTGGGACGCAGCAACGATGGGCAACTCGGCCCCGCTCGCGCGGGCGATGTACTTCTGCAGTTCTTCGGCCGCCGTGCGCGCGGTGGCCGCGGGCAGCTCCCGGCCGTCCGCGGCGGGAGACGCCGGATCGGGCACGACGATCGTGGCCTCGGGGTTTCCGTCGCGGGTGAGGGTCACCACCTGCGCCGGAACGGACTGAAACGCCGCGACAGCGCCGAGGACGACCAACGCCGGCAGAGCACTCAGGGCAAAACGCCTATTGCTGGTCATATCAGTTGTCTCCTCCAGGCACGGGTGCAGTTTCTTCCTTCCAGTTTTCAAGGACGATCACGTCGTGTATCTCCAGTCGGTCCAGGGTTACGAGCGTCGTCCCGTCCCGTCGCTCTGCCGAGACGCCGGCCCGGCCGGTCGGTGAGAAAATGCGATCCGCTTCACCGTCCACGGTGATGCAGATTGGGCAGGTCGGCGTGAAGTCTTCCGGGGCATAGCTCAACGCGAAATAGTCCAGCGTCTTGCCCGGGATGCGGACCATGCTCGACGGCTGGTTCAGCAGGTGGAAAACGAGGTTGTCTCCCTGCCGCCACGCGGTGACCTGGACGTTGGCCGCCGCGTCAGTCTGGTAGGGGAGTTGGACCTCGCCGACCAGCCGTCGCACCACTTCGCGCGTGCGACGGCTGGGGTTCTGCGCGTACTCCGCGCCGATGTCCGAGGCAATGAACAACGCGCGTCCCTTGCCGATGGTTCGCTCGCAGACGGCGACGCCGCCGGGTTCCCCCGCGGCCCGGGCGTGGACCACCACGTCGGCAGCGGTATCCACCGGGCACGCCTGCCCGCTGATGATGTAGCGGGAAGGCAGGCCTGCCCCGCGGAGGCGGTCGGTCTCACAGTCCAGCTTGCACACGATCAGGGTGCTCTCCCGGGAGGTGATGCCCAGCAGCTCGTCCAGCACGCCGGTCTGGCGTGGCTGGCCGAGCGGGTCCTTGGTCCCTGTCCGCCCGGTCACCAGGAGCGTACCGCCCGCCTCGACATAAGCCGTCAGGCCGACCGCGGCCGACTCGTCCATGCACTGCACGTCCGGCAGAATCAGCACCGGGTACCGGGCCAACGGTTCGGGCAACAACTGGTTGTCCATAACCAGCTCGAAGGGCCAGTGCAGCGCGTTGAGCAGAAAGCTCATGCCGTAGGCCGTATCCACCGCGGGTTTGTGACGCAGGCCAAAGGTCTCGAACGGTTCGGGGCCGTCCTCGTGACGGTCCTCCGGCGGGACGGCGTCCAGGTGGGCAAAGTCGATGGTTGCGCCTGAATACACCATTCCGCAGCAGCGGACCGGCTCGCCCCCGACGTAGGGGGCGACGGGCTTCATGGCCTTAGAGATCGCCGCGAGCAAATCCTTCGTCGTCACCGCGCCGGCGCCGATGGTGGACCACCCGCCGGCTGTGGCCGCCGCCGCTGCGTAATAGACGCTCGCCGCCGGGTCGGGGTTGTCGCACAAGGGGTGCAGGGGGCGCGCACCGCTGAACCGGGTGGTGTAGCTCTCGACCGGGAAGCGATCGCTGATGGCCCGATTGACATGCAACTGGAACTGTGTGGTCAAGCAAAGATCCTCGCTGGAGATCAATGCCTCCATGGGCCGGTGACGCAACGGCAGACCGCTCATCGCACCGTAGTAAAGGCGGTTGAAGTTGTTGTACACGATCAGGGCGTACGGGTTTCGCGCCCGGACGTAGTCGCCGAGTTCCACGAGATAGTCCTCGAAGAAGTCGTAGCGCCACTGGACGAAACGCCTGAATGTCAGATCGTTCCAGTTGACTTCCCGCGGGCAGTCCAGCCCGGTGTCCTTCCCGAAGGTCTCGGCGCAACGGTCGCAGCAGCAGAACCAGCGATAGCGCCCCGGCGGGTACGCGCCGCCCCAGCCGAACAGGCAACTGCCATCGAACCAGATGCCGTCAAAGCCCAGGTCGTTGACCACCTCCACACAGAAGTCCTTCAGCAACTGTCCGTACGGCGACAGGAAGCAGGCAAAAGCATCGTCCTTTTCTTTGCGCCTGTCGTCCCTGCCCAGGAACCTGACCCGGTATTCAGGATGCCGGGCCGTCAACAGGGGAGCGGTGTTCAGGTACTCCCAACTCAGGATCGTGATACCGCGCTCGTGGGCCTGCTCAACGACCCACTGGTAGTAGCCTTCCTCGGCATATTTCTCCCGGTACGGCAACACCTTGCTGGGAAACAGCGGATAGGACCCCTTGCCCGAGACACTGTATTTCCACGCATCGACGCCGGCCTCGACCATGGCGTCCAGGTGCCTGATGATCTCCGCGCGGGAAAACGGCTCGATATGCGGCCGGGACTCTACGCGCACCACCGAGTCAAGATAGCCGGACCCCACCACATTCGGTTTGTAGACCATATTGGTTCCTCCCAATTTTCTCCGCGTCAGCGCTGCTCGATCTTGCGCAGGTACTGCGAAAAGAGCCCCCAGTGAAGGCTCATCGGGGTGGCGTCATAGTAAGACGGCGGGATGGCGTTGTAGACCGAGGGCACCTGCTTGTATTCCACGTGGCTATCGGGGAACAGGACGTTCCAGCCGTCCACGTGGGCGGTCGCCTGCTGGAAAAGCAGCATGTCCAGGGCTATCGCCCGGTCCAGGGGGAAATCCGGCAACCGCTGGTAGCGCATGTTGCCGGTGACCGGGTCCCGCTGCGGGTTGTACATGTATCCATGGTAGATGGAGACCGCCTGGGCCAGGCGCTTCTCGTGGGTGAGCGCCCACCCGTAGCTGAAGGTAGGCCACTGGTAGCGAGGAGAACGCTGGCTCGGGCAGTAGAACACCTGGGCCATGGGCACATAGCCCAGGTACTCCAGCGGCGCCAGCGTGAAGCTCGCCCGTGCGCCGCCCACCACCGGCCAGCCGCCCTGCCAATAGGCCATTTGGGTCCAGACGGGAAACGAAATCTTGTCGTCATGCGACCAGATCCGGGGCACGTAGCCATCGTTGTCGCCGGCATAAATCGTCACCCCCACGCCGATCTGGCGCAGGTTGGAGGCGCAGGTGGCGCGTCGCGCGGCCTCCAGTGCCCGTTTCAACCCCGGGGTCAGCAGGGCGGCGAGCACCGCGATGATGGCAATCACCACCAACAGCTCAATGAGCGTAAAAGCGCTCCTTGAACTCCGCCCAAAGCTCCGCAGCGCTCCGCATTGTGGCGGGCGAGTCAGCAACTCAATCAGGGTGAACCCATGCACCGGCCTGCCGCGCGGTCTCACTCCCGTTGCACAGGTTCCCCGCGTCACTTGCTGGTTTTCCATTAGCCCGAATGGCGAATCAAGTCGTCGTGGTCGCCGAAAAAACGGTTTCTTAAAAGGTCACGCGGTACGATCGATTGGTGACGCCACGCGCCGAATCCAGGACCCCGGTGGTCCCCCCGGCGCCCGTGACAATGGGTCCCAGATTCGCCCAGTTGGTGTCTACGAGGTCGTCGGTGAATTGGGCCTGGTAACCCACGCTGTTGCTGGCGAACCAGGTCACCTCTATCGCGGTCAAGATCTCAGACTCCGCTATGCCCCCGGCGAACGGCTCGTAGTCGACGATCAACTGCGGATGGTCAGCCAGCGTGGCATGATCACCGCTACGGAACTGGGCGGCACTCTTGGCATTAGCCCCGCTGAGGTCGGGCCCTATCAAGATCATCCCGGCGTTGTTGGCCTGGTTACCCGACCACTCATCTACCAGGTCCATCAGGGTCATGCCCGTGGGCGGGCTCAGGACCCAGGTGAGGATATCGCCGCCGGAGGCGCCGCCGTCCTCGTGATCTCTCCATGTGTAGGAGTACATGGAACCGGGGTGGTAATCGATGCCCACCGCACCGGCACCCGCGCCGCCCGCCCACGCCGTTGCACCCTGGGCCAAGCTTTGATAGCTGGACTCGCCCGGCGCGGCATTTTGCCCGGTTGACGTGCCCTCGATCCAGGCGGAGTT
>Ga0310123_10001108_pt1 | contig 22930 bp, 13 predicted proteins | sample CB6_AW_1057_MG_FD_203505 | JGI IMG/M metagenome (GOLD analysis project Ga0310123, IMG submission 203505) | Marine microbial communities from Western Arctic Ocean, Canada - CB6_AW_1057 | ecosystem: Environmental > Aquatic > Marine > Oceanic | place: Canada: Western Arctic Ocean | collected... | reverse complement strand
CCTGCGCTGAAACATGTCGATTCGTCGATGTACATGCGGATCGCCAATGATCGGGATAGCATCATCCTTTTGTTCCGGGTGACCGATCTTGACGACGACGAAAAAGGGGAACTTCGTTTTCGGGTCGAGACGAATGATGAGCAGGAATGGACCGTGCTAAACAACGTTGTGGTCTTTGACGACGATGTTCAGAAAAGGCCGCTCGTGCATCACCTCCGGATCAAAGGACACTTCGACGGCGTTGACCCGTACTGTGAAGTCATACTCATCGATCCGGTGGGCGTAGTTCACAGAGCTCGGGGTACCGGAAAATTTGCCGATTCCGTGCGAACGGCCGTCAGTCCCGCGGTCATCCGTTTCGACACCGCGCCCAACACGGCCGACCATCTTCTCGACAACGTGCGGTTCAGCGTCCCGGACCAGGCGAACAAACACCTGGCACCGGATCGGTTTATCAGTGTCGGCAGGACTGGTCTTCTGAAGGCCGCGTGTCTGCCCGATGCAGATGCGGATCTTGGTGAGGAGGGCTACGTGATTGCGCAGCGCGGCGACAATCTCTTCCTGATTGGAGGTACATCTCGCGGACCCATCAATGCAGTATTCAGTTTGCTGGAAGAGGATCTTGGCTGCCGCTGGTACACAAGCACCCGGTGTGCATCGGCCAGTGCGATTACCCGTATTCCCAGGCGACTTGCCCTGAGTTTTGACCGATCTCGAGACGCTACGTGCCTGGCTTCATACAGCGAGAGCCCTACTACACAACAGCCTGGGACGGGACCTGGTCGCTGCGCAACCGCACTAATGCCAACAATGTCGGGATCCCCGAGCAGTGGGGTGGTACATTCAGCTACGCACTCCATGCTCACAGCTTCGGCAATCTGCTTCCACCTGCCGAATACTTTGAGGAACATCCCGAGTACTTCATGGCGGAAGAGGATGGCAGGCGAATTCCACGGCAACTGTGCGCGACGAATCCGGATGTTGTCCGGATTGTGACGAAAAATGTTATTGAACTGCTGAAGAAACGGCCTGCGGCGGAACTAATCATGCTGTCCTACAGCGACGGCCAGAGACACTGCCGCTGCGGTCCATGTATGGTCCTCAACGTGTCCAACAACAGCCCAAACGGATCTCTGATCACGTTCGTGAACCAGGTTGCTGAGGCGGTCGAACAGGAATTCCCAAACGTGCTGATTGGGTCCGAGGCGTACAACGAGACCATGCCGGCACCGACATAAGTGCGTCCACGCCATAATGTCATCATCCGTATCTGTAACAGTCTTCACGAATGGAGATACCCGCTGACATCTTTCAGCACAGACGAAAGGTTTCTCAGTCAGAAATTCCGTGACCATTTCGCGAAGTGGGCCAGCATGTGCGATCACCTTCAGGTCTGGGACTATGCAGCCAACCACAGCCATTTTCTCGCGCCATTGCCGAACATGCATACCTTTGGCCCGGACATGCGCTTCTACGCGAAACACAATGCCAGGGGCATTTTTATGCAGGGCATACCCAGGGTCCCTGGTGGCACACGGAGTCCAATGTGCGCCTGGGTGGTCGCGAAACTGATGTGGGATCCCAGCCGTGACACGCGCGAGCTGGAACAGGATTTTATCTGGGGAACCTGGGGCAACGTGGCTCCGTCAATGACCGCATATTATGAATTGCTGGCGGACCTGGTGAACATCGATCAATATCCGGTTGGCGGTTCCCGATATGAGATGACCGAATCCTTCATCACGGCCAACTTTCTGAAGGAGGCAACGCGGCTGTTCGACCAGGCTGAAAACATGGCGGAAAGTGAGCAGATGCATCGTCGGGTGGAGCAGGCTCGTCTGTCAGTTATGTATACGCAGCTCATGCGGGGTCCGGACGAGGTCGGTGACGAATATCCCGCTCTGATCGACCGTTTCGCATCCATCGCCGATCGGGAGGGAATACGGTGGCTGGGTATGCATTCGGGCACGATGCAGCTGGACATGAAGGTCGAGCAGTGGCACTAGGCGTGGACGGATTACCAGGTCATGCACGGGTTGAAGGATGGGGAGTACGAGATCATTCCGCTTTCCAATCGCTGGTGTTTCGCTATTGATCCGGAAGACAGGGGATTGTCCGAGAAGTGGCAGGATGTCACCATTGACGATGACGGCTGGTCCATTCATCGTAGCGATCTGAACCGTGGCTGGGAGAAGCAGGACTACAGGGATTACAAAGGACTCGCCTGGTATCGCGCGACCCTTCCGCCTCGTGCTGATTTACGTCACCAGCATCTGTACATTTACTTCACCGCAGTGGGCGAAGAGGCCTGGATTTATCTGGACGGCGATCAGGTCAGCGAGCACACGCGGGTATCAACTGGTCTGAGCGCCAGGCAGCTTCATCGCCAGCCGTTTATGGTCGACATCATGCGTTGCGCGGGTGACGGCAACTCGCATGTGCTGGCCCTGCGGGTCCACAGCGAATGGAAGCTGGGCGTCTGGTTACCCGTCTATCTTGTTGCTACAGACACTCCTATGGAAGCGTCACTGACCTCACTCCTGCTCAGGCGGGCGGAGTCGAGTCCCGCCGACGCCACTGCCGGCAACAGGTCAGCGCTTGAGCGGGAGAAACTGGACCTGATGGACCTGCGGAAGCGGCAGGCCTCCGGGGAGTTCAAGGCCAACCCTTATATGCACTGGGTGATTGAATCTCAGGAGCGAGCGCTGACAGCGAAGATCAATGAACGCGACTGGCCCACAGGTGAATGAACCAGAATTTACGACACCTTCTGCGACCGTGCATCAAATGGTTTGTACGAACGTAAAAAAAAACAGCCGTGGCCGGACGTGGCTGACAAAAGGGAAAACGGATGGGTTGAATCGTTGGTATGTGTACCAGCGCTATCGTAGTCTGTCTGTTCAAAGAGAATCACCTCAGGCACTGATCGTCGTGACACGTTCGATATTCATCTTATTGATGTTCCTCTTATGGAAGATCACCGCCGCGCCGGGAGATGATCTGGGTTCCAGCAGTCAGGTGCTTGATTCGCACTGGTCGAAAAACGAGCCGTTTGGCCACAACATCCCCAGGGACTTGAAGACAGACGGGCTTGAAGACGTACGCGATGCGCTCGCGATGGCCGGTATCACTGTCGAGCGTGGCCGAACCGACGTGATTATTCCACAAAAAGACATCGGCGCGGACCGAGGTTTCGTCGGCAGCCTTGTCAAATTTCCCAACGGGGACATCCAGGTCAAGGCGGGCAAAACGCAACTTCGGTCCAGCGATGCCGGAAGGACCTGGCGTCCGGTCGAATCTCAGTTTCAACTGTATCCCTGCCGGACTGATGACGGTGTGACCTTGCAGTTCACCGGCAGGACCACTGATGGCCGTCCTCCTCACAAGTTGTACCCCAGCGAAAAGACCGGACTGGTGCAGAGGTCTGCGGAATTCATCCGTTCGCCCGACAGCGGGCTGACCGCGACGGCCGAATCAGCAACCATCTTCATGCCCATGCAATGCAAGATGCTCGTGATAAACCATGGCCGCATCGTGGAACTGCCCGATGGCAGCCTGTTGTCCAATGGTTATGCCACGTTTGAAGAGGACCCGATCGTAACGTACGACACGTGGGTGATGAAGATCGGCCGCATTCACGCGAAAAAATTTCAAAAGAACCGCGTCGTCGTGATCCATTCAGATGATGGAGGCCGGACATGGCACTACCGTGCAACAGTGGCCTTCGACGCGTCCCGTCACACCCGGAAGAGGATACTGGGATTTGCCGAGCCCGATATGGTTGCACTCTCCAGCGGCGACCTGCTTTGTTTCATGCGCACAGTAGCTGGGGGCGGCGTCCGGCCGTTGCACATGAGCACGTCGCATGATGGAGGAATGACCTGGAGCCATGCCGATCCTGTGGCTGATCGAGGAGTGAGTCCCTGCGTGATCGAGATGAACAGCGGCCTGATCGTACTCGGCTATGGTCGTCCCATGAACTGGCTGGCGTTCAGCACCGACGGGGGCCAGACATGGCTGGGACATTTTCAGTTCTATATGGGGGCCAAGGGTTGGGACTCATGGAATCAGTTGGCATTAGAGGAGGTGGCGCCCGATACGTTGCTGGTCACCTACGCCCGCCTGGATCCGACCGCCAAAATAGGCACCAAGGAGCGCCGTCGCGGTGACCTCATGGGCACCTATTTCACCGTCAAATGGGAGAACCGGCAATGAATGTCAGGGATCTCCCCGAACTACAGCATGTGCTGGCAACTGTCGTGTTCTGTGCTGCGGCGTTCGGTGGCGAACACAGAACTCGCGCCGACGAGGTGGTCGGTGCCAGGCTTGCCGCCCAGGGTCTCCCAAATCGTGCTGAGGCCATTTCCCGCCAACGGCGCATCATCCTCAATGACGACAACGGCAGCCTGCTCCAGGAGGAAGCAACGACTGCTGCGGGCTACCTGGGTTGCCGACTGACCTACACCGTGGACAGCCAGGTCGACAGCATTTGGTTGAGCGTTACCCACGGCCCGGAGACCCTGGCGTACGATGCCAGGTGCGGTGAGCCTGTGGGGAAAGAGTTCTACGAGGCCTATCCACCCACGGCGGAACCACGAGCGGACATACCCTGGGGCGCAAACTATACGAACCTGTGGCATCGCATCAAGTTGCTGCGCGACGCCGGCGCAGAACCGCTGAAACTGGCCGTCGATTTCGGCCACGAACACGGTAAGGAAGTGTTCGGCAGCATCCGCATGAACGCGATCCAGGACTCCTGGCATGGGCCGAATTTTTCCATGAAACTCAAGCGGGCACATCCGGAATATTGCCTTGACGTGCGCGGCACCTATCCCGAGACGGACCGCCGCTATCTGTACTGGTCGGCGTTCGACTATGTGCACAAGCCGGTTCGCGATCTGCGTCTGGGCATGATCGAAGAACTTGGCACTCGGTACGAGGTGGACGGCATCGAGTTGGACTTCTTCCGTTGGCCCATGTTGTTCAAGCCCTCGCTGGATAACAAGCCCGTTGAGGCCAGGCATATCGACATCATGACCGATTTCTTCCGTCGCATCCGCAAGCGAATGATGGAGATCGAAGTTCAGCGTAAACGTCCCTTCCTGCTGGCTGCCCGCGTATTTGACTCTCCGGAATTGTGCCTGAAGCTGGGACTGGATGTCAGCACCTTGCTCCAAGAAGGACTGATTGACATCCTGGTTGTCGGCAGTGATTACAATCACTATTCCATCCCCGCCGTCCGCTGGATTGAGGAGGCGCACCGAAACAACGTGTTGTTTTACATCGGCTTCTATCGATCCCGGGGGCTGGAACAGGATCGGGCCCTCGTTTCGTATTACCACAGTTGCGGGGTGGACGGAATTTACACTTTTAACTTCAAGTTTCCCCCAAGTCTCGTGGGGAGAAAAGAAGGGGGAAAGTTCTTTAACTGCGTCCCGGTCATCCAGGAGATCGGGGATCCCGGGCTCATCGCCACCAGGGACAAACACTACGTGATGAGCGGGTCGGGTTCCTCCAGCCGCGGTCACGCCTCGGTCCCGGGTATCGTCCCGGTTTCCTTGAAACCGAATCTCTCACGGCAATGCCTGCTGATCGGCGACGACGTGGAAAAGGCCCAGTCCGCAGGGCTTCTCAAAGAGCTGAAGTTGACACTGTCGCTGGATCACGCCCTGACTGCTCAGGATAAGATCATGTTCAAGTTGAACGATATGGCGCTAAGCACCCCGCAATGGGTCGAAAATGATGTAACGTTCCAGATAACCGCACCGCCATTGAAAAAGGGTGCCAATTCACTGGCGGCAGATTTTGGAGCCCGCGCTGTATACAGTGAAATCAACGTGACAGGAATTCAGCTGTGGGTGCGGTATCGGTGAGGGACGTGGGAACAGGATTATGACCAGTTTCAAAACTCATTTGGGTGTCGGAACTGGACCAAAGGGAAGCCTCGGAACTGAAGTCAACGGCGTTTCACGTTGCCGGAACGCTGGCCAATTCGGACTTTTTTGGTTCCGAAGCAGCTGGTAATTTTAAGGAGATATCAACTTAAATGTTTCAGAGCCAATTGCGATATTTGTCGTTCGTCCTGACGGTGATTCTCTGCGGCTTGTCGATTTCTCCCGTCTTTGCTGACCGACCCCGCGTCATACACCACCAGGGTTTCCAAGACTTCAGCAAGGGAAGTTTTGCCGACGGGGGCGCAAACATCTACGTCTCCCGGGGCGGAGTGATTCAATTGATTCCTCGCTGGGATCTTAATCGTGACGGCTACCTTGACCTTGTATTCAACCAGGATCACAACCTGATCGAAAACGTCGACGCCTTCATTCACTGGGGCAGTCCACAAGGGTACCACTCGCTGTTTCCGGCGTTCTGGAAAGAGGTTCCGGCGTTCAAGCTTGTGCGGACCATGCAGCAGAGTCGCCAGCACATATCGCACTTGCCGACCTTTGGTGGCGGACCGGTCAAGCTGGTCGACCTGAATCGAGACGACTACGTTGATATCGTCTTTCCAAACACAATCCACAATTATTACGTCGACCTGGAAGCCTACATCTACTGGGGTGGACCGGACGGGTATTCATCACGCCGACGTACAGAGCTACCGACCCTTTTTGCGGCGGACATTGCCGTGGAGGATCTGAATCGCGACGACTATCCTGACCTCGTCTTCTCAAACTACGGGGACGAGTCAGGTGATCGGTTCGGTTACAGAAACCACAGGTACTCCTGGATTTACTGGGGAGCACCGGATGGATTCTCTGCCAGGCGGCGCACGCAAATCCCGACCCTCAGCGCCCGCAGCTGCGCAGCGGGCGATTTCAACGGCGACCGCTGGCCCGACCTGGCGTTTGCAAACAACAACGCAAAACACCAGAGTTTGTACGTCTATTTCGGCGGAAAAGAGGGCTTCAGCACTGATTCCCGCCTGATTCTTGAAGGTGGCGATCCACGCGTTGTCAGGACCGCCGATCTGAATGGCGACGGAAGCAGCGAGCTGATTGTTTGTGCACATCAGGAGACGGCAGACGTCTATTTCGGCAGCCAGGACTTCCAGTTGGAGAATCCGTTATCACTGCCTGCCAACAACTCAACGGACGCCGTGGCCGCCGATTTTGACCAGGACGGTCACCTTGATATCGCTTTCGCGTCGGGTTTGGAGAAACCTCATGATCACGCGCCCGGAGAAGTCGAGACAAGCCACGAGTCTCTGGAAACCGAGTCAGCAATCTTCTGGGGATCGGCTGGCGGCTTGGATGCGCAACGGTACACGCTGCTTCCGACACTCTCACCGGCGGCGGTTGCGGCGCAAGACCTCAACGGCGATGGGTTCCCCGAGGTAATCTTCGCCAATGAGCACGATGGCACGACATACGATGTTCCAAGTTACATTTACTGGGGCAGCAGGCAGGGCTTCGATCCGTCGAACCGCAAACACCTGCAGGGATTTGGTCCTGTGGGCGTTGGTGCGGCGGACCTGAACCGTGACGGGCAACCCGAAGTCGTCCTGATGAACCAGTTGAGTGGGCGGCGTGGAGGGTTGCCATCGGTGATTTTCTGGGGTAACCAGGCACACCATTATTCTGAAGCAGGCGCGACACTGCTTCACGCTGAACGACCTTATTTCTCGAAGGTCGCCGATTTCAACGACGACGGTTATCCCGACGTGGTGTTTTCAGGAAGCTCAATCTACATCTACTGGGGAGGCCCCCAGGGATTTGTGCGACATACGGTGCTCGATGTGACGTCACACAGCATTGCTGTCGGAGATTTTAATCACGACGGCTACCTCGACATGGGACTGGTGACAACATTCTACGACGATCGCTCAAAAACACATGGCCGCGTCGTTTGGGGATCGCAGGATGGCTTCTCGATCGAAAACAGCACCAAGCTGAATGTCCAGGCCATCGGAAGTGGTGGTGTGGCGACCGCCGACCTGAACAGGGATGGGTACCTGGACCTGGTTTTTTGTTCCGGCGAGACACCCTCCATGGAAACGGAGATCATGTGGGGCCACCCGGACGGGTTTGGATCGGTACCATCGACATTGCTTAAGACCAACGGGGTCGCGCCTCCTGCCTTCGCCGACCTAGACGGTAACGGCTGGCTGGAGATGATTCTGCCTGGCTCCAACGAGCTGCGTGAGCACGACCCGCATACGGAGACTCTCATCTACTGGGGAAGTGAACAGGGATTTTCTGACGAGCGACGCACGGGAATTGAGTCGTTTACATCGCTCGAGGTCGTTGTCGATGACTTTAACCGTGACGGATACCTCGACATCGCCAGTGGAAACTATAAGGCATCGCACACACGCAGCCTGCCTGTCTTCATTTACTGGGGAAATGCTGCGCATCAGTACAGCAGCCGGAACCGTACGGAGCTGCCTGCCGAATCCTCATGCGGTATGCAGGTGCTTGACCTGAATCAGGACAACTACCCCGACCTGATCGTCCACAATCATATTAAGGACGGTGATCACACGTATGGTGCCTACATTTATTGGGGTCACAGTGACGGTTATTCCACCGAACGTCGCGACCACCTGCCCACGATGGGCACGCATTTCGCGCTCGGAATCAGCCCGGGGAGTATCTACGATCGCTCTCCGAACCATGATTACCTGTCACCTTTAGTGGAAGTGCCTGCCGGAACGAGTCAGATGAAACTGACGTGGGAGGGCCAGACACCACACAAGACCGCAATTGGCTTCGCCATTCGGAGCGGAGAAAATCACCGTCACCTGTCCAGTGCCAGCTGGGCCGTCATCACGCCTGGAAAACTATTTCCAGTTCACGGTGGCTCTCGCCTGCTGCAATATCGCGCGCGGCTGGTCTCTCCCGGTGGTGGGAACAGCCCGCTGTTGCGTCAGGTAACTTTGGAAGTTCTCGAAGAGGCGCCGGCCAGCAGGGAACACTGACTCACAGCGGATTGGGTCACGACCATGAGACACAGGACCAAAGGTGATTCAGTGTGCATGAAGACATGGAAGCAGTAACACTGCGGTGGGAAGCAAATCTGCGGGATGCCAACTCAACGCTTTGGACTAACCATTCTGTTCTGAAGTCGTTCCATGTCGCGGGCCTGCCTCTGGTGTACACCGTCGACTGACAGGGGAGAGTTTATTGGCGGTGGAATACAGACTCGGCGTCAGCGAGATGATGAGGAGTCTGCTGAACTCGTTGAAGCAAGTCGTATCGTCAACGAGTTTCTGCAGCATCCGGTAGATACGGCTAAGCCCGGAAACCACGTGGCTTCCGGGCAGCAGGCTCGCCAACTGTTCCGAATGACGAAACCGTCCATAGCAGACAGTTGGGGCATTGATTTTTCACGTCGGCTGCCCGACGATGACTTCACCGTGGGGATCGCTGACAGCCAGCTAAATTGGCACAGAGCTGATTGATATCTATTGGATGGGAGTTGCATTTCTCCCTGGCCGAAGCCCCGTTCAACAACAGCCGGTGAATATCGGACGTATTACAGACCGGGTTCAACCCAGTTGGGTACCGCCGGTGACATTGATCGCAATCCCGGTGAGGTAATCAGACTCGGACGATGCCAGAAACGCGGCGACTCGCGCGACGTCCGAGCTTTGAGCGACTCGTCCCAGCGGAATCTCCGCCGCCCTTTTACGCAACATTTGCACTCGGAGTTCTTCATTCGATTCTCCTTTTTGTGCCATTGCAGCTGCCATATCGCTGATCCGCTCCGTCTCAACCATACCTGGACAGATGATGTTGACTTGAATCTGGTAGCGAGCCAGCTCGAGCGCCAGTGACTGTCCGAAGCCGATTACAGCGAACTTCGAGGCCGAGTAGGCGGCGTAACACGCTTCACCGCGTTTCCCTTTGGTTGAAGACATCATGAGGATCTTGCCCCCATTCCCGTGGCGGACCATTTGCCGAGCTACTGATCTGCTGCACAAAAACGTCCCCTTGACGTTCACGCGCTGCACCAGATCCCAGGCATTCTCCTCCAGATCCACAACCGGCACACGGTCCTGTCCTGGTCGTGAAGCGGCGTTGTTGACCAGAATATCGATGCGTCCGAACCGCTCCAGTGTTTCAGTCACCATGCGTTCCACTTGAACGGCATCGGAAACATCTGCAGAAACTCCCAGAGCCTCCCGACCGAGCGCCTCGATTCCTTCGACCACGGCGGGTACACCGCGCCAGGCAGACGGCCGATCATTATCAGAAGGTACCAGAAAGTCATTGACGACCACGTTCGCACCATCCTGAGCCAATCGCATCGCAATAGCCCGTCCCACCCCCTGCTGGCGGCCGGCCCCCGTCACCAGGGCAACTTTGCCTTCAAGATTGTACATGTTGGGGGATTACCGAAATGCGTTATGTATGACGTGCAGCAAAGACATAGAGATCAGGATGTTGCAACGCGAAACGACATGTCTCAGCGTGGAACGGCGTCATGGAAACCGGATCCGGCTGCTTAGACCTCACCTGCCCTGCCCCAACACGGTTACTCCGGACGATAACAGGATGTGCTGGCTGCTGGAATGGTCCGCATGATCGTTCGACGGCAACATCGCACGGAGATTCTTTAACGTGAAATCTGTCATTCAGGTGGACCAGATTAAGAAGCAACCGGTTGTGGATCAACCGGACTACAAGGTTTCCGCAGTTGTGCGTTACTTGGAACAGCGATTAACTGAGGCGCGGGACATCATGTCTGGCGATCTCAAACCTGCAAACCTGGACACACTGCATCTGCTGTTCAATCCAGAGCAATCGGATTACTTTTTCGGCAGATCGGTTTTTGATCAGCGCCGGTTCTTTAAAGGTGAGAGGTTTTACCAGGTGGTCACCGCTGTTATTTACCTGTTCCAGGAGCAAGATTTCACGCCGTTCTGTCCTCAAGCCGGTTTGAAGTCCTGTAACCGTAACGACCTGCTTGAGACACTCGCGCTGTTGACGCTCGGTTGGTAATCCGGAATTCAACCGGCGTGTAACTCCGTTGTCAATTCCACAACTGATATGATGGACCTACGTTGTGGCAGCGCGCTGAAGGATTTCCCGCAGACGGCTGGCGACGACATGCTCTTCGCCGGGCTTGAGCATAAAGACCGAGATCAATAATCCATCGCTGCCGGTGCCGTGAACCCTGGCCGTGCGGATCGGTGGGTCTCCGGCGGCCAATTGACGGCCGACGTTCTCGGGCGTGATCTGTATCTGTCGCTCGTCCCACAGTAACACCAGATGCGGGACATGGTTGGCAATCGGTGGCACAATGGTCCTGACCCGAACTGTTGAGATCTCCTGTCCGGCACTCGCGATGACATTGATTCGTCGCACCCACTCGCGCTGCTCCGCATCCGAGTCAAGTTCAACGAAGTGTTTGACCGCCGCCCACATTGCGACCATGTCTTCCTTGCTTACTTTCATGCCGCGGCCAATCGTAGTCCGCGGAGCGGTGCAGAGCCTGGCAGCTTCAATGAGATCTTTGCGACCGAGCAGGAGACCTGCGTCCTGCGGGCCACGCAGGCCCTTGCCCCCGCTGAAAGCAACCAAGTCGAATCCCATCTGGTTGTATTGCCAAAGCCGATCCAGCGGCGGCGTATCCGCGGCGGCGTCCAGCAGTGTTGGAATTCCATGTTTGCGAGCTACTTCGACCCATTGGTCCCGTCTGATGTTGCCGTCTGCTTCATAGACATTGTAGGAAAACATCATTGCCGTGCGTTCGTTGATCGCGCGTTCCAGGTCATCGTGCGTTACTACGTCAACCAGTTTGACGCCACACACCTCGACCAGTTTGTCGTAGCCAGCGCGATGAGACTTCTGCCGAATCACTTCCAGACCCGCTTCGGCTGGAAAAGGCAGACGGTCGACGAGCGCGCGATCGCGAAATGTCAGTGCGGCGGCAGTGCCAACCATGATTCCCCCCGCCGCACCCGTTGTGACCATCGCGGCCTCGACGTTCAGCAGCTCAGCGATTCGCTCGCCGATACGGTCCTGCAGTTCCAGCAAGTCGACAAAATTTTTGGATGCCGCCACCCAGGCATCGAGCACTTGCGGGGGCATCAGCGACCCGCCTAAGGTCGTAATCGTGCCGGCCGCATTAATCAAAGTTTTCACGCCGAGTTCGCGGTAGATGTCGCGAGCCGGCTCTGAGATGGTGCCGGAGGCTGCGGTGTTGGCGCCAAGAGCTCCTCCAACGGCGCTGCCTGCGCCGGCCTTCAGTAATTCGCGTCGCGCGACGGGATCCGAGGTTGTCATTTTATCTTTTCTTTTCGCAATTGTTGTCGCTGTCTCCATAGTAGATGTTCTTTGAATCGAGTCAATATTATGCCACAGCGTCGTTGATGCAGGAAACGACCGCTGTGATTCAGTTACCCGACTGAACTCACCAGCCGGCCATCCCAAAAGTCCGCTGCGCCCGTCACCGACGGCGATTCGGCCGCGTGTGGCCGGTCGCGGGGCGGGAAAAGGAGACGCTGGAATAATCGTTCAGAACTCGTGTGCGCGAAGCAGCTCATGGATTTTGCAGTTCCGGCGGAAATGGCGCAGAATGTCTGGTACTATATCCGGCTTTGCGGAGTTCTTACGCGCTATACCCTGCGGGCGAAACCATGTTGCGTATCATTGGTCCTGCCAGCCGTGCTTGTGATGGAGTCAATCGGCGCGATCTGATGCGGATCGGTGCCTTGTCGCTGTTTCCTGGCGTCACCTGGCCTCGTTTGCTGCAGGCTGCGTCCTCCAGTCAGTCATCACGGCCGGGCAGCGCCAAATCCGTCGTACTGCTGAATCTTTTCGGTGGGCCCAGCCATCTCGATATGTTCGACATGAAACCCGCTGCGCCGGATGACATCCGTGGCGAGTTCAAGCCCATCAGCACGTCGCTGCCAGGTTTGCAGATCTGTGAGCATCTGCCGAAGCTGGCCAGCTGGATGCATCGCGCTACGTTGATCCGTACCGTAACGCACAATTACAACAGCCATCATCCGTATGTCGTATTAAGCGGTGACGGGGAGGCCACCAACGACAAGCCCGCGCGCCCGCTGCCCACTAACCATCCCAGCATGGGCTCGGTCTGCCATTATTTGCTTGATGTACCAGGCGATGTACCACCGTATGTATTTCTGCCGGACGTTCCCGGATACACACAGACTCCGCGACCCGGTGGCTACGCGGGTTATCTTGGCAAACGCTTCGATCCGCTGTTCACAACCTGTGATCCGAGTTTCGAGCGCGCGGGTGGATTTTATGATCCCGTATTGCCCATGGGGGTCCCCACATCACCGACACTGCAATTGCCGCGGGATCTGACAATTGCCGGCATCGAACAACGACGCACACTGCTGGAGCAACTCAACGAACATCTTCTGCCACTGTCTTCTTCACCAATGGTGGATGCGATGGACGGATTTCAGCAACAGGCTTTTTCGTTGCTCACCTCAGGTAAGACTCGTACAGCGTTTGACCTGTCCGAAGAACCTGGTGAGGTACATGAGCGATACGGCAGAAATCTGTACGGTCAGTGTATGCTCATGGCTCGGCGTTTGGTTGAAGCGGGTACGACATTCGTTACGGTGAACTGGGAAGTGGCTGTTGAGAAGCTCGGTGGTCACTGGGACATGCACCAAAACAACTTTGGAATGCTGAAGTTCAATCTTCCACTTCTGGATCAGATCTGCACCGCACTGATTGAAGATCTGGCGGAACGTGACTTGCTGGAATCGACGATGGTGATTGTCACCGGCGAAATGGGACGCTCGCCGCGGGTTAATCGGGAGGCCGGACGCGACCACTGGCCACAATGCGGATTCTGCCTGCTAATTGGAGCAGGCATCAGTCAGGGAATGGTCTACGGCACAAGCGACAAGCAGGGTGGCTATCCGATCGACAGGCCGGTGTCGCCTGGTGACCTTGTTGCCACAATCTATCAGCTGCTGGGCATTGATCCTGAGACAACGGTACCTGACCTTCAGGGGCGCCCCATTCATATCTCCCATGGCGGTAAGCCGATTACCGAAGTGATCGTCTGATCTGTACTCACGCCTGTGTGATGTGACGACCTGAGACAGTGAGTGCTTGACGGGGCGTGTTTCATCTTACCAGTGGTGTATGGTTACTAAGGCCTCATTGAGGTTTCCCCCTTGCGTACGAACGTATGGACAGCGCAGCTGTAACGAACACTTGAGGTGCGGACTTGTACGTTTCCGTGTCGATCATCGGAAATCACTAAAAAAAGGAACAGTCAATTCAGGAGTTCCTCGAACCGGCGTATCCCCGTCACTTGACGGCGATGGCCGGAGCCACCAAGGTGGCTGCATGACTGTTCTTGTATGTCACCATCTGCGAATGATGGCCACCAGCGTGGCTTGGTTTCCCCTGCTTGTCACCGGGTGTGGCCAGGGTGATGCTGCTCGTACAGCGCAGGAAACCAAACCGGTTTCTGACGAAGTGGTGGCCGTGGCACCCGCTGCGGCGTCGCTGCCGATCACCCTCGAACCAGGTAACTGGGAGGCTGTGCAGGCCCATGTGGCTAAAAGTGCCGGAAAAATTGTGGTGGTCGATCTCTGGTCGACGTCGTGTGTTCCCTGCATCGAGGAACTGCCCTATCTGGGACAACTGCAGCGAGACCAGTCGGATCATGTTGTCTGCATCTCGCTGAGCCTGGATTACATCGGTATAAAATCAAAGCCGCCTGAGTCGTATCGGGAACGGGTGGAAAAGACTCTGGAACGATGTGATGTTCAGGTTCGCAATTTTCTTTGCACGACCGACGCAGACACCGTATTTCGCGAACTTGATTTGCCTTCAATTCCCGCCGTGTATGTATACGGCGCTGACAGCCAACTGGTTCAGCGATTTGATGCATCGTCGCTGAAAGAAGGTTCCGACCAGGAAGAACCATTCACCTACAGGACGGATATCCTGCCGCTGGTCAACCAGCTCATTGTCGAACTGGATTAAGACCGGCAGCGACGATCCTTCCGTGCCATCGGTGACCGCAGTCCCGGCCCAGCTTCAGCCGCGTCCTTCCTCCGGACAGTTTCATTTCACTCGAATGTTTGCGAGTTAAATTTCCTGACACGCTTTCATGATGTGCTCCGGTACCGTTCCCGACTACTCGCTGTCAGCTACCAGGCTGAGACGGTGCTTAACAAACCGTTCCCATTCGAACTCGCCGCTGGTGGAATCAAAGGCATTGAAGGTCTCTGTGCGATCGATGATGAATACCCCGCGCTGTTCCCAGCCGGTGTCTTCTGTTTCGTCCCCATCGTCGTCCAGATCCAGTCCCATGCGGCCACCAATACGGAAGACACCACTCGGATCCAACACAGCTTCAAAATAGGCGGCCGTCCCGTACACAATGAAACAGTTACTGGTTGTGGTTGTATTATTCATGATCTTCGACAGGAACTGATGCCGATGTACCATATTCGCGGATCTGGATACCCCTTCCGGTGCCTGATGGAACGTTGTGTTTCCAGGTTCCAGCCAGTGCCGGTTGGTTGTTATGTCATCCGTGGTCTCCCCGAATGCGTTATCCACAGGCAGCGACACATTGTTTGCGATGTGCGACGGTCTGTGCAGACTTCCACGTCGGAGAATCGTGTGATCAAGACCCGTGTCTGTGACACTGGCAGGAGCGCCGACCACTCCTGTTGTGTATGCCAATGAACGGAACGGACGGCTGTTTGGTGTCGCCGGCAACCACATTTGTGCGGCTGTTTCGGTCAGACCATTAACTGTGTTGACGTAGCCGTCACGTTCGTTGATGAACTCTAACCAACGATCCCGGACGACCCCCAGCCCGGGAGTTGAATCGGTTCCGTCAGGCGCTGTTGATATGAGAAACGGCCCGTTCCGACGGCCATTACCGTCGGGGTCGAGCAGGGGTGGTACGTTGGCAATCAGCAGGTCGTCAATCAGTCCGGCGTAGACTTCTCTGTGGCGAATGGTGTTGAGATTCAGTTTGCCTGGCAGACGCATCAGATTAACGTAATTGCCGAGCATGCGATTGACGCGTGAAGGGACCTCGACAAACTGCATCAGGCGATACCACGTATTGTTGTCGGCTGGCAATGCTCCAGGCAATTCCGGCTGCAGAATCATTCCGGCCGCTCCGGTCACCAGATCCGGATCCGGGACACCAAGCGGAGCTGTGGGAACAATATGTGCCTGCTGGAAGCCGGCGTAACGCATGCGGTCGAGGCCGCGCGTGAGCAGATTGGGGCCAACAATCGGCAGGTTCAACAGTTCCCCGGCGGACGCGAAGTGACGATCAAAATGAGCCTGCCACAACTCAAAGACCGCAGTGCCATCGTTAGTCTCGCTGTTCAGGTCGCTGCCGATGGTGTTTTTACGGTAGAGGTCCGGACTTGGATCCGTTCCCGTTGTTTCAAACGGCCGGGTACTGCCGTCGGAAGCATCCAGCGGCTCTTTACGCTCCAGGCTCGTGACATTTTCCAGGTTCAATGTAGCGCTGGCACCCAGAATATACAGCTCAATGAACTCAGCCTTGATTCGGTCGACTTCGATCCATGGATTGTCCGCCACGGACAGTCGTGGCAAATTGGGGTTTTGGCGTCGCTGCAGGACCAGGTCAAAACCCTTGCGGTCACCAGTGGCTCCAGGCACGGCGGTGATGCCGAAATCGTCATTACCTTTGTAGAACTGCATGTCATTGAGGAACTGTCCTCGATCCGTGCTGTTTCCCGACAGCAGCCAGCGGCTGTCGTGCGTGGTGTGAATCAGATCCAGACGTGTTTGCGGCTGTGGTGTGGCTCCGGAGATGATTGTGCCGGACGGCACATCCGGAGAAACCAGATGGAAATTACCGTCTGGCGGAACAGCAGCATCAACGTAGAAATCCGCGGTCCCAAATCCGCTGGGATCGACAGCCGCCGGAGCACCGTCCAGACCCGCGATGGCGATCGTGAAGCGGTCTCCACCGACCAGCGTGCCATTCCCCGCCATCAGTGTCAGTGTCTGGTCGGGAATCGGCGTTTGAACATCGTCAAATGCTCCGATACGATCAAATCGCGACAATCGCCACACGCCCTGATCTTCATTGCCGGTTCCGGTCGCTGTGGATGCCAGATCCAGCGGCATGGGCAGCATGTTCTGCAATTCCACGTGCAGAAAATGACGATCACCGTCAGTATCGTTGTACACAGTGGCGTCATCGTCGGCGAGCACGGGCACGGATAGTGAGAAGTCCGGTGAATGGACTGCCAGCACCTCACTGAACGCCAGCTGCTGAGCTTCAACGCCAAACACCACACCGCGATTGCCGGTATCTGCAGGATACAGTCCGTTGTCGGTGACGTCCGCGCTCGTGGGCTCGACGGCAGCCACATCGGTTGCGGTCCAGGGGCGGTCATCCAGTCCCCAACCGTTGCCGAGGTCCTTGTCGAATTCGAATCGGGTTACAACGTTGTCGGTATCCATGGCGTCGACCATGTTCACGGCGAATTGTGCCATCTGCCGCAGTCGTTGTTCTGTGTAAAGCACACGACCACTGTTATCACCGGTGTAGTTTATGATCCCGTGCGGCGGCCCGACTTGAGCTCCGCCAAGAGTGTACAGCAGCACATAAATGTCCCGAGCCAGCTGTTGACGATCCCGACGCGCCCAGTATTCCGTAGCTGCGAATGTCTGAGGAGGAAAGGCCGGCTGTGTAGTCGGCATGGAAGTCACCGTGGCTGCCGCGGTATCGTCGGAATGTTCGACCAATGCACGAAATTGAAAACCAAACTGCTGCATATGAGCGAGATACTCGGAAGTGTTGTCGTCGGCCGGCGCGTTGGTCGAACGATTCACATCAAGAATATGATTGACACTCAGCAGCAGCTGACCAAAATTTTCTCGCTGTTCTCCCGCTTCAACAGTCAGTAATCGACGTACCTCAGGGCGAAACGGGTCCTGGCCATCAAGTTTGCCGTTGCCGTTCAGATCTTCACCCGGATCGAGGGTTCCGTTTCCATTCTGATCCTCCGTGTCACTGTAGGCCAGTACGCCGCCAAACCGCGGCGGAAACTCAGGAACTCCATCACCGTCCGCATCGGCAGTCCATTCCCATGATCGTGGACCACCCGGCTGTTGCAGAAACGGAACATGTCGAAAGCTGTGTGTCAGGGTGGTGAATCGATCACTGCGTCGTTCATTCCGTGGGTCCGGAGTCGCGACGTAGGTCATGGGCATCAAATTGCGCAGTCGCTTACTTAACCCACCCTGGGCCTTTTTCGCATCGGTGTCCGTCAAATGACCAATCAGCATGTCCTGCACCGAGAACATCTGGTCTTCGGGCCGCAATGCAAAGTCCAGATCCAAAATCATTTCCAGTGGATCTTCGAACAATGCATCGAAGAAATGACCGATCGACAGATCATCCGCATCGCCGAACGTCAGATTGCGACCCCGCATGTACAGTGAGTCATTAAGCGTATTTGCAGCGCTCCCCACGGCGGAATAGCCACTGTAAAGCAACCAGGCCTCCGGCCGACCTGCAATATTCTGTAACATAGCTGGTAAGCGGAAATCTGCAGGGAGTCGGTTGGTCCCGGTTCCGGCATAGTCCATGGGATGCACGAAGCCACGAAGGACTCCGGTTAGCCCAGATGCGATGCCCTCGAAGCTGTCCAGGTTGTCGTCGTATCCCTGTTTACCGCCAAATGACGGAGTGCCTGTGGTGGCCTGAGTCAGATCTCCTGAGTCACCGGCACGCGGCAGGGAACTGGTGGAGGAGCCGGCTTCGACTTTGTGGTAAACGGTCGCATTCGGCTCACCGTATTTTCCGGGATGCAGTTTGCTCCACTTCTGTCCGTTGTGATTCATACGGCCGGTCAACAGCCAAATCCATTCCATATTTGCCTGTTCCAGGGGGTTGCTCGGAGCCTGTAAGGGGTTTGTCAACGGATCTGGATCTGCCAAATACCAGTCCCTAAATCGCTGGTTAACATCGGGATCGGGATCCACCTCGTCCGGCAGCAACGCATAGATGGGGTTAATCTCGTTGGGACCCAGTCCCAGATTTGAGTCGGACACGGGCACAGCGCCCAGTCCCGCGGGCCCCACGAGGGTGGTGAGATCGGCATTCCGCGGCAGCTGAGCCAGATTGCCCACGGCATTGAGATCCAGCAGAGCATCTAGGTCGTAGATCGTGAACGAATGCAGCGTTGCGTAAAAACGTCCGTCCGTCGTTTCCTGAATCGGATACTGCAAATCCAGCCAGATGCCTTCTTTGATTCCATCACCATCATTGTCGGAATCCAGCTCGAAGCCGGCCGGACTTTCGGTGACGTCACCGGTCCAGACGCCGAGCTTGCCGAAATTGTTAGTGTGGCGGTAGTTGTCGTTCCCTTCGTCTGGCCCGAACGGGAACTCACCCGCCGTTGGTAAAACCGCTAAATCACGAGTGTACTCCAGAAATCGAAACACCGGATAGCCATCGGCATCGTAGCCGCCAACGTGGTTCTGATGCGGGCGGAATGAACGCTGCTGGTATTCAGGATGGGCAACGGGATTGTACCAGTCAGAGTCCGTCGGAACGTCGATCAGGAAAGTGGAATCATTTGCAGTGGACGATTTGAGATACTGCGGCCGGAAAAACGACGGAATGATGACCTGCACACGTTCGAACCGTGGCGTGGCGGCGACACCGTTGTCGCGCACAGCCCATCCCCTGTAAGCCAGAAAGGCGTTGTTAATGTCGGGTGAGGTGTAATCCACGTCGGGATGAGGCAGAGCGTTGATTCCGGAATAGTCCCGGGCTTCTGCCAGACTTGTTTCCGTAACACCAGTGCTGCCCCACGCAGCAATCGAGTCCACGAAATTAAGCAGATTGTCCACATTCCCTGAGCCGGGGACGTCGGCCGTCAGATCATAGTCAGCGTCAGCGATTGGCAGCCCGAAGGCGTTGTAAGCAACACGCACACCAGGGCCTGTATACGGTGTCACATCCGGGCCCACAAGGTTGCGCACGATGGAATGACGATTAGCGCCCGTCGCATCGGCAAGAATACTGAATTTCTGATAGGCATAAGGTCCGATGATCAGTTGCTGGAGGCCCCATGGAAACGGATCCACCAGATCGACATTCTCGTTTTTGGCGGCCTGAGAAAAATATTCTGCTGTGCTGCGTTCCTGAATCGCGAACACGTAGAACATCGTGCCCATTAAAGACAGCAGGCCCAGCATCGCAATCACAATCACCAGAGTCGATCCTCGGCGCTGTGTGATCGTTGTGTGATTTGTTGGCAGGTCACGTTTCATGATAAATGGCTCCAGTTAACCGGACTTGGCCCGCCCGACAGGGAGCAGATTCAGCATCGCATTCGATGGGCGATGCTGAAGGAAGTGTGAAGGTAACTCAGCCGGCAGATCGATTGCTCGGAACCGTCTGTTCGGGTCATTGAGGTGGATAGTAAATTCGGTGGGCAACCATCAGTCCTCCAGGTGGCAGGTGCCGGCAGTCCTGTCTGTCGACCTGCCGTCACCCGCGTTGATATCAGTCATCCACGAGCGGAAGAATCATGGTGAGTTGTCGGATCTGATCGGATACTTCGTCTTTGAAACGTATGGTCATTCGAACGGACGTCAGTGGACGACGATTGTCAAAAGCTAGCCACGTCACATTGCCATCCGCCTTGCGCCGTCCAGGCGTTATCGGCCAGGGCTTCGGCGGCTGGAATGCGTCCGACGTTCCTGGAACCACACACCGATATGCAATGTGGAACGCCTGATTGGGGACGGCGTCTTTGTCACGTTCCCAGTCAAACAATGATGCATTGTGGTTAATATCATTCCATCCCTGGAACAGGTCTGCCCCTGGCTGCTCCGGATTCTTGCGCGAAGCAAACACGACATCACCGACGTTATATGACTGTCCAGGGACCCAGTAGGTCACAAGCGGGCCACCGGGATACAGTTCATTGGCTGGGGCCCGACGTGACGACGGTCCGGGTGGATAGTCGTTTTGACGGGGCGGGTAAACTATATACGGCAGATAAGGCGGCTGAGTCTCCCACATCTCTACCTGGTAATCACCATCTAATGGCCCGAAATCTTCTTTGATGTCAGGATGCCAGGTGTCAAAGACACCGGGCTGAACACCGGCCCGGACCAGCGGTCCATAGGAATAGTCTGCCAAACCACCAGGATTTCCCGAAACCTGCAGTGATCGCTCGAGGTGGAAGTCACCGATTGTCTGGCCGGCAATCGTACCTCCAAGCGTTCCGTATCCTGGAACGACATACTGACCAAGTCGTTCGTCCCAGATCTCAATTCGGAACTCATGAACGTTGTTCAGCAACACATCTTCGACACGGCGTTCACCACCGCGGCCAGCATCGCCGTTGAATTCCGTCACCACGTCAGCTCCCAGTGGCAACGTGACATCAAAACCATAAACATCCATCGGGTTGCCATTTTGGATCGGAGGATTTATTAATGACGGTGCCAGTGGCCAGTTGAAAGCTGGATCCGAGGTCTCCGCATGCACGAAACGTCCCAGATATACCTGCGTGAAATCGCCGGTATGTTCCCGGGACCAGCCAGTCATCGGGTTAAATCCCCATCGGTTATGCGGTATTCCCAGCGGAAACTGACCTGACCCCTGTTCATTGTTCAGTGCATCCAGTCCGAGCAGTTGTGCGTTGGTGGGCCAGTTTGGTGCACCTGGGTCCGAAATTGGCCTGGCAGAGAAATCGAAGTGTGTCAGGAAATCATCGCTGTTGACGATCGTCAGCTCGTCCGTGTCAGTCGGGTCGGACGGATTCACTGCCGATGGATTGGCGACATAAAAGAAACGTCCGCCCCCGGCAGCTCCTGCTGGCACTCGGGTGTCTGAGGCATCCACGATAAAGTCGTTTTTGGGCTGGCTTCCGGAAACAGGCTGATATTCAGAACCGTTGCTTTCGCCTGAGCCCGGATCCCGTAACAGACTCACCCGCCGTATCAGATTTCCGTTACGCAGAAAAATCATGACTTCCGCGGCGCTGGACGCGGCAGCATTGTTGAGACGAATGTCGCGGTCATCGGCTTCGGGCTGCTGTGGACTGGCGAGCACACCGGTTGTTTGAAGCGTGCCCTCCTCTTCGGCAATCTGATCAAAGAACAGTTTCGCAGCCCCGTAATAGACGGTGTCGTCCTGATCCTGCTGCACCAGTCGGGCGTCGACGGTGAACTGAATCAGATCATCGTAAAAGCTTGACGGGTCATTGGTACTAATGTAAAGGTAGCCGGCGCGTGTTCCGAACGGTGTGGGAGAGGTGGCGGCATCTTCGGTTGGATAATAGGGATACACATATCGCTGTGTGCGTTTCTCGAAATCATTGCGAATGACGGTGACCAAAGCCCGCGCGCGCAGATCGTTCGACGCGATGCCGCGCTGCAGTTTGACGGTGTCGGATGCCAGCCCAAAGATGGCAGCAAACAGTGACATGATAAGCAGCACCAGGGTGACAGACACCAGCATTTCCACCAGCGTGAACGCCGATCGATGATTGGAGTCTGCATGTCGCTTTTGATATTTGATCATGCCTTCATCCAGCCAAAGGTTGCCATAGGAACAATCGGGCTAACGCAGCGAATCCGGAACATTTTTGGAGCCCAGTGGATACACTTCAATCACACCGGTGGGGAACATCACCCGGCCAAACGTCGAGACATCATTTCCATTCAACTTTTTATCATCTGCATCGCTTCCGGTGCCTTCCAATGCGCGAATCTGTGTTTCCACAGTCACACGATAGTCGTATACCTTCCAGTTAAATTTCTCGGGATCGGAAAAATCGTCGGGTCCCTCAAACAGCGGTTTCTCCTGTACGCTGGTGATGCGGTACCAGACCGCGTTCACAATATCGAATGCAAACCCGCCCTTCTTCAGTCGGGGTTCGTTCGGTCCGTTATTTTTCACGCCGATGATGTGGGTACCACCCAGACACTTTGCAGGAAACAGTTCT
>Ga0310123_10001107_pt1 | contig 22955 bp, 13 predicted proteins | sample CB6_AW_1057_MG_FD_203505 | JGI IMG/M metagenome (GOLD analysis project Ga0310123, IMG submission 203505) | Marine microbial communities from Western Arctic Ocean, Canada - CB6_AW_1057 | ecosystem: Environmental > Aquatic > Marine > Oceanic | place: Canada: Western Arctic Ocean | collected... | reverse complement strand
CAATGTCTTTGCGATGTAATCCCGGCGGATCTGATCGACAGACTGGTTCAGCTCGACGGCCCGGCGTTCGAACACGTCTTGAATCCGCTCGCCCTCCACAGGGCCGGGACAAATGACGTTCACCTGAATATTGTGTTCTCCCATTTCGGCGGCCATGGTCAACGTGAGCCCGATCAGCCCCCATTTCGAGCAGGCATAAGGGCTGCGCAGCGGATAGCCGACCTTTCCGGCAATGGATGAAATGTTGACAATCTTACCGCAGCGGCGTGAGATCATGTTCGGAAGCATCGCTTTGGCACAAAGAAACGCGCCGGTCAAGTTGACCGCCAGCACCTGGTCCCAGTCGGCGCGAGTCACGTTGGTGATCGACGCCGTCGGACCAATCATACCGGCGTTGTTGATGAGAATGTCCACGTGGTCGAACTTGGCAAGGGTTTCTTGCGCCATCCGCACGACGTCCTCTTCAACGGTGACGTCGGTGCGCACGACCAGCGTTTGCCTCCCGGATGCTTCAATCTGGTCGGCCGTTTCGTTCAATTCGTCCGCTTCGGGGCCGGTAAGAACCAGGTGGGCCCCTTCCTGTGCCAATCTCAAGGCGATTGCCTTGCCGATTCCCCGCCCTCCGCCTGTGACCACCGCCACTTGGTCGTTCAGTCTCATCCGTCCCTCTCCACATGTTGTTGAACCAGCAGGTTTTGCGGGCCTGTGCGGTTCGCTATGCCGCCAGCGGCGACTTGGCGTCCAAAACTCTTAACAGGGAAAACTCACTGAGTAGTCGGCTATCGGTCTGCCGGCGGTAGTAATACGCAGATGATCTCGGTATCGCTGCGGACATAAACGCAGTTGCCGGCATAACCGGGGTGTGCCCAGGTGCGGCCGATGATGTTGGTGCGAGTTTCTTCCTGGTAACCAGTGGGTTTCAGGCGAACCAGGATCAAGTCGCCGTCCGAGTTTAACACAATCGCGCGGTCTCGGTCGTTGAGCCAGACCATGCTGGCCTGCGGATTCCGTCCTTTGGGGGTCATGCGATTGTCGTCATCCCACAACTTTTTCCCCGTGGCCAGCTCAAAACAGGTCAGTCCGTGTCGTTTGTCGAGCAGAAAGGCATGTCCGTCGCAATAAAGTGGCTGCGACATCAGGCCCCGCAGGTTTCGGCGATCTTCCCACTCCACGATTGCGTAGTCCAGTTCGGAGCCCAAGCGAATCGCTTTGCTACCTTCGTAGTAACTGCACACCAGCACTAGACCTTCCTGAAAGATCGGCTGGGCGATCGACGTGCCGTAATTCACTTCAAACGGAATTGTCCACAGCAGCTTGCCGGTGCGGGGATCGAGTCCGCGGACGTTGGTTGGGGTCCAGCCGACCATTAGCGGGATTCCGCCCCGATCGATGAGGATTGGCGTGGCATATCCGGCCGGATCGGGCAGACTACGCCAGCGCTGCTCTCCCGTGTTCAGATCAAAGGCGATGTAACAACCGTCCGGCTCGGCGCCGGGGTGGACGATTAACAGGTCTTCAAACACAACGGCGGAGGCGCTCAGCCCCCAAATCGGCACGCGGGCGCCAAAGTCGGCGACGAGGTCTTTGGACCAAACAACCTTGCCGTCGACCGAATCTAAGCAGTGCAAATGCCCGACGGCACCCAACGTGTAGACGTGGCCGCCAAAGACCGTCGGGGTGGCGCGGGGGCCGTTATCGTAGGCGACATCTTTGTAATCGACCGAATAGAAATGCGACCACAACGGCTTGCCGTCGACCGCGTTGAAGCAAAGGACCCGCTCGACGTCGTCGGGTTCTTTCCGCAGATCCATGATGTAGACTCGGCCATCCGAAACGGCGACGCCTCCGTAGCCTCCGCCGATTTCCTGCCGCCAGACGCGCTGTAAACCGCCTTGGGGCCAGGATGCAGGCAGCTTCGGTGCACGCCAGGTTCCGTCTCCGCGCGGACCGCGCCAGCGCGGCCAGTCTTCGCCGGTCGTTGGCGAGGGCTGCTCATCCAACGTCGCTGCAACGGTTGGGGTTGTCGCCGACGTGTCATGCGGTTCGGTTGTGTCGGCCAAGGGCGCGGCAGCGGTAGTGCCGTCCGTTGCCAGCTCGCACACGACTCGGAAACCGAGCGCATAAAACTTTCCCTCGGGAACGTCGGCGTAGCGAAAAGCGCTACGACAATCGCGACCGTCACTGTACCAGTCGCCGCCGCGAATGACCCGATAGGACCCCCGCTTCGGCCCTTGCGTATCTTCGGCCGGCGAGACGCGGTAATAATCCCGATCGAATCTGTCGGCGCACCACTCGTGGAGATTGCCGTGCATGTCGTACAGACCGAACGCATTAGCCGCATACGAGCCCACCGTAGTCGTGCGGTTCAGAAACGGCCCCGTCGGAGCATCACCGAACGGAAAGGTCCCCTTGAAGTTCGCCTGAGAAGAAGAGAGCGTGTCGCCGAAATGGAAGAGAGTGGTTGTTCCCGCCCGGCAGGCGTATTCCCACTCGGCTTCGGTCGGCAGCCGGTAAACGCGGCGGGCCTGCTTTTCTTTTGAAGATTCCGACAACCGCCGACAGAACTCCACGGATTCGAACCAGGTGATGCCGTCGACAGGAAATCGCGAGCCATCCAGGTCTGCCGGCGCGTCTTTCAGCAGGCCGGATCTCGAGAAGGAACTGGGGTTGATTCCCATCACCGCTTCGAACTCACCTTGCGTGACTTCGTAGACGCCCATGTAGAACGGCCGGCTGATTTGCACCGAGTGCTGCGGCTGTTCGTCGTCGCGTGCGCCGGGGTCCGTGTCGGCCGATCCCATCAGAAACTCGCCGGCGGGAATCCTGGCCAGTTTCATGCCAATTGAGTTGGTGATTATTTTGTCTGGAGAACCGGATTGATTGGCCGGCCGGTCCACCTGAATCGCGTCCGCTGAGTCCTTCGCATCGACCTGCCGGGCCGACGGTGGCGTGTCGTCTCCGCTGCAGCCCGTGATCGTCAGCGCCACGAAACCGCCCATCGAAAGGAGGCACGAACAAAATCGTTTCAGCATCGTGCGGTTCCAGTGCAGAGACCCGCGATTGAAAAGAAAACGCATCGTCGTCATCTTGCAGTCATGACATGAAATTAACCTGGTTCCCAAGCTCCGGCTTGGGAACCACAGCAGACCGCTCGGCTTCGGAGAAGCGGAGCTTCGTGGAAGTGCGTTCCCAAGCCGGAGCTTGGGAACCAGGTGTTGGCGAGTCCAAAGACATTTTAGCGCTGTCGTGGCTGTCGTATGAGAACACATTGCCGTTCGAGGGGTCACTCGGTCAGAATCCCTGATGCTCAAAGAAAGCAGTCATGGCCTCGTTGTACTCGGCGCCGCCTTCTTGAAAATTGCCCATGTAGAAATAGGGGACCGATCCGCGCCGCACCATTTCATCCACCCACTGGGCGCAGATCATTTGCTGAATGACGTTGCCCACCACTCCTGAGGTCGGACAAATGCCGCCGTCGTGTCCCGCTCTGGCGATCATGCCCCCCGACTCGGGCGAGTGATTGTCAAACCCCACGTCGGCAATGTCGATCAATCGTCCGGCGGGCCGCACACCGTCGAGTGTCTGGGGACCGATGCCGATCACATAGGCGCCCTCCAACTGCTTTTCGAGGGCCAGACGAACCTCGGGCCGGTGTGCCGGGGAAATGGCGTTGACCAGTAACACGTTTTTCTCTTGGGTTGCGTCCCAGTCGCCCCAATTAACGATCCGCGGTCCGGAGGCCACGTGTGTGATTTCAGATTCGAATCCTTTGTATTCGATGCTTTTGACAAACCAGCGTCCGCCGTCGCGAATCTGCCGCGCCATGCGGACGGCCACTTCGCGGATTCGATCGCGCTGCGGCTTGATCCGCTGAACTCGGTCGGTGAGCGTGTCCAGATAGCGGATGCTGAGATCGACAGGTTTCGCGCCCGGATTGGTGAGCTTGTCGACAATTTCCGCGTTGATCATCCAAAACAGCGCCACCGAGCCGGTTCCACTGGAGGGGCAAATCACGAACTCCGGTATCTCTGGCGCGTGGACCAGCCCCTGTTGATAGGGCACGTGCGTGTGCAAGATCTCATTGGAGACGTCTTTGAGCATCAGCCCGTCTGGATTGCTGTGCGTGGTGTCGGTGAAACCGGCCGGACGAAATTCATTGTTCTGATAGTTGACGGCGACGCACACCACATACACACCCCGTTCGCGAGCCGACAAAACCGAACGGTTGCAATAGTTCGTAAAAACCAGGTCCCCCTTCTGCAATTGGTCGAATTTTCGATGGTTTTTCAGGATGCCGGGATTGCCGCGGCGGCTCGCCTGATGTTCGTAGTATGCTATGTGGCCCTCATCCATCGAGGTCCACACCGTTTTGCCGTTGCGGATGACGCTGGCCGCCCGTGCGCTCAATTCACCCACGTGCTCGACTTCGCCATGCAGCCGACCGAGGATCTCCAGCGTGTCCCGGAAATATTCGTCCATGAACAGGATCGTATGCCCGAAGTTACATTCGGCGTTCCCCTGAGCCGAAGTCACCGCATTCACGTCATGAACGTCGGCCTGTGTTGTTTGCGGAGTTGCCAGCGACCCGGAGGCCACGCCGGCGAACATTGTTGCCCCAGCACGCAAAATGTCTCGGCGCGATGTTTCAGCCACGGCTGCTCCCCCTTCTCGTTCGACTGACACAACATGCCGGATGGCAAACAGCACCCGACACCTGCGGTGTGTGCCAGCCGTCAATTCGGACAGGTTAACACATCCCTCTTGCGAGGGTGTTGTCTCTGGGTGCATTTTGAACGATCGGAATTCAATTTTCCAGCACAGCATTGACCGACAAGCAAGATGCAGCCTGTTTTGGTTGGCAGCCGTAACTTCCGCGAATCGAAGTCGGACAATGTTTCCGGCGAGCGAATCAACCACCGGTGAGGTGGAATGATTCACAAACCCGCGGAATGATTTTGCGTCTCCCGATCACTGCTGTGATTCAGGGTGGAATTGGGTATCATGCCTGTCACAGGGTGGTGACTCTGTGGTAGTCTGATCTCTGCGCAGGCAATTCAAGACAGCGTGGTTTTCTAGCGGTGCTTCACATGATACCACTCAGTCGTCGAAGAATTCTGGAACTCTCTTGTTTAGGTTTTGGGCGCGTCGTTCTCGCCGATCTACTCGGACGGGATCGGCTGTTCGGTGCGGAAACCGCCTCGACAGCGAACGTGCCCATCTTCAGCGATCTTCGTGCGCGCGCCGGTCATTTTCCTGCCAGCGCCAAAGCGGTGATCCAATTGGTTCAGAATGGTGGCCCGAGCCAGATGGACCTGTTTGACCCCAAGCCGCAACTCACTCGAATGGCCGGAAAACCCCACCCCGACGGCGTCGAAATCCATCAACCCAACAACGTCAACAGCCTCTTGTCGTCACCGCTGAAGTTTCGGAAATACGGTCAGTGCGGTATGGACGTTTCCGAAGCGTTACCTCACGTGAGCACCATCGTTGATGATCTATGCTTTGTGCGTTCGATGCACACCGAGCACAACAATCATCTCGAAGGGCTCAACATGCTGCTGACTTGCAAGATTTTTCCGGGCAGGCCCGTGATGGGCGCATGGATTAGCTATGCGTTAGGCACGGAGAATCAAAACCTGCCCGCCTACGTCGTGCTGCGGGACCCGGACGGATACACAATTGGCGGCAAGCAACTCTGGGCCAATGCCTATCTGCCAGCCCTGTATCAAGGCGTCGAATTCAGTACCCGCGGAGCCCCCATCCACCACTTGAATCCTGCGACTCCTCTCCCGCCAGGCGCTCAGCGTGAGAACTTAAACTTTTTGCAAACACTGAATGCCGCTCATCTCCGCGATCGTCCCGGAGAGTCTGAGTTGGAAGCGCGGATTCAGAACTTTGAACTGGCCGCCCGAATGCAACTCGAAGCGCCCGATGTGCTCGATCTCTCCCAGGAAACCAAGGCGACGCAGAAACGCTACGGTCTCGACAATCCGGTCACGGCCAAATACGGCATGCGTTGTTTGATGGCTCGCCGATTGGTGGAATCTGGCGTCCGTTTTGTGCAAGTCACCACCAGCCCAGGACAGCCGTGGGACCATCACCGCAATATTCGCCAGGGGATGTCCAAAATCGCCACCGAGACGGACCAGGGGACGACGGCGCTGGTCAAGGACCTCAAAGACCGTGGTTTGCTGGAGAGCACGATCGTCATGTGGGCTGGAGAATTCGGCCGGTTGCCCACAACACAAAACGGATCTGGCCGAGATCACAACCGCCATGCCTTCACGATCTGGTTTGCCGGGGGAGGATTTCAACCTGGCCTGATCTACGGTGAAACGGATGAATTTGGTTACCGCAGCGTCGTAAATCGTGTCAGCGTCCCCGACATGATCGCCACCCTTGTTCATCAGTTGGGTCTCGATCACAAGCGTGTCCAATATCCGCAGCGCGGACGGCTCGAAACTCCCTCGGATGTGACGGTGAGCGGCGCGAAAGTGGTTGGCGGTGTGTTGACCAATCCAGTTTATAGTTCCTAACGCGGCCTATCGGCCGCAGCCAAGAGTCGAGAGTCAAGAGCGGAGAGCCAGAATCTATCGATGTCGATCTTTCTGGCTCTCGACTCTCCGCTCTGGGCTCTCTGCAACATGCGCGCACGGCGTGCAGATGTGACAAGGTGAGACTCTAATGCACTGTTTCGGAGTCATGTCAAGATTACACATGCGTTCTCGATCTCCATTGATCTGCTTCGTGGTCGCCGCGATTGTCGTCGCAGTTGCGTTGGTCGGGTCAGCGGCTGGCGACGTGCCTGTCTTCGAAAAAGATATTCTGCCGATTTTCACGCGGTACTGCTTCAACTGCCACGGAAAAAGTTCTCCGCAGTTGGGACTTGACCTGCGCACGGCGCGTTTGACACTGCGAGGCAGCCAGAATGGACCTGTCATCGTGAAAGGTTCGCTGGAAAAGAGCTTACTTTGGAAGAAAGTTTCGACTCGAGAGATGCCGCTGGCGCTCTTCAAACTGAAACTGTCCGACGAGGAAATCGAGACTATTCGCCGATGGATTCAGGCTGGCGCGCCTGCCGAGGAACCAGCGGAATTGCCCGCAGACGTGCAAGAACAATTCGCCCGATTCGAAACGAAAATACGTCCGATCTTGGCCGAACATTGCACGTCGTGCCACGGAGAAGAGGACCCGCCAGCAGGGTTAGACTTACGCAGCTTGGAGTCCCTGGTCAGCGGCAGCCAAAGCGGCCCCGTGATTATCGAGGGGTTCTCCGAGAAGAGCGTCCTGATCCGGAAAGTCGCCAGCCGAGCCATGCCACCACCCGATACGGGCAGGCCGCTGAATGCCGGCGAAATCGGAATCATCACCCGCTGGATCGACAAGGGGCGTTTTGCGGACTACGTCGAGACGGCCCCTCGCGGCAACCAGAAACTTGGTTCAGCGGATGAATCTGAAATTACGGAGGAGGATCGTCAGTTCTGGGCTTTCCAAAAACCAGTTGCCCCGCCGTTACCGAAGGTCAAGGAAAATGCCTGGATTCGCACACCGATCGATCTATTTGTTTTGGCCAGGCTGGAATCCCACGGTCTGACTTTCTCGCCAGATGCGCCGAAACTGACTTTGATCAGGCGGGCGTATTTCGATCTGACCGGCCTGCCGCCAACGCCCGCACAGGCGCGCGCATTTCTGAAAGATAGCCGACCCGACGCCTATGAACGCCTGATCGACCGGCTACTCGCCTCGCCACACTATGGCGAACGTTGGGGACGACACTGGCTCGATGTAGTTGGCTACCTTGATACGTCGGGCAAAGACTTCGATCCCAAGACGGTCACTCTTTCCGATGGCATGTGGCGTTATCGAGACTACGTCATTCGAGCCACGAATGAAGACACGCCCTGGAACCGGTTTCTAGTCGCGCAGATTGCGGGTGACGAATTAGTCGACTGGCGCAACGCAACGAAGTACACGCCCGAAATACTAGAACTTCTCACGGCGACGGGGTACTTAAGGAATGTGTTGGACGCAACCGATGAGGATATATCCAACTTACCCTATGATCGCTATGAAGCGCTATTTAAGCTCATGGAAAGGGTTTCGACCAGCACGCTGGGTCTCACGTTATCTTGTGCGCGATGTCATAGTCACAAGTTCGATCCCATTCCGCAAACAGACTACTATCGTTTTCTGGCTTTGTTTACAGCAGCTTTTAACCCGACCAACTGGCTGCCACCCAAACACCGTTATCTTTACCGCGTCTCCAAGGTCGAGCAGGAAGAGGTCGAGCGTCAACAAGCTGAGACCAACGCTGCTCTCGGCAAGCTAGAGCAGCAACTCACAGCCGTCCGCCGTCCTTACAAGAAACGTCTCTTGGATCAGAAACTCCTACAGATCCCCGCAGCGATTCGCGGGGCCGCAAGGTTGGCTGTCGAAACGGCTCAGGAGAAGCGCAATCAGGTGCAAAAGGATCTCGTCCGGAAATACGACGAGAAGCTTGCCGTCACCGATGCCGAGGTCGACCAGTCCATAGGCGACTCGGACCGCAAGGCTATCCACGAACTTCAACGGCAGATCCAAGCTCACCAGAAACGCCTCGCCGCGCTTCGTCTCGACAAAGTGCAGGCCCTGTGGGATGTGGGTCAGCCGCCAACGATCCGCCTTTTGCACCGTGGCGACGTTGATTATGCGGGCCCAAGGGTCGAGCCTGGTTTTCTCACGGTGCTGAGTTCGCCCGGCCAAGCGGACGCGGTTTCTTCTCCGAGGGCAGTCGGTGAGACGACTGGTCTTCGTCTGGATTTCGCCGAATGGCTGACTCATCGAGATCATCCCTTAACCGCGCGCGTGATTGTCAATCGGTTGTGGCAGCATCATTTGGGGAGGGGCATCGTCGACACGCCAGGTAATTTTGGTACCACGGGCTCTCGTCCCACGCACCCCGCGCTGCTCGATTGGTTGGCCGTGGACTTTATGGGCCATGGTTGGAACGCGAAGCGCCTTCACAAAATGATTATGACCTCGACCCTCTATCGGCAAACATCATCGCGCGTGCAGAAGAGAGATCCGTCAACTCCGCATTCCGAACTCCCGGAGACCTTTCGTTTGGCGAACTCCATCGACCCAGAGAATCGTCTGCTGTGGCGGGTGAATCTACGACGTCTCGATGCCGAAGCTCTGCGGGACTCGGTCATTGCCGCAAGCGGACAAGCGGACTATACGATGGGCGGGCCGCCTGTCATGTTGCAGGCGACGGCCAGCGGTCTGCAAACGGTCGTCGATCAAGGGCACCTCAACGGGAAATCCAGTCGCAGCGTTTACCTTTTGGCACGTAGGACGTATCCGTTAACCTTTTTGGGAGTGTTTGACTATCCCATCATCGACGTGACCTGTACTCGCCGAGTCCCCTCCGCCACGCCGCTGCAGTCGTTAACGATGATCAATAGCGAATTTCTCACCGAGAGCGCCGGCCACCTCGCACGCCGTGTCGAGGGGCTCGTCGGAGTAGACGCCCCGGCGGCGAAAAAGATCGAGACAGCTTATTGGCTTACGCTTTCGAGAAATCCGTCAGACTCTGAGATGCAGGCGGCAAAAGATTACTTGAAGCGGCTGGATGATCTCTATAGGGTATCCCACGACGCGGCTCCGCAAGCGGCAAAACGGCCCTTTGAGAGCCTCGTCCACATGCTGATGTGCTCGAACGAGTTTCTCTATATTGATTAGGACGTCAGGTAGGATGGCCTGCGCTGCTTCGTTCAACTCGTACATTTCCTCAGAATCCCGAAAACGACCACGTCTCATTCGCGGACCGGTGTTTGTATTCTGAGGTTCTGACTGAGACGTTGCTGCATCTCACGAGGTTTTTTGCTGAGAGGTGGCCCATCAATGCGCGTTTTCGTGTCTTTCGTAGGCGTTATCGTGGGGCGAGTGTAGGAAAGGGTCCGACGGAACCGTCACAATGCAACAACGTCCGAACCTAAAAGCCACACCGCTGCTCGCAGCCGTCGTAGCCATGCTGAGCGGATTGTCTGGTTGCGGCGGGCAGGCCACGCCGCAACCACAGGCCGCTCCAGCGGAAACAGCCCCTTCCACTCCGGCCGATCCGGGGCAGCGGACGAGTCAGAACAACGCGCCCGGAGACGCGGTTTCCCGACCAGGTTTTTTTGAAAACACCACGCAGAACATCGGCCATCACAATTCGGCTCGTCAACCGGATGGTCCGGGCGATGGCTCATCACGGCCGCAACCGGTCTATCGCCTTTCCGACAACCGCCCCACGCATGACGACCGAGCGCTGGCGGCTTTCGGCGTCCACCTGTACCAATCGAAGCGACTGAAGCTCTACACCGACATCGATCCGAAAATTGCCCAAAAGTTGCCTCCGCTCATCGATGCCGCCTATGTTGCCTGGGAGGCGTACTTCGGCAAACTGCCTCCGAACCGGGAAGGGACGCCGTTTCAGATGACCGGCTACCTGATGGCTGATAAGGAACTGTTTCGCAGCGCCGCTCTGGTTCCAGATGACCTGCGACCGTTTTTCAACGGACGGCATCGCGGTGCAGAGTTCTGGATGAACGACCAAAAATACAATTACTACCGCCGGCATCTGGTCATTCACGAATCGACGCACTGTTTCATGGAAGCGATTGCCGGTGAGCGCTACTACGAGGAACTTCCCGTCTGGTACTGGGAAGGGATGGCGGAGCTGTTCGGCACGCACCGCATCGGCCCGGACGGAACCGTCCATTTTCGCGTCATGCCCGACGACCGGGAAACGTTCGCCGGGTTGGCACGCATCACCATGATTCGAGATGCTGTGCAAGCCGGCCGATACAAATCTCGCCATGATGTGACCCGTCTTCGGGCCGAAGCGTATTTGAAGCCGCAGGCGTATGCCTGGTCTTGGTGGCTGTGCTATTTTCTCGACGCTCATTCCCGCTATCGCGATTCGTTCCACAAGCTGGGCGGGTTTCTGACCGGTTTGCGATTTCAGGCGGCGGCCCGCGAGATGTTCGAGTCTCAAAAGCCCTCACTTTCAACGGAATGGCCTTTGTTCGTTCACAATTTGCAGTACGGATACGACCTGCAGCGGGCCTCCATCGACTTTCAAGCCGGACATGCCTTGAAACCACCACCGCAGCAAAACGTCGTAGAAATTGCCGCTGATCGGGGCTGGCAGTCCAGTGGCTTTCTGCTTCAGAAGGGTGTCACCTACGAAGTCACAGCCACGGGAGAATTTACGCTGGCCCGGAAACCGAATCCGTGGATCAGTCAGCCGCAGGGCATCAGCTTCGATTATTTCAACGGACGTCCATTGGGAATGCTGTTGGCAGCGGTTCGCGTCGAGAAACCGGAATCGGCGGAGCAGCGGACGAGCATGCTGGACGTTGTTCCCATCGGTCGCCAGCGGCGGTTCGTCTCACGCTGGAGCGGGACCCTCTATTTCCGCCTGAACGACTCTTGGAGCCGTCTGGCCGACAATTCGGGCAGTGTCCGGGTCTTCGTGCGGCGGTCAGCAGAGACCGACCGCTAAAGGGCAGTGGCCGGTCATCGTGAATCGGTTTGCGGTCCGCCCCTTGTTCTCTGGAAAGGCGTCCAATCCGTAAAGAGGTTTCATTCTCTGGTTTGGGTCGTGATTTTCTGATCCAACCGATCTCTGGCAGCGTTTGTGGGATTGCCACAGCGACCGAGGCGACGTCTGGTCCGATTCACAAGAGACTGTGTGGACGCCAAACAGAATTGAGGACCAAGTCATGCGAAAAAGATGGTTCAAAATGGTCGTGATTGTGGTTTTGATCCTTCTACCGGTAGGAATTTGGATGTTCGGCCCGGACATGATTGAGCGGCTGTACCGGTAAAAGACAAATTACCCTGAGACAATTACGATCGCCGCCGGCTCGGAAGGCGGCCGGTATCGTGTTATCTCAAAACGCTTGGAAGCCGAAATTGAGAACAAGATCAGCGTGGACGTTGAGATTCTTCGCACGGAGGGATCCTTAGAGAACATCCTTCGTCTTCAAGCAGGAGATGCTCATTTCGCCCTGTACCAGCCGGATGCCATCGAAGTTTTGAGCGAACATGATCGCGATCTCGTTGAATCGGCAGCGGCGCGTTTAGAATCTCCAAAAGAAGAAGAGGAAAACGTCGCTTTCGTCGCCAACCTGTACCTACATCTGACGCATTTCATCGTTCACCGCGGCGCCGATATCGAGCGGCCTGCTGACTTAGAGGGCAAGACAGTAAGCGTCGGTTTGCCACAGTCGGGCGATTATGCCATGAGCCTGCCGCTCCTGGAACATTTCGGTTTGACGAAAGAATCGATTATTAAAATGCATCTCTGATATTCAGATGTCGAGAAATGATTTAAGGAGGGAAGCCTGGATGCGGCTTTCAAGCCGGTGGGCAGGCCGGCACCGGTTTTACAAGAGCTCTTCAAGATAGGGAAATGCGACATCCTCGAAATCCCTTATGCAGAAGCTCTCGCGATGAAACATGCTTTCCTGTCAGAATTCACGATCCCCCCCGGACTTTACCACTCTCAGCCTCCTGTAAAGCCGGCCAAGGAGATTAAGACTGTCGCCTTAGCGGCGCAACTACTGACACGCAACGATGTGAACTCGCATTTCATTCAAGACGTAACCGGCATCGTGCTCGACAAGCGTTTCGCGAGGCAAACCGATCTTCATGAGTTGCTTAAAGGGGGTAAGGACTTTGCCAAGGCACAATCCCAATTTTCCATCCATCCAGGCGCCCAGAGCGTTTACGATCCTGAATTTGATATTCACGTAATCGAAAGTTTTGAAGCGCTTTACTCGCTTGCCGCTTCAGTTTTCATTGCAGCGTTCTTTGGCACCCGAGCGCTGAGAAAGCGGAAGGCGATAAAAAAAGGGCACAAGCTGGATGTATATATTAAGAAGCTGTTGAACATCGAGGAACGGCAGGTCGGTCTGGATGAAGGGACCGAAGCAAACGACCTGCCGCGCCTGCAGGAGCCACTCGATGAGGTGACGTTCCTTAGACAGGAGGCTCTAGGCGAGTTTTCGATACACGAGCTGAACGAAGATCGAGGGGCAGACTGTTTCATCGAGATGTGTCACGCCTTGGGCAACAAGATCAACGCCAAGATCTCAAGGCAACGACTCGACATCCGCTTCAGCAAACTCACCGACGTAATCAAACAGCAACTGAAGCCCACAACCGATTCGGACGAGACGTCTTGACGGCTTCCGCAGCCGTTTTCTGTACGGCCAGTTTACGCATTACGCAATGCCTTGGAAACGAGCGGTAATCACGGTGGCTGCGGCGATCAGCCATCCACACAGTCGACTGCTGCAGCATGAGGGACGTTACAGACCACCGGAAAACCGCTCCGGTACCGTCGAGCGGCAGTGCATTCTCAGGCCGACGTCCCGCAGCCGGCTGATCGGCTCGATGAGTTTCGGAACGGCGTTGAGGCCCCTAATGAACATTAGTACGTAACCCAAGACGGCGAAGATGTCGCCCGGCTGAGGAGATGAGTTCGCACAGAAATGCACCAGTGAGGCCACCATCGCCGCGAGTACGAACAGTTCCATTAGGCTGAAATTGACCGCATCGGCGTTCGAAAGACTGATGCGATGGCGGACGAGTTGCTCATATTGCTCGCTGAGTTCATCGGTGCGGTTTCGGTCGATGGCGTCCAGCTCCCGTTCCAACGGCTCATGCAGTCGTCCGCTGAGATTCAGCGTCTTTGGGTCGAAAGCGGCGTGCAACAATAGGGCCGGAATCATCAGTCCCGCGCAGTAGGGGATCAGCATCCAGTCGTAAACGGCCAGCATCGCCAAGGCCCCGACCACCGAGTACAACGCGCGAATGACCGCCGGCACATGCCGTTCGAAGAACTCAACGTACTGCCGAGAGAGGACCGACCGGGCCCCCACCCACGAGCCGTCGACCTGTCGCTTCCGCTGTTCGTTGATCAGCCGTGTCGCCAGTTCGGAATAGATTCCCGCGAAGGTCCGGGGGGCGTATATTCGGCGAAACGAGCTGATGAGCATGTGCGCCAGGTGCTGGACGACGAACATCAGCAGTGCTACGTACGACGATTTTAGCAATCCGTTAATCGCCAGTCCCAACACAAACGGCTGAGCCAGCCGCAACAAATTCTCGAGATTGACCAATCCGTAGCTGAGGAACATTCGCCGTTTGTGTTTGACAAAGAGGGAACCGAGCGTCAGTGCGATGGGCGCCGGTTCCTTCAACCGGCTGCGTGGCGAGGATGTTCCAGCTGGCGTCTTTCCCGTGGGCGCCCTGTGGGGAACAACCAGCGCTGCAACCGCTGCAGATTCGATGAAATTGATCATCTCGCCAGGTCCGAATCTTTCGCTGTTTCCTGAAACCGAAATGGCGACTCTCGCCGCTACTCTGGACCGACACCATCCGGCAGAACTTGACAGCCGTGCTGCGGAATCGACAGGATACGTCGCTTCGACCCGCGTCGGCCAGAGTGTTAGAGGATGGCAAGACAAGTGCCGATCCAGACTGTCCGATCGAAGATTCACACAAGTTACGTGACCATTGGGGGTTATCGAATCCACTCTGGCGGGGATCTGGACTACGTACTGTCATCAGAACGACAACTTGCGTCGTCGATCTGACGGCGGTCGTTGGGGCAGCCTATTCATTTCTGACAGCGGAAATGGGTGAGAATTCCGACTAAGGATCCGCGGCGGCGAGCGGTTCTTCCTCTGCCCAGTCTTGCAAGGCTCGAACTTGTGGGACCGGGTTTTCCAGCAGCGCTTCCAGTGCCTTGACGACCGCCAGGCAGCCGGGAATTGTGGTGACGCAGGGAATCGCATGAGCCACTGCGGCAGAGCGGATTCTGCCTTCATCGGTTCGCGCGCCTTTGCCGCTGGGCGTGTTGAAGATGAACTGAATGTCGCCGTTGGCCAACAGGTCGAGTAAATTCGGTCGGCCTTCCTGAAGTTTACGGACGGTTTCGACGTCGATTCCCGCTTCCCGCAGCACCTGGGCCGTGCCGGACGTACTGACCAGTTTGAATCCCCAGTCCAGCAGACAGCGGGCAGGCGGGATCATCATCCGTTTGTGGCGGTCGGCCATGCTGATGAAGACCGTTCCCCGATCGAACAATTCGTTTCCGGCGGCGATTTGACTTTTGGCGAACGCCAGCGGGAACTGCCAGTCGATTCCCATCACCTCGCCGGTGGAGCGCATTTCGGGTCCGAGAATGATATCGACCCCGGAAAACCGAGAAAACGGAAAGACGCTTTCCTTGACCGATGTGTGCCGAGGCCACACTTCTTCGGTGATGCCCTGTTCCCGCAAAGATACACCCGCCATGACCTTCGCCGCAATCTTCGCCAGCGACCGACCGGTCGCTTTCGAGGCAAACGGCACCGTGCGGCTGGCACGCGGATTGACTTCCAAGATATAGACCGCGTGCGAGTTGTCCGTTGTCTGTTGTCCGTTGTCCGTTGCCCCGGAGTGATTGTCTGGAGCAACTGACGAGGGACAACGGACAACGGACCTCTTCACCGCAAACTGGATGTTCATCAGACCGCGGACCTTCAGTTCTCGGGCCAGCGCATGGGTCGCCTGCTTGATCTCCTCGATGACTTCATCGGAAAGAGAGTGCGGCGGCAGCGCGCAGGCTGAATCGCCGGAGTGTACACCGGCTTCTTCGATGTGCTCCATCACGCCGCCGATCAGCGTCTCTTCGCCATCGGAGATGGCGTCGACGTCCACCTCAATAGCGTCTTCCAGGAACTTGTCGATCAGCACGGGATGATCGGGCGAAACGTCGACCGCTTCGGTCATGTATTTCACCAACGAGGTTTCGTCGTAGCAAATCTCCATTGCCCGGCCGCCGAGAACATAACTGGGCCGCACCAAGACCGGGTATCCAATCCGATCGGCCACTAGGTGGGCCCCCTCGATTCCGCTGGTCACTCCGTTGGGCGGCTGACGAAGCCCCAACTTTTCCAGAATCTCCTGAAACCGCTTGCGGTTTTCAGCGGCGTCGATCATGTCAGGACTGGTGCCGATGATCTTCACGCCGGCCGCCTCCAGTCCGCGGGCCAGGTTTAGCGGCGTCTGCCCGCCAAACTGCACAATCACGCCGTCCGGCTGGAGACGGTCATAGATATTCAACACGTCTTCTGTGGTCAGCGGCTCGAAAAAGAGCAAGTCCGACGTGTCATAGTCGGTGGAAACGGTCTCCGGGTTCGAGTTGACCATGACGCTTTCAATGCCCAGTTCCCGCAGTGCAAACGAGGCCTGACAGCAGCAATAGTCGAACTCAATTCCCTGACCGATGCGGTTCGGTCCGCCACCGAGAATCATGATGCGTTGAAATTCGGAATTCGGAGTTCGGAATTCGGAATCATCCGCCTCGCCGCCACCTGCCTCCGCATTCCGCATTCCGCATTCCGCATTCCTCTTCGGTCCCGGTGCTTCGTCTTCTTGCTCGTAGGTGGAATAGTAGTACGGCGTATAAGCCTCGAACTCGGCGGCGCAGGTGTCGACCTGCTTAAACGTTGCCAGCACACCCAGTTGTTTGCGATACCGCCGCACGTCCATGGGTGTGGTGTTCCACCAGTGGGCCAGTTGACGGTCGGAGAAACCGTGCTGCTTGGCCCGCCGCAACAGCGGTTCGTCGGCGTCTTCCAGTCGCGGGATCTGGCGAATTTCCTCCTCCACGTCGACCAGTTGGTGGATGTTTTCCAGAAACCACGGATCGATGTCGGTCAGCTCGTGAATTTGCTCGACCGGTATACCAGCCTTCAAGGCGTAGCGGAGATAAAAGATCCGCTGGTCATTCGGAACCGACAAGTTGCGGCGGATCTCGTCTTGGCTGGGCTGCCGGGCAGTGCCCCACAAGTCCTTTTTGCCTCCGCCCAGACCGAAGTGCCCGATCTCCAATCCCCGCAGCGCCTTTTGCAGCGATTCTTTGAAGGTTCGGCCGATGGCCATCGTCTCCCCGACCGATTTCATCTGCACCGTCAGTGTCGGGTCGGCATCGGGAAACTTCTCGAACGTCCACCGCGGAATTTTGGTGACGACATAGTCGATGGTCGGCTCGAAACAGGCCATTGTTTCACGAGTGATATCGTTGGGAATCTCATCCAGGCGGTAACCGACGGCCAGCTTGGCAGCGATTTTGGCAATCGGAAAACCAGTTGCCTTCGAGGCCAGTGCGCTGGAACGGCTGACCCGTGGGTTCATCTCGATGATGACCATGCGGCCGGTATCAGGATCGATGGCGAACTGCACGTTCGAGCCGCCCGTTTCCACACCGATTTCACGAATGCAGGCGATCGTCGCGTCCCGCATTCGTTGATACTCCTTGTCGGTGAGCGTCTGTGCCGGTGCCACGGTGATCGAATCGCCGGTGTGGATGCCCATGGGGTCGAAATTCTCGATGGAGCAGACGATGACGATGTTGTCGGCGACGTCGCGCATCACCTCCATCTCGTACTCCTTCCAACCCAGGACGGCCTCTTCGAGCAGGACTTCATGAACAGGTGAAAGCGCCAGCCCCTTGACCACCGTCTCTTGGAACTCTTGGCGGTTGTAAGCGACGCCGCCACCAATTCCTCCCAGCGTGTAACTGGGACGGATGATGGCCGGCAGCCCGATTTCGCGGAGCGCCTCGCGTGCCTGCTGCCGGTTGTGGACGATGCAGCTTCGGGGCACGTCGAGGCCAATCTTCTGCATCGCTTCTTTGAAGGCATCTCGCCCCTCAGCCTTGGCGATCACTTCTTCGCGGGCGCCGATCATTTCGACCCCCAACTGATCGAGGATTCCGCGGCGGGCCAAATCCATGGATGTATTCAGACCGGTTTGACCGCCAAGTGTCGGCAACAGCGCGTCGGGACGTTCCTTTTCGATGATCTTCTGCACATACTGCCAGGTGATCGGCTCGATGTACGTGCGGTCGGCCGTGTCAGGGTCGGTCATGATCGTGGCCGGATTCGAATTAACCAGCACCACCTCATAGCCTTCTTCCCGAAGTGCTTTGCAGGCTTGCGTGCCGGAATAATCGAACTCGCACGCCTGACCGATGACAATCGGGCCGGAGCCAATGATCAATATCTTCTGGATGTCGTTGCGGCGAGGCATGTTGTTAAGAGTCGAGAGTTGGTCGGGTCGTCTTGCTTAGAGTCAATTTTCTGTGAACTGGTGCCTGATGGCCGCCGCAACCCTCATGTGTTGCCCGGCTGCTGCTGAGGAATCCCTATTACTTCGACACATTCCGAATGTGAAGTTCACTGAGCTGCCGGGCGTCGACCTCCGACGGGGCGCGGGTCATCAGGTCGGCGGCCCGCTGCGTTTTGGGAAAGGCGATGACGTCGCGAATGTTGTCGCCGCCGCAAAACAGCATCACCCAACGGTCCAGTCCCAGTGCCATGCCTCCGTGCGGCGGTGCCCCGTAACGAAGCGCTTCGAGAAAAAAACCGAACCGGTGCTCGGCCTCTTCGGTTGCGATGCCCAGCACATTGAAGACCGCCTGTTGAACTTTCGGATCGTGAATACGGATGCTGCCGCTACCGGCCTCGTAGCCGTTGACGACCAAATCGTACGAGAGCGCCCGCACTTTGCCCGGATCGGTTTCGATTAGTCTGATGTCTTCCTCGACGACCGAGCAAAACGGATGGTGTTCGGCATCCCAGCGTTGTTCGTCTTCGTTCCAGGTGACCAGCGGAAAATCGACGATCCAAGCACAATGCATTACACCGGGATCGTACAAACCGAGTTCTTTGCCGAGCCGATGCCGCAATGTCGCCAGCGACGTCGACGTAACCGGTTCGCAATCGGCTACAAAGAACAACAAATCGCCCGGCTCGGCTGACATGGTTTCAATGATCGCTTGCTGGTGCGCGTCGCTAAAGAACTTGGCGATGGGCGAGTCGAGGCGCGTGGGCAGATCGTCGGATGATCCGCCGCTCGGCTGCTCAGATACCCGACCTCCTGAAACAACCCGGAAAAAGGCCAGCCCTTTCGCACCGTAGCCACCGACGAAGTCTTTCAACTCGTCGATCTTTTTGCGGCTGTACTTGTCGGCAGCCCCCTGGGCATTCAGGCCACGGACACGACCCCCGTCGTCGACGGCATTTTTGAACACACCAAAGTCGCATTCGCCGGCAATTTCTCCGATGTCGATCAGTTCCATGCCGAATCGCAGATCGGGCTTATCGGTGCCGAAGCGCTCGATCGTATCGTGATAACGGTATCGCGGCAGCGGCAGCGCGATCTTTTCGTCACGAATCCCCTCCACAAGCCGGGCGACCAAACCATCGATGGTTTCGAAGATGTCTTCCCGCTCAACAAACGCCATCTCAACGTCGATTTGCGTGAACTCGGGCTGACGGTCGGCCCGCAGATCTTCGTCGCGGAAACAGCGGGCCAACTGGAAGTATCGGTCGTAGCCGGCCACCATCAAAATCTGCTTGTAGATCTGTGGTGACTGCGGCAGGGCGTAGAAAGCGCCCGGCTGCACACGGCTGGGGACCAGGTAATCGCGAGCACCTTCCGGTGTGCTGCGGCCGAGCATCGGTGTTTCGATCTCCAGAAAACCGCGTTCGTCGAAGTAATCGCGGGTGAGCTTGCAAAGCCGGTGCCGCACAAGCAGCGCGTTCTGCAATTCCTGGCGCCTGAGGTCGATAAATCGGTATTTCAGCCGCAACTCTTCGTTGGGCAGTTCGTTTGTGTCGGGTTCGAAGGGGGGCGTTTTACTCTTGTTGAGGACTTCGAGGTCCGTCGCCTGTAGTTCAATCACGCCAGTTTCGAGCTTGGGGTTGACATTCTCGTCGCCCCGATGGACAACCGTGCCAACAACCCGGATGACGTCTTCGTTTCGCAATGAACGAGCCAGCTCCTGAATCTCAGCAGCCCGATCCAATCGGAACGCAATCTGTGTTTTGCCGTAACGATCGCGAAGGTCGACAAACACCACACCGCGATGATCGCGGTAGCTGTTCACCCAGCCACACAGCGTCGCCGCCTCGCCGACGTGTTCTCTACGCAGTTCGCCACAGGTCTTTGTCCGCAACACCGAGTGTTGTCCTTCCGAGAATTGTCTAAACGTCGGTTCGGCCCGTATTGCACTTCGGCGCAACTTGGCGATGAAACCGCTCACCAAGACACAGATTCCGACCGGCAGGTTCGACTCGGCGGCTGACCGTTGGTTTCGTTACTGAACACATGTCTTGAACGTCGTTGGGCCGGGAGAGTGTCAAATCTCCCCCTGCGTGCGAAGCGGAGATCTATAATACGCACACCCTTGCCGCCCCGCAACGCAAGCCGATTCGCGGATGTCGCGCACACACACCAGCCCCGACTCCTTTTGGCGATGCTGGAGAATCACATTCGCAGCCGGTATCATGCTATCGTTGTGTCGCGGTGCCGGACAACGATCGTCTGGGAAGTTGTGAGAACTTCAGTCGGGAGTCAAACAATGGACAAGTGGCCGATTGGCGTGTTTACTTCGGTTGATGCCGGGTTGGGGGTGCATTGGGACGTCGCACAAGAACTGAACGTCCCGACTGTCCAGCTTCATGCACCGCAGCAACAAACGCGGACCCCCGAGTCCGCCGAGCAATTCCTGGCGCGCTGTCGAGAGGCGGACATGAGCGTGACCGCCGTTTTCGGCGGCTTTGAGGGAGAAAGCTACGCCGATATTCCAACCACGGTTCGCACAGTGGGGCTGGTTCCCGAACAGACCCGTTCCGCTCGCCTGCAGGAGATGAAAGAAATCTCCGATTTCACCAAACTGCTCGGCTGCGACACCGTCGCCTTGCACATTGGGTTCGTGCCTCAAGAACGGAACGGCGACAGCTACAAAGGGCTGCTGGAAGTCACCCGCGAGCTGCTCGATCACGTTGCGGCCAACGGTCAGCGGCTGAATCTGGAAACGGGGCAAGAGAGCGCCGAACACCTGCTGCAGTTCATCACCGACGTCGAACGCGACAACTTGTTCATCAATTTCGATCCTGCCAATATGATCCTGTACGGCACGGGCGACCCGATCGAAACGCTGCGGAAAGTCGGCCATCTAGTCCGCAGCATCCACTGCAAGGACGGCAAATGGGTCGATCCAGAAAAACGAGGCCAAGAGTGGGGACAGGAAGTCCCGCTCGGAGAAGGTGACGTGGGTATGGAGACGTATCTGCGGACGCTCGACGAAATCGGTTATACCGGTCCGCTGACGATTGAACGGGAAATCGCCCACGACCGCGAGCGGCAAAAAGCAGACATCGGTCAGGCCGTCCGGCTGCTCGAAGAGCTTCGCGAGAAAATTGGCTGACCGTGAGAATCGCCGCGACGTGTTCCCCACGAAACAGCCGCACTATCCTTTCCATTGACGGGCGGCTCGTGAAAACCGGTCCGGGGAAAACGGCTCGATGGGGACGAACGGCGGCTGGTTTGTGATCAGATTGGCAACCAGCCGGCCGGTAACGACCGCCTGCGTCAAGCCCAGCATGCCGTGTCCGGTCGCCAGAATTAGGTTGGCGACTCGGGCGGTGCGGCCGATAATCGGCAACCCGTCGCTCGAAACGGGCCTCATCCCGGTCCAGGTTTCCAGCACCTCTTCGGGGCGAAACTCGGGCACGTAGAGTTTCGCGGCGCGAACAATCGCGTCCACCCGCCGCTGATTAATATTCAATTGCAGTCCGGCCAGCTCCATGGTTCCGGCCAGACGAATCGTCTCATCCCAGGGGGTGATCGCGACCTTGGCTTCGGCGAAATTCACCGGATTCCGCGGAGCCCCGGGGGGCCGCCGCATGGTGATACTGTAGCCCTTGCCCGGCTCTAGCGACAACTTCAGCCCCAAACGTCGGGCCAGCACGACCGACCAGGCACCGGCCGCCAGAATTACGTTCTGAGGCTGAAAGGTGCCGGCAGAGGTCGTCACAGCGGAAATGGTTCGCCCGTTGAGCTCGAATCCGTGAACGTCGGTATCGATCATCAGGCGGACACCAAGCGCTGGCAACTGAGCCGCTAGTTCCTTGACGAACCGGTCCGGGACGTAGTCGGCTTCGCCGGGGTAATAAATGCCTCCGCAGACATCTTCGCTGACAACCGGTTCCCGCTCGCGAACGACGTCCCCGGTCAGCACCTCACCGCAAATCTCGTGCTGCTTGAGCAATTCACATTCCGTAACGCCCTTGGCAAATTCGTGTTCGGTTCGGAACAAATACAGGACGCCCCGCTGCCGGAATTGGCAGTCGAGATGGTATTGCTCCACCAGCTCACGAGTCATCGGAACGACGTGACGGTTCAGCTCGGCCATGGCCTTCAAGCCGCGGTGCTGGGCGGCGGCATTGCAGTGCCGATAGAACCGCCACAACCACGCCAGCAGCGAGGGTCGCAGAGAAGGCTTGATGTACAATGGCGAATCCCCACGCAGCATCCATTTTAGAGTCTGCTGGACGAGACCCGGCCCCGGGATGGGCAGCGAATGACAGGGCGTGACCCAACCGGCATTGCCGTGCGAGCAGCCGCTGCACACGCTGTGGCGGTCAATTAACAGAACGTCCCGTCCCGCCGCCGCCAGCGCGTGAGCGCAGTTGACGCCGATGGCACCGGCACCGATCACCAAATCTTGAACCGCTTCCGTCATACACGTCGATCGAAGAAGAGACGGTTCGGACGCAGTTTGAGTCGTCGGTGGGACAACCGCTGCCGATTAAAGAATTCACGGCAAGCGGCCGGTGAAAGCCGGCTGATTCATTCGGCGATCATCATGGTCCGTGGAGTAACGCCCACTGCTCGCCTCACCGATTCAACACATCCACTATACCGCCGATCAAACAGTTGAGCCATCCATAACACAGGGCTGGTCAGCTTTTCATTCTGATCTGATTTCGGGTTAATCGATCAAGAGTTGTTGCTTTTGTTCGATTCCCAGAAGATGTCGTTCTTCATCGGTGAATCGGATGGTTGGATTCTTCGGCTGG
>Ga0310123_10001106_pt1 | contig 22967 bp, 32 predicted proteins | sample CB6_AW_1057_MG_FD_203505 | JGI IMG/M metagenome (GOLD analysis project Ga0310123, IMG submission 203505) | Marine microbial communities from Western Arctic Ocean, Canada - CB6_AW_1057 | ecosystem: Environmental > Aquatic > Marine > Oceanic | place: Canada: Western Arctic Ocean | collected... | reverse complement strand
TGGGATCCAACGATTGAAGGGTTTGAGAGGCCAGCTAGATCTTGGTTCAAATCCCATCACCCAAAGTTCAATTTTTACTGTGCCAAGGAACTGGTGCTTCCCGTCCTTCACTGTACGCAGGGCATCTACATAGCTCAGACTGAGAAAGAGGTCAGAGCCTACAGGAAGACTTACAATAAACCTTATCTAAAAGGTGTTGCACGGGCAAACAACGAACGTCAACAATCTATTATGCGTAACAAGTTTGGATTGTTTGATGCGTTAAGGGTAATGATACGGCCACTCATTAGTTCCACCTCTGATAGGGAACTAGAGGAAGGGGATTCAGATAGTCGCGCACATAATAAGTCTCCTAACGCTGGTCCTTCGGTCATGCGCAACCTGACGCTCAAACAGACTCGCTTCGCTGAGTCGGTGGCAGGAGGCGAAAAGTTGGTGGTTGCGTACCGGATGGCCTACAACGCCATCAAAATGGATCAGTCTAGCGTGCGAGTGGAGTCGAGTAGGCTCGCCGCCCTACCGCACGTTGCGGCGGCCATCGAAACAGCACGTCTTAGGGGTCGGAGCAGTCCCTAGTGTAGCCGCACCTGTCGCAGATGAGCTTACAGTGGCTCGCGCGCATGGGTGCGCCACACAGGTCGCATAGCGGCAGCCCTTGCGGCTTCTTCACTCTTTGCCCTGTCTGGTGCCCTTGGTGGGACTATGGTTATCGAAAAAAGGCCCGACTGGATACGCAAGGTATCGGATGAGGATTGACTCTGAGTTTGTAGTTAGTAAATTGTAGCTGTGGGTGGAAAAAGTGGCATGGGTTCACCCTCCTACCATGCCCCCCCTGAGTTGTTTGTGTGATATCTTCCATACAGACAGCTTGGGGGATTTTTTGTGCCCGAAGCTAAGGGGATGTCAGCCTTAGTAGCTGTTTTCGGAGCCATCCTAGTTCTTGGTGGTTGCAGTTGGTGTGGATCATAGAGCCAGCCACATTGTCGGGGTTATCCCAACATTCTAGGATGGCGTTACATCCTCGTGTCCTGCACCCGTATAGCTTGATGGCTCCCACGTGGGAGACGAGGGCAGGCTGGTGCCTCCGAATCTTGGAGACACACAACCCCCGTCTCAGCAACTGTCTGGCCTTACGGGTTCTCATCCATCACCCCTTTGACCATGCCGATGCACTTCCGGGCCTTGCGGAGCATGAAGCTCACCTCATTGGCGAGCCTTCCCTCTTGGAGGTCGGCCCAAGAGTCTCGTCCGCATGAGGCGCAGGTGTTCATCGAGCCATCAAGCTCTGCATCTACTTCTGAGAGGATGCTACGCACATCCTCTAGATCTACTAGGTGTTGCTTGGTGATCGTCATTCTGAGTCTCCGACTTCATCTAGCCTACGGTAGAGGGAATTCTCTATGTCTTCGATCAACGTATTTGCTTCCTTGCGGAGGTCGGTGACCTTCTTGTCGTTCAGCGACACATCACCCATCGACATTAGCCGTGAGTAAGCCTTCACGTTGTACATGATCGTGTCGATAAATTCTTTGTGTTCGTGTTGGATCGCTGCTTTAGTCATCTGATTTTTCCTTTTAGGAATGTTTCGACCTTTTCTCGTGAGCCGCAACAGGTCGAAGGGACCTCCCGGTGGACGTACAACATGATATCGCGTAGCCCACGAAGAGAGTCCTCGTCGGCTGCAAGAAGTGCTCCCCGCAAATCATTCGATAGCACTGCTTCGACGAACGACCCCGGAGCGAGGCGATGGTTGACGTACCGATTGATGCCGTCGAGGATGTGAACGGGCGCGTCAAGGTATTTATCGGTCATGGTGTCACCCGTCCTTTTCGGATTTGGTTGATCGGTAGTTCTGGCCGCGCTTCGGAGTCACTGCCCGATGTCAACTCTTCGAGAGTGTCGTTTCTTGGATCGTAAATGATCCAATCCATCTCCTCATCCGCGTTGAAGATGTCGAGTTCCCATGGCCTATCGAAGCGAATGATCTCACCTGTCTCCACGCAGGCACCAGTGAATGGCTCGTCCAAGTCTGTGGTAGAGTCTACGAGTACGATTGGATAGCAGCGTTCAACCTGACCACGGCCAACACAAAACTCAACGTCCGATGGTTGGATCATTACCTTGAAGGAGACCGTCTCAGGCTTGTTGAGGAGGGCGGCTGATGCTGGGGTCAGTTGGTCGGTCATGGTAACTCCTCCTTGAGAGGGTGACTGGTTGAGTATCAAACCTAACACACCTTGTCACGATGTCAATAGGCACTCCTTGCCTGATCGATGACCCCGTTTAGATTGGGCTACACTCTACCGGAGAGGTATGATGAAACAGGGCACCACCCTATCAGAAAAACAATCAGCCTTTTGTATGTTCGTCGCAGATGGTAATAGCCAGACAGATAGCTACCTCCAAGCCTATAATGTAAAAAAACTGTCGCGTAGATCCGCATCAACCGAAGGATCTAAACTCATGTCCATGGAGAAAATCCGAGGTAGAGTGGACGAAATTAAAAAACAAAAAGAAAAGGCCAAAGATACCCATAAAGAAATCTCTAAAGACTGGATACTAGATAAGTTGCGGGCTGAAGCCTCGTGCGATGAGAATAATCCGTCAGTACGAGTAAGAGCACTAGAAATCCTAGCCAAAACTGAGAAATTGTTCGACGATAGTGCCAACGTGACAGTCGTACATAGAAGTGCAGAAGATGTAGAAAAAGAACTGCGTAAAAAATTGGAAGACCTGAATATCCCAATGAACTGATATACCCCGCGAGAATAGTCGCCAACCAGCGCAGAGGCTTTTTTTAAGGCACTGATTCGGTTGGGCTGTCCACTCTGACGCCCGTACCTAGGATAGTTACAAGATTACGAGTGATCTGACGCCCGTACCTAAAAAATTATCGAACAAGGAGCCCGAATTGGTTGAGATCTGACGCCCGTACCTAAAAATTAACAAAAAAAACTCAATGCTGACGCCCGTACCTGCTTGGAGATAAAATCTACCCCTTGACAGGGGGTAGCCACTACCTAGATAGTCTAGGCAGAGCTTAGAACTGATTAACTGATAGATAAAAATCAGTTTGAGTGTGTTGTAGTCTTCTGGAACGGGTAGATAGAAACAGTAGACTACTAGTAGTGGTTCCCACCTAGCACAATTCCAGTGCAGAAGTGCAATCCCCCGCCGTATCACAGTCCTTGACAGTGTGTTGTCGATGATATAGGTTAATACGTCTCGAACATCACAATGTGATAGAACGGGGGCGATATGAAACTTTTGACGGATGGTGCGAGTAATCCGAAAACGGCCAAGTCTGCTGGATTCGGGTATCTGACGGGCATTCTGCACCTAGCACCGCACACGCAGTCAGGTTATCAGGTTTGTCCTTTAGCTACTGAGGGTTGTTCTACTGCGTGTCTCTATTTTCAGGGCAGAGGACGCATGAACACGGTACAGGAGGCACGAATCAGAAAGACTAGGATGTTTTTTGAGAATCGTGCAGGGTTTATGGCTGATCTCGCAAAAGACATAGCGTCTATTGTGAGGCGGGCAGATAAAAATAATCTGAAGCCGTGTGTTAGGCTGAACGGAACGTCGGATCTTAGGTGGGAACGTACCGGGATCATGGAAAGGTTTCCTAACGTGACCTTCTACGATTACACGAAGATCAAGAACAGGAAAAGATTACCGAAAAACTATTCGCTCACCTTCTCACGGAGTGAAGCGACCACGCACGACGAATGGTGCAAGGCTATAGATGACGGAATGAACGTGGCCGTGGTGTTTAGGGACGAGATACCTAAAGGATGGCTAGGTGTGCCAGTGATTGATGGCACCACCCACGATCTCAGGTTCCTAGATCCGAAGCCGTGCATCGTCGGCCTAACCGCGAAGGGCACCGCCAAGAAAGATACGTCGGGGTTCGTGGTATGACATACAAGGAGATACGTGAGATTATTTCAGAGATTGCCTACGTAGTGTTTATGACCTTACTCGTACTGTTCGCGCTACGTCTCATATGAGAGACGCCCGTACCTAGCGCCCGTACCTAAAATTATTATTAAAAAAATTTAGGGTAGCGTGAAAGAATGCGGTCACAGAGCTTGACTGGGTGATACGATCATTGTAGATTTGTGTACGTTGATTGAATCGCCATTCACCCACAAGGAGTAAAGACAATGGCCAACGTGAGCGCAGTTCTGATCGGCGGGGAATCGGTAACCGAGCTAGAGGTACGGGAGACGGAGACGCCGCCGGAGACGCGGAGCCATGTGCCGCTTCCTCATGGTGAGTTTCTGGACATGGTCCACGGTACACTCGGCGGGTTTGGGTGGGATATCACGGAGCAGCGATTCTCTTTGGAGGGTGGCAAGCTTGAGGTGGGCGGGAACGATGTCCTGTACGATACCGCTAGGCTGTTCGGTGTCCTGAAGATCCAGCGGGAAGATGTGGCAATTGGGCAGGATTATCAGTTAGCTATCGGCATCCGTAACAGTCACGATAAGACTATGTCGGCTGGCATGGTCGCGGGACTGATCGTTATGGTTTGCAGTAACCTTGATTTCATGGGAGAATTCAAGGCGAGCCACAAGCACAGCGTCAACGTGCGCGACGTTCTACCTTCACGGTTGAACAGGTTGGCGGGTGAGATTGACACTGCTCACACTGACCACACTCAACTGATCGAGTCCTACAAACAGACTAGTCTAGCTGACACTGTGGTCCATGATCTACTCGTGAGGTTGTGCGATTCTTGCGCGTTCCCGTGGGCATACGCTCCCAAGATTCTCAAGGAATACAGGAATCCTAGGCATGAGGAATTTGAACAGCCCACCATGTGGGGATTCAATAACGCGACTACCGAGGTCCTCAAGGATCGGAACATTACGGAGTTGCCTACTTCCATGGCGAGATTCCACAAGCTAGGAAAGGAGTTAGTCACCCAAGAGGGAACATGGGTGGACCAGAATCAGGCGGCTTTATCGCTCAACTAAAGGAAAAGAGAGGGGGTCACCCGAAAGGGTGGCCCTCTTTTTTTTGTCCACGTCTCACGTCCGCACCTCACGCCCGTACCTCAAATTATTATTAAAAAATTTCCTCGCGCCCGTACCCAACGCCCGTACCTAAAAAAAATAGGAAAACCTCCGGTCATGGGCTGGCCGCGCTCCCCCACGATAGCAATCTGTTTGAGCCAGCAAGGCGAGGCGAGGTGATTGCCTCGCATGTGCGGCGCTCAGGCTGGGGCATCCCGATAACGATGCACGAGGTTCGCGCCTAAGGGGCTGCGCTAAGGTGCCGGGGGGTCTAGGGTAGGCAGAAATCAGACGACCTGAATGGTGGGCACAAAAAAAGGGGGGCCTTTCGGCCCCCCCCTCCCTCAGATGTTGAAGATGATCATCGTAGCTATGAACAGGCCAAAGATGGTGAGGCCTATGTACGGCATCGGGTTGAAGTTTCTCATTTGCCTTCCTCTCTAACCTCGCGCCACTTACGAGTGACAACCTTTCTGATTTCCAGTAAGGCAACGCCGACCATAGCCGCGAAAAGTATGGTCAGTAAGACCGATCTGAGTAGGTCGATTATGTGTTCCATTATCTGTCCCTCCTACAGAAGTACTCAGCGATCCAGCACACTAGCAGGATCGTGAATCCGATAACGAATGTCACAGTCACGAAAGCTTCGTCTTGTCCGTACATTATGCTCCCCTATCCGGGGGAAATGGGGGGAGGGTGAATCCCTCCCCCCTAGTGTTTCAACTGAGTCGATCAGCTTCGCGGATCCTCTTCGGTCCCTTACCGTATTGTCCCTCGAGACGGTAGCAGTCCGGGCATCTGTCTACGAAGATCCTGCCCTTTCCTTCACAGTGTTCGCATTCTCCGATACGAGCGCGCCACATCGGTGAGCCACCGGAGAGCCAGTTTTCGTCCCATTCGACGAGCCCCCTCTCACAGATTGGGCACTCTACTTCATCGCCATTGCCCGACCACCATTTCGTACGATCCTCATCGTCTGGTACTGGTCCATCGACGAGGTCGCTTCCATTGCACTCGTCGCACGTGTTCATGATTTCGCTGATATGTTTCATGATGCTCTCCGATGGGGAGGTACAGAAGGGCGGGGGTAGATCCCCCGCCCTTCACTAGGGTTAGAGCGACTCGCTTAGGGCAGAGCGGCCGCGGAACGTGATCTCCTGCAGGCCCCATCCGTCATCGCTCAGATTCTGATTGCGTATAAGGACACGCTGTACCGCATCTAGCCTGAAGCTTTTCACGAATCCGGCGTTCAGGTCGTAGGCTCTCATCAACAGGTGCCCCGCTTTCGATTCATACGTTTCGATGGGCATGAGTTGGCGCGGCCTGAGATCTTTCTCGTCTGGGTCGCTGACCTTTTGGTAGTAGATGCTCAGGAATCCAAGGGGCACTAGCACATCTTCTTCCTCGCCTTCCCATGCATCGCTCTCACAACATGGCAGGTCGATTTCGAAACCATGGGGCACCATCCTCGTGGGCACGTTCTGATCTAGCAGTAAATCGGTGTTCGCCTCTGCCAGTGACCGCACGTTCTCGATGAGGTGTTGATAACGGGTGTCTGTGTCGAGAGTGATGTAGCGCATGATATCTCCGATGTGGAGTGATACGCAGGGCCGAAGTGGCTCCGCTGTAGTGATAAGGTAGCACGATGATGCCGTATACTCAACCCCCCAGTACCCCCGACCCCCCCCTTTTCGGCCAAAAATCGCCCCCAACAACAAAACAGTATTTTGCTCATTAGATCATCAGATTTTGCATTGGGACTCTTGGCCCTAAAAATTTTATATAAAAATTTCAACTCATAATGACATTACAATATATAATTATATATGCTAGACTGGAACTAAAGTCGCGCAACTATTTTATTAACGATTATTGTTAGCGGGTTTTGTGGTAGCTATTGAGGTGGCGAGAATCGCATTTTCTGAGGATGGGTGTTGTAGTTACAACGAGGATGCATATCGTGCTTTAGCGGTAGCTTTGGTATACCATGCGGTTTTGGAGATGAGGGACACGGGCGGTTGTAGGGCTGAACGTCGTCTTGGAGCGACTGTGTGGTTAGCCAGCAAGGCAGCGTTATGTTGGTTTGATCGTATTGGTATTGGGCAGCGGTACGGGCTATGGAAAATGGGATGGCAAGTCCATGCCGAGGAGTTATTAGCAGACGAGGGCGTCGAATTGAGTTCGGCGGAGCATTTAGTATTGGAGTTTGGTATTAACGCGTTGGCAGTTAAGGGTTAGGCGGATGAATCCAGAAGTTTTAGATGTTTTAGCTGTCAACGAGAAGCGTGAGATTTTGGATCTTATCGAGGAATTGAATGCTGCTAGGATGAGGGAGGGTGCCCAAGGGGATTTTCTAGAGTTTGTCAAAGAGGTTTGGCCTGCGTTCATTGAAGGCGATCATCATCGTGTGATGGCGGATGCGTTCAATCGCATTGCGAGTGGCGCGTTAAAGCGTTTGATCATCAACATGCCGCCTAGGCATACCAAGTCTGAGTTCGCATCGTATTTGTTTCCTGCGTGGTATCTAGGGAGGTTTCCTGACAAGAAGGTGATTCAGACGGCTCATACTGCGGAGCTTGCGGTGGGTTTTGGTCGTAAGGTTCGCAATTTGGTAGGTTCAGAGGATTACGCAAAGATATTTTCTGGTGTTGCGTTGAGTGTGGACTCGAAGGCTGCGGGACGTTGGAACACGAACAGGGGTGGCGATTATTTCGCTATCGGGGTTGGTGGTGCAGTTACTGGCAAGGGCGCGGACATTCTCATAGTGGACGATCCACATTCGGAGCAGGAGGCGGCACAGAACGATCCGTCTGTCTACGATAAAACTTATGAGTGGTATACATCGGGTCCACGCCAGCGTTTACAGCCGGGTGGCGCGATTTGTTTGGTGATGACTCGTTGGTCGAAGAAGGATTTGACGGGTTCGATCCTAAAGGCGTCTATAGAGAGGGGCGGTTCTGATGAATGGGAGATCATCGAACTACCTGCGATCCTTCCTAGCGGCAATCCGTTGTGGCCGGGGTTCTGGCCGCTGGAACAGCTTGAGGCTTTGAAGGCGGAGCTTCCGGTGAGCAAGTGGAGTGCTCAGTACCAGCAAGACCCGACTTCTGAGGAAGGCGCGATCATCAAGCGCGAGTGGTGGCAGGAGTGGACGGAGAAGGAGCCACCGAACTGTGAATTCGTGATTCAGTCGTGGGACACGGCGTTTCTCGCGAAACAAAGCGCCGACTACAGCGCGTGTACGACATGGGGCGTGTTCTACAACGAGGACAAGGAAGCGAACATTATCCTGTTGGATGCCCTACAGGAGCGGTTGGAATTCCCTGATTTGAAGAAACGTGCTTATGATATGTACAAGGAATATGAACCTGATGCGTGTATCGTGGAGGCCAAGGCTGCTGGCAGTCCGCTGATTTTCGAATTACGCCGGGTCGGTATCCCGGTTTCGGAATATTCACCGGGAAGGGGCAAGGACAAGATTGCCAGAGTGAATGCGGTATCCGATCTGTTTAATAGCGGTCGTGTTTGGGCACCCAAAAAGAGATGGGCGGAAGAGGTTATTGAGGAGTTCGCGGCATTTCCTCACGGCGACCACGATGATTTAGTCGATTCTTCGACTCAGGCTCTGTTGCGGTTCAGGCAAGGTGGCTTTATAGATTTGGATAGTGACGATCCATGGGACGATCTTCTGCCTATGCGTAAAGCGGATTATTATTAAATGAGTAATGGTATAGTTGGTTTGCCTGCATATCGGTCTGGTGGCTTATTGGATCGTATAAAGCGATTGCTCAAAGGCCAGAGTGAGGAAGAGCAAGCTGCCGATGACCGCAGAAAGGCTGCGGAAAGATTTGAAAAACGTGCTGGCCCTGCTATTGATGATTCAACTTTAAGAAGTATGCAGCCGCTTCTGGATAGTTTGCAGCATATGACAGGCCCCGTACCGGAGGGGGATGGTTATACTGGTTATTCGGAGTCTGGAGAGATTCCTTTCAGCGTTAGGCCAGAAGATCCTCAGATTGCATCAGGAGAAGCAACCGGGGTGTACTACCCCCCGTCACAGCAATGGCAAGAAAATATTATCATTGACCCAGAAGGGCGTAACCCGCGTTTCACTGCGGCGCACGAGATTGGTCATGCTGTACATATGCGTGATCCAAAGGGCGAAATAGGATGGCTGTCACCGGAATTACGGAAAGCCATGGAAAGTGGTGAAGCTCCTTTCGATACCGAAGGCTACTACAGTACCGATGAACCCGGCCAGAGAGTGGCTGACTATGTTGGTGATGCGATTACCTTTCTTCAAACGAGTAAAGATCCCACAATTAATCCTGAATATACACGGCAGTTTTTAAGTGACAGGCCACATTTACAGAGAGTTACAGAAGAGTTATTACAGATACCCATATATCAGGAGCATCCGTTTTTGACGGGTTCTCTTGGGGAAGCCTATGAACCGGAACTAAGAAGGGGTGCTATACCGGACAGTTGGCTAGAAAATCCGCCGGATTTCACCCCTGCTCAAGTGGCACGTATTGACGAACTCGCCAGAAACATTGATATGGGAATGAGTTTTAGCTTCCAAGAAGGTGACACTGACGCAATCTTGAATGCTGTTGAGAGAAAACTTGATGTGATAACTGGACCACGTTATCGCTCACGTTTCCGTCCAGCATCACCACCTACTCCTCCTAGATGAGCGACCAATGGTAGGTCAGCAGGTTCCTCCCGGTTACTACGTCAGCAATAGCTCCGATGCGGACGTATTCTACGCAGACAAGAGCGGCAATTTCTATTTTAGGAAGGAAATCGGAAAGAAATGGTCGCGCACCGATAAATGGAACTTCGATCATGTTTGTGATGTGGAGACTGTGAACGAGGAGCAGGGCGTATCTGCTTCTGTGGATTCACACGACGGCAGGGGCATGGAGATAAAGGTGAGCGCCCATATCGGCGTCACTGTATCGGACGTGATGAAATGGCATTATGTGAACCCGGACGGCAATCAGGCGACCGTATGGGCTGGACCGGAAGGTGGTCCGGGCGATGGGGTGAGCGTGGACGCGGGCGTCTGGTACGATAAGAACGGCGACATCCATGTGAAGTTCTCGACCTGTGGTGTGATTCCGCATCTAGCGTTCGGCACGTCATTGGTCATCAACCCGAAGACTGTCGAGGACTTGGATAAGCCCACGGAAGATGACAAGCAATTCTCCAAGGGTTTGACTGAGGGATTGACATTGGGTATTGCTGATAAAGCGCCACCAGTGATTACGCATACTGTTGCTACTTTACATAAGGTTGCAGATGATCTTGGCAAGCTTCTTTGATTGTTAATTGGGAGTTAGATAATGCCGATAGATAAGCCTCTGGATGGTTTATTCAACCAAGACGATTTCGACATGGGACCGGAAGGACTCATGGTTATTGAGGAAGAAGAGATCATTCCGGGTGAGTCTTTGATCACGGAACTGGAGGATGGCGGAGTTGAGATAGATTTCGATCCGTCAGCAGATGTCGGTAGTGTCGAGACGGAATTCGATAGCAACCTCGCTGAAGTTGTTGAAGACAAGGAACTGCGCACAGTCGCACTCGACCTTGTCGCCAAGTTCGACGCTGACAAGAGCAGCAGGTCGGATTGGGAGCAAACGTATAAAGAGGGTCTCGACAATCTAGGTCTGGAGATTGAGGACCGTACCACGCCTTGGGCGGGAGCTTGCGGCGTATTCCATCCGATGTTGTCCGAAGCTGTGGTCAGGTTCCAGAGCCAGACGATTCAAGAGATTATGCCAGCCAAAGGGCCGGTAAAGACTCAGATCTGGGGGCTGTCAACGAAAGAGCGCCTGAAGCAGGCGAAGCGTGTGCAGGATTACATGAACTATCAGCTTATCGAAGTGATGACCGAATATCGGTCTGAAACCGAAAAGCTTTTGTTCAGCCTGCCGCTTGCTGGTTCAGCGTTCCGCAAAATCTATTTCGATCCTTCGTTGGGCAGACCGACTTCGATGTTTGTGCCCGCGGAAGATTTTGTCGTGTCGTACAATGAAGCGGATCTAGATCAGGCAGAGCGTTATACCCATGTAATGAGCCGTAGTACAAATCAGGTGAAGAAGCTTCAGGTCAGCGGGTTCTATAAGGATGTAGAACTCACGACCTCACACATAGAAAAGAACCCGATCACAGATAAATTCAACGAAATTGGCGGGGTCAAGCCCTCATATGACGCTGAAGAGCGACATCAGCTTCTGGAGATGCACGTTGATATCGATCTTCCGGGCTTTGAAGACCCTGACGGCGTAGCTCTTCCTTATGTGATCACCATCGACAAATCCAGTTCCACGATCCTTTCGATCTACCGAAACTGGGATGAAGCTGATGAGCATAAGATTAAGAAACAGCACTTCGTTCACTATGGATACGTTCCGGGCATTGGATTCTATAACCTAGGCTTGATCCACATGATCGGTGGACTCGCGAAGTCCGCTACCAGCCTGTTGCGTCAGCTTGTAGACGCAGGAACTCTTTCCAATTTACCGGGAGGGCTGAAGACTCGTGGACTCAGAATCAAGGGCGACGATACGCCTATCATGCCCGGAGAATTCAGGGACGTTGATGTGCCGGGTGGCGCGATACGTGACAATATCACCTTCCTTCCTTATAAAGAACCTTCTTCGGTCCTTTTCCAGCTATTGGGTAATATCGTGGAGGAAGGCCGACGTTTCGCATCAATGGCGGACCTCAAAGTAGCAGACATGAACACGGAGGCCCCGGTAGGGACCACTCTTGCGATCATGGAGCGGGCGATGAAGGTGCAGTCCGCGATTCAGGCTCGTATCCATGCGAGTTTGAAGCAGGAATACAAGATCCTAGCCAAGATCATCCATGATTACACAGATCCCGACTATCCATACGAGACGGATGCGGGAGAAGGCATTAAAGCTGAAGATTTCGATGATCGCATTGATGTCGTGCCTGTTTCGGACCCGAACGCGTCCACGATGGCACAACGTATTATGCAGTATCAAGCCGCCCTTCAATTAGCGGCCCAAGCTCCGAATCTGTACGATCTCCCTCTTCTGCACAGGCAGATGATGGAACTGATCGGTATACCGAACGCTGACAAGGTCGTACCCGACGCGGACGAGGTGCCACCCAAGAATCCTGTCAGCGAAAATCAGGATATGCTCGTGCAAGCTCCTGTCAAAGCATACGAGTATCAGGACCATGACGCACATATGCGTGTCCACATGGCACTCAAGAATGACCCGCAGATCAAACAGCAGATGCAAAACAGTCCTGCGGGTCAAGCTATAGCTGGCGCACTCGACTCCCATGTTCGTGAACACTTGGCATTCATATTCCGTAAGCAGATCGAAGAAGAGCTTGGTGTAGAACTGCCACCTGAGGATCAGCCGTTACCGGAGGATGTCGAGAAGAGACTCAGTAAGCTCGTTGCCGATGCCGCGGACCAGATGAGCGGCAAGAAGCAACAGCAGGCGCAGGCTGCACAGCAAGCCGCGCAACAGAAAGATCCGATCATCCAACAGCGCGAGCGCGAACTTGGCATACGCGAGATGGACGTTCAGCGCAAACAGCAAGCTGATGCGGCGAAACAACAAGCCGATGCAGCGAAACAGCAATTGGAGCAACAGAAGGTTGCTAGTAAAGAGCAACTCGACCAGCAGAAGCTAATGTTGCTTGAGCAGAAGCTGGACTTCGAAAAACAAATGGATGCGGCAGAACTTCAGTTGGAGCAACAGAAGTTGGATGCTGAACTACAATCCGATGCGGTGGAGCTTCAGTTGAAACAACAGAAGCTTTCGTTGGATGAACAGGAGTTAGCGATAAAAACGGACGCGGACGAAAAGAAAACTGCGGCTTCTCAGGAGCTTGAAGGCATCAAGCTTGGCAGGGAAATAGCAAAGGACAATGATAGTGATTGAAGATGTTTTATCGTTGCTTAAAAAGAAGATCAGGGACCAAATGAACGAATTAGCGGATCACCTAGCGATAGGTGGTGCTAAGAACATGGAGGAATATCGAAAGATATGTGGTACGATAGAGGGGTTGGCTTGGACAGAACGTGAGATTTTAGATTTAGCCGAAAAAATGAGGGATTTATAACTTGTAACTCGCCGTCATGGCGCAACAATTTAACGAGAGGCTAAAATGTCTAAACTCGCAGAACTAATTGTGAAAGACACATTATTGACTAAGGATGGTTGGAAACAAAGACAGGACGGGGATAAGAATTTCGCATCGCAATTGCCGGAACCGAAAGGCTACAAGCTTTTGATTACGCTGCCTGAAATCGGAGAAAAAACCGAAGGCGGTATCATAAAGTCGTCTGAATCCCGGCACGAGGAGTCTATCGCGACTGTCGTGGGTTGGGTCATGTCCATGGGGCCTGATGCCTACGTCAATTATGCCCGGTTCCCTAGTGGGCCGTACTGTCAGGTAGGTGATTGGGTGGTCTTTCGGGCGTTTAGTGGCACTAGACTAAAGATTCATGGTAAGGAGTTCCGTTTAATCAATGACGATACCGTAGAGGCGGTCGTGGAAGATCCTAGAGGCGTGGAGAGAGCTTAAAATGAGTAATGAAATCGGAAGAATGAGCGAAGAGGACAAGTTTTTGGGTGTAAGAACCACCATTGTGTCGTCTTCTGACACTCCAGCTTCCGCACAAATTGATGAAGTTGATATTGAAGTTGTGGATGATCGCCCGGAAGATGATCAGCGTCCTGCTAGAGAGGCTACGTCATTAGATGATGACATAGCAACGGACGAAGAAATCGCAAATTATGGGAGCCGCGCCCAAAAACGCATCAAAAAGCTGAAATGGGAGTTCCACGAAGAACGAAGGGCCAAGGAATCGTCTGATAGGCTCGCAGGTGAGGCTGTGAACTACACACAGAACCTCCAAACCGAAAACCAGCGGTTGCTCAAGCTCGTTCAAGACTCGCAGTCTGCTCTTAACCAGCACAGTAAGTATGGCGCGGACGCTGCACTTGCCATAGCCGAAGCTAATTTCAAGCAAGCACATGAATCTGGGGAATCGGACCAGATTACTCAGGCACAGAAAGCCCTCACCAATGCACAGTTAGCGCAATCTTCTGCTCCCGCGGTATCAAATAGAGTCACGGAGAGTTGGAAGCAAAATGTGTTGGCGGAAGAGCGTCAACAGGCACAGCAACAGGCCCAGCAACAGTCGCAGGTCTTGCCAGAGGCGCAGCCGGGAGATCCGGCAGCCGTGGAATGGCAAACAAACAACCCTTGGTTTGGTAATGATGAGGAGATGACAAGCCTTGCGTATGGTGTGCATGAGAAGTTAGTCAATAGGGAGGGTATTGACCCGGAAACTCAAGAGTACTATTCTCGCATAGATATTCGTATGAGGGAGAAGTTTCCTGAATACTTCGGCGTCAACAGCGCAGGCTCTTCAAGGTCTGTAGCTGTTGAACCTGCAACTCGTCGTAAGGCGAGCCCCGTGGTTGCACCAGCCATGAGAAACAATGGTGCCATGCCACGCAAAGTCACATTGACTTCGACCCAAGTCGCACTCGCGGGCCGCTTGGGGATAACGCCACAGCAGTATGCGGCACAGCTAATCAAGGAGATGGTCTGATGGCTGACGAACGCGCCCCACGGGAGCCAAGAAATCTCGAAACTCGTGAAGACGAGGCTCGTGATATGCCTTGGGAACCCGCATCTATACTTCCAGACCCAGAACCGCAAGATGGTTGGGTGTTCAGATGGGTAAGGACATCAATGGTTGGCACCGTAGATAACATGAATGTGTCAAAACGCTTTCGTGAAGGGTGGGAACCAGTCCGTGCCGAAGATCACCCGGAATTACAAATTATGAGCGATCATAAATCGGAATGGGCACAGAAGGGCGGAATCGAAGTCGGTGGACTATTGCTCTGCAAGGCACCGGAAGAAACGGTGGAGAAGAGGCGCACTTATTTTAGGAATCACGCCGAATCACAGATGCAAGCCGTCGATAATAACTATATGCGTGAGAACGATCCTAGGATGCCTGTTCTTGCGCCTGACCGTAAAACTCGTGTAGCATTCGGCGGCAAAGGTCGCTGATGCCACGATATGACTAGATAGAGGTACTTATGGCTACTACAGCGGCTCCATACGGGGCTAGACCCATAGGCACTCTTAGTGCTTCCGGGTCATTCAACAGCAAGACGAGACATTTGCCGATAGGTGCTTCTTATGGCACCCAGATTTCTAATGGTGATTTTTGTAAGCTCGTCGCAGACGGTGAGATTGAGAAGGATGTTGGTACTACTGCGTTAACTACGTGCGGGATCTTTTTGGGTTGCTCGTACACGGACCCGACAACCAGCCAGAAGACGTTTTCAACTTATTGGCCTGCATCGAATGCTGCCACTGATGCGATGGCGTATGTGCTGGACGATCCTTTTGTCGTTTTCCAGATGCAGGCTGACGAGGCGCTCAACACTACGGATCGCGGACTCAATGCATCCATTGTCGTGACAGCCGGTACTACGACTATCGGTAAGTCCAAGAGTGCACTTGATGGCAGCACCCCAGCAACAACGAACACGCTGCCTCTTCGCATCATCGATTTTGTTGACGGGCCTAGCAGCCTACCCCCGAAAGGGACGACAGCAAGTGATGCGTATCCAGATGTAATCGTGAAGTTCAACGCTGCGTCTAGCGGGTCGGCTTCTATTCATTCCTATTTGAACGCTACTGGCGTATAGGAGACTGACCAATGGCTATTTCACGAGCACAACTTCTGAAGGAACTGCTTCCGGGCTTAAACGCGCTTTTCGGGATGGAGTATGAGCGTTATGACGATGAGCATTCTGAAATTTATGAGACGGAAAGCTCTAGTAGATCCTTTGAAGAAGAAGTGAAGCTTTCGGGCTTCGACGCTGCCCCGGTGAAGGATGAGGGGTCTGCGATTTCTTATGACGCCGCACAGGAATCGTTCACGGCTAGATACAACCATGAAACGATTGCGATGGGTTTCGCCATCACGGAAGAGGCCATGGAGGACAACCTCTATGACTCCCTGTCGGCTCGTTACACCAAGGCTCTAGCTCGCGCTATGGCCCACACCAAGCAGGTTAAGGCCGTTGTTCCATTGAATAACGGGTTTACCAACGCCTATCAGGGCGGCGATGGTGTAAATCTCTTTACAGCGTCAGGCGATGGCGTAACTGGTGGTGACGGTCACCCGCTTGTTTCCGGTGGCAAGAACTCCAACCGTCCAGCGACTGCCGTTGACCTCAATGAGACTTCTCTTGAGGCTGCTGTAATTCAGATTGGCAAATGGACCGATGAGCGTGGTCTGATGATCGCCGCTCGTCCCCAGACGCTCGTTATCCCGCCCGACTTGCAGTTTGTGGCGACACGGGTAATGAAATCTGAGCTTCGCCCCGCGACAGCGGACAACGACATCAACGCGGTGCGTTCGATGGGTGTTGTTCCGAATGGTACGGTTGTGAATCACTTCCTGACGGATACGGATGCGTGGTTCCTTCTTACCGACATTCCGAACGGGATGAAGCACTTCAATCGTGTAGCATTGGAAACGAGCATGGACGGTGATTTCGATACCGGAAATGTTCGCTACAAGGCTCGCGAGCGGTACAGCTTCGGTGTCTCCGATCCCCTTGGGATCTGGGGTTCACCCGGAGCGTAGTATGAATTCGTCATCCAGCACAATCAGAGATGACGCAAAAAGCCAACTGGCTAGTTGCGGTGTAGTAGCGCCGCCGAGAGGTTCGCGTTAGTTAGATTGGCTCACATAGTTGGGTGAGTCCTGACAGTGGGGCGACGCGGCCAGAGCATAAGCGGAAGGGGGAGTGATCTGTTATGAGGCTGTTTTCAACAATAAGCGCTGACCTTGACGACAGCTTTGTAGTTGATTGCTCCCCTTTCTTTTTCCTGACTGTCGAGTAATCGGCAGACACTAGCCAAGACAGGAGAAGATCATGGCTAACACGACTTTTTCAGGACCAGTTAGATCCGAAGATGGATTTGACGTAGTATCGAAAAGCTCAACAACTGGCGCATTTACAACGGAATTCAGCTTAGACGGATCGGGATTGCAGGTTACTCCCATTACGTTCAGCGATGCAGACACCACCCTGACTGCCACTGCTAATGGCGGCAGAGTCAATGTTGTTCCGGCGCTTGGTGGAAACCGGACGCTCACTCTTCCGTCGCCTACGGCGGGGATATGGTTCAAGTTTATTTATGGCGGGGCGGCAGAAGAGGCGGAGAATGTCATCTTTGATACGGGCTCCGACACGAACTACTTTATCGGTGGCGTCATCCATTTGGATTCCAACGCAGATAATGTTTCTGTTTATGCTGATGGTAATTCAAACTCTATACTAACCCTGACAGATTTTGGTTTGTTTGAAATCAATATTCTGGCGAAAGATTCAACGAATTGGATTATCTGGGGTCATCAGGAAGGTGTAGATGTACCTGTCTTTTCCGATCAGTAAGATATGGTTCGTTAATTGAGATAAGGTTACCCATCCAAATCGATGGGTAACCGTTATCTCCTATTGCGAGCGGGGCTAAGAGCCCTGTCCTCGCGGGGAGAATAAGATGGCTGACGCAGTAACGTCCCAGACGATCCAAGACGGCGACCGTGTCGCTGTTATGAAGTTCACCAATATCTCTGATGGTAGTGGTGAAGCCGCAGTTACGAAGGTCGATGTATCTGCCCTCCAAGCCGAATCCGGCACCGAAAGAGCCTGCGCTGGCGTAACAATCCAGCAGATGTGGTATGACTGCTCCGGTATGACCGTAGACATTCTTTGGGACGCCAGCACTGATGTTATCTGCTGGACGCTCAGTGGCTACGGCTTCTACGATTTCCGACAGGCTGGGCCGCTTACGAACAATGCATCTAGCCCAACCGGGGATGTAAACTTCACCACTACAGGCCATTCAAGCGGTGATCGCTATACCGTGATGGTGGCTATGAGGAAGAGCTACTAATGGCTGACCTGAAGAATTCTGCCGCGAAAGTTCCTGAGTACAATGAGGTTGCAAAGAAAAAGGCGGCGATTGATCATAATTGGGGTTATTACAGCAAATTAGCCAAAAATTATCCTGACCATGAGGAAGAAGTGGCCCATACTAGTCATATTGCCTTGGAGTATCCCAACTGGAAGGCGTTTTAGAAATGCCCTTTAAGAGCGAGAAACAGAGAAGGTATCTGTTCGCTAATGAGCCAGAGGTAGCTCGTAAGTTTGCTGACGAGACTAGAGCTTCTGGCGGTATGATCAAAAAATCCTTGGGTAATGTGATGAGGCTACCAGATCTGGCTCGCATGAGAAGTGGTGGCATGGTCAGCAACGGTTCTTTGACGCCTAAGTGTAAGGACATGAGTGTAGTTGAGAACTTTCAGGATCAGATACATAGAAAATCTGAGGGTTCCTAATGGCTACATCTGGGACCACTGCATTCAATCTTGAGATTTCAGAGGTCATTGAAGAGGCGTTTGAGAGATGTGGCCTTCAGTCGAGGACAGGCTACGACATCGAAACAGCCCGCAGATCTCTCAATCTCTTGAGCCTTGAGTGGGTGAATCGTGGCCTCAACTTCTGGACTGTCGAGCAGGGCACCAAAACCTTGACGGCAGGCACCTCAACGGTCACGATGGATGCTGATACCGTTGATTTGATTCAGCATTGGATTCGTGATGGATCTGGTACGTCGCAAAGCGATTTGCCGATCTCGCGGTTCAGTGTATCTCAGTATTCCACGATCCCGAACAAGCTCACCGAAGGGCGTCCCGTAAACTTGTATATCGACAAGCAGCGTGATGCCCCGGTTGTGTACCTTTGGCCCACACCCGATAAAGCCTACACGTTTGTTTATCAGCAAATACGGCGTATCGAGGATACAGGCGCTGTAGGATCTACCGACCCAGATGTGCCTGCTCGCTTCCTACCGGCGTTGGTGTCTGGCCTAGCCTATATGATATCCCAGAAGTATCCAGAAGCGTTTGTGCGTTCCTCTGAGCTTAAGGCTGAATACGAATTCCAGTGGCAATTGGCGGAACAGGAAGATCGTGATCGTGCTTCCGTACACTTTGTGCCCGGAGGCTATTCCTGATGGCTAAGTACGCTAATGGCAAATATGCGTTCGGGTTTTGTGATCGTACCGGATTTCGTTATAAGATCAAAGATCTTGTGCCACAGATTAAAGCTGGTCGTATGACGGGCCTGATGGTTGGCAGGGATATGTTGGATAAGGATCAGCCACAGAACTTTTTGGGTAGGCTGGGAGATTATGTGGACCCACAGGCACTTAAAAATCCACGTCCCGATTTGTCGCAAGATACCAGTAGGCAATTGTTTGCGTTCGATCCCGTAGGAAATGGGAACGCAGATGGATCAGGCAACATTTTGGCACATGGACAGGTGGGTACCGTGACGGTGACTACATGACCTACGCCGAATTGACTGCGGCTATCAAGGATTATTGCGAGAACACTGAATCAGCTTTTGTTGCGGCAATCCCCACGTTCATCAAGCAGGCTGAACAGCGCATCTATCGCTCAGTCAACCTGCCCGTGAACCGCAAGAATGTCGCTGGCACGATTACCGATGGTAATCAGTATCTGGGGATGCCCACCGACTTTTTGTTTCCACTGTCATTAGCGATTACAAGTTCCAGCAACCAAATATTTTTATTGAACAAAGATGCGAATTTCATCAGATCGACGTATCCCAATGCATCTACGGAAGGGGTACCCAAGTACTACGGTGTTTTTGCGAGCGACACGTTTATCATCGGCCCTACGCCTAATGCTGATTTCGTCACGGAACTCCATTATTACTATCAGCCAGCCTCAATTGTTGACACGAGTCCGTCTTGGTTGGGCACCAACGCGGATACCGTCTTGCTTTATGGCTCTCTCGTAGAGGCGTACACCTACATGAAAGGTGACGCGGATATGATGCAGTTGTATCAGCAGCGATATCAGGAAGCACTAGATCTTCTGAAGATGCAGGCAGAAGGCCGTATGACTGTCGATGAGTACAGGAACGGTACGATCAGGATGGCCGTTAACTAATGTTTATCGGGGAAGTGGGCGATGTCAGCGTTATCACGACGAATGACTCGACTCTTGGCCCGGATCATTGGGCAAAGCGGGCATCCGATCAGGTTTTATCCGTAGGCAAGGACGCACATCCGCTGATAGCGGAGCAGGCGCTAGAGTTTAAGAAGTTTATTTATGATGCCGTAAAGTATTATATGTACGAAGCGATCAAGGAAGATCGTTCTAGAATCGTTACCCTGTTGCGTTCAGCAGACCATAACGATCTGGCTAATTCCGTGGAGAAGTTGTAATGGCTATTACACAGGCGATGTGTACGTCTTTTAAGAAGGAATTGCTGGAGGCGAAGCATAATTTCCTTCTTTCTGGTGGCGATACGTTTAAGATCGCGCTTTATACGAGTAGTGCGACTATGAGCGGGTCTACCACAGCGTATTCCACGAGCGATGAAATCAGTGGCACAAATTACAGTGCCAAAGGCAATACGCTTACGCGGATAGACCCTTCCAGTAGTGGAACTACTGCTCTTACTGATTTCGCTGATACTGCATGGACTACGGCGACATTCACCGCTAGGGGGGCCTTAATCTTCAACGAAGATACGAGTGGTGATACGTCTGTTCTCGTTCTGGATTTCGGTGCAGACAAGACTGCCACCGCTGGTACATTCACGATTGCTTTCCCTGCGGCAGATGCTAGTAACGCGATTATTCGTATAGCGTAGTATGGCAAGTATAACTGGCTGGGGTCGCTCTACTTGGGGTTCCAGTACTTGGGGTGAGCCAGTACCCGTTGATGTAACTGGTATAGCTGGAATTGAGAGTGTTGGAAGCGTTACGGTAACGGGCGATGCAAATGTTACCGAAACGGGATTGGCGGCTACCGGATCGGTAGGATCAGTCACGGTAACCGGAACGGCCAGCGTTTCCGCCACGGGAGTGTCGGCAACGGGGTCGGTGGGAAGCGTCACGGTAACGGGCACTGCCAGTGTTACGGTGACAGGATTAGCTGGGACAGGCGCGGTTAGTTCGGTAACCGTAACGGCCAATGCAGATGTCTCAGCAACGGGATTAGCTGCTACGGGTGCTGTCGGTTCGGTCACGGTGACCGAAGGAAGCGGTGTAACCGTTTCACCGACTGGCGTAGTAGGAACGACGGGAATAACGGGAGTCAACGTATGGAGCATAATAGATGATTCTCAGACACCGGACTGGGGCGCTGTAGATGACGCACAAACACCCGAATGGTCGGAGGTGTCGGATTCACAGACACCAGATTGGGCTGCTGTAGATGATTCACAAACACCGGGATGGTCTGGAGTATCCGATTCGCAAACGCCTGACTGGGAAGTTGTGCCCTCATAAGAAGCTAGGAATAAAAAATGGCAACATACGTCAATAATCTGAGATTGAAGGAAATCGCTACAGGTGCTGAGTCAGGCACTTGGGGCACTTCCACCAATACGAACCTAGAGCTTATAGCAGATGCTTTTGGTTCCGGTACCGAAGCCATTACAACCAATGCCGATACGCATACTACTACCGTAGCGGACGGTGCGGCTGATGAAGGCAGAGCCATATACATGAAGTATACGGGTGCACTGGACTCCAACTGCACCATCTCTCTGGCACCAGATACCATCAACAAATTCTGGATTATTGAGAACGCTACGACAGATTCCGGCTCTTCTGGTCCCTATAGCATCCTTATAAGTCAGGGTTCCGGGGCCAACATTACAATTGGTAATGGCAAGGTCGCGGCAGTCTTTACGGATGGTGCCGGATCTGGCGCGGCTGTTCTGGATGCGTTCGCTGATCTGGAGTTGAGTAGTACCCTGACCGTGGCTGGTGCGAGTACGCTAACTGGTGCTGTTACAATGAGCGGCGATGCTAGTGTCGGGGATGATCTGACACTTGTTAGTGATGCCGCTGTCCTGAACTTCGGTGAAAATTCCGATGTGAGCCTAACTCACGTTCACGATACAGCGTTGTTACTCAATTCAACCAGACGGATAGAGTTTTACGATTCGTCTCAATATATCGGCGCATCAAGCGCGTCTGACCTTGATCTTAGCGCAAGTACTGACATCAATCTTGACTGCACAACTGTAGACATTAACGGTGCCTTGGATGTTAGCGGATTATCGACATTTGGTGGCGATACATCTATAAGCGCGGCTGGTGTTCTCACGCTAGAAGCTGGTGGTAGCCTGACAACAGCATCTGGCAACGATCTAAACATCGTTTACCCAGATGGTCGCTCGCTGTTCTTCAAGGAAGCTGGCACGACGACGCTGACTCTCGACAACGCACAAGGCGCTGCTTTCGTAGGGTCTGTTTTTGTAGGCGAAACTGCCAACGCTAACATGACTTTGGGCCTCACGATCAACCAAGGTGCCGCCGACAACGAGATAGCGACGTTCAAGTCGAGTGATGTTAGTCAGGCGCTAACCTCTGTCACAGAAGCGGACACCTACGGTTACGCTAGCAAAGAGGACGGTGCTACTGGCGGTCTTCGTTTTCGTGGTTTTAGGGCAACCGGCGCAGCGCATGGTGGCCTTGTGTTAGAGGGCTTTCTCACTGACGCAGCCAGCACCACCAAGAGCACCTCTGGTCATGCGGTAATTCGCCTAAACTCCCTTGTAAACTCTGGCGGTAGCGGCACCGGTGTTGGGTCAGACGGTAACCTGTTGAGCATCGCCACCGACAATACGGTTCGTTTTATCTTCGACGCCGAAGGCTCGGGCCACGCAGACGTAGAGTGGACGACGTTCTCCGACTCACGGCTCAAGAAGAACGTCGAAACCATCCCGTATGGCCTCGACACGGTACGCGGCCTCGACGCGCGGATCTTCGACCGATACTCAGGCT
>Ga0310123_10001105_pt1 | contig 22973 bp, 19 predicted proteins | sample CB6_AW_1057_MG_FD_203505 | JGI IMG/M metagenome (GOLD analysis project Ga0310123, IMG submission 203505) | Marine microbial communities from Western Arctic Ocean, Canada - CB6_AW_1057 | ecosystem: Environmental > Aquatic > Marine > Oceanic | place: Canada: Western Arctic Ocean | collected... | reverse complement strand
GTCGTCAAAGCCAGCACCAGTTTCTATGAAGGAGCAGGCGGACCAGGAACCGTAAATCGTTGGGGCGATTACGCCGGGATCGCCATCGACCCGGCGGACTCCAAGACGTTCTGGAGCCTGCACGAATATTCCGCGTCCAGCTCGGACTGGGGCACCTGGTGGTCCTCGTTCCGTTTCGCCAACGACACCCCACCCCCTCCTCCCCCGTCTTCATCTCCATCCCTCCCCGCATCCGGCACTGACACCCTGAAAGGCGACAATGGCAACGACACGATCTTCGCCGGAGTCTCCAACGACCTGATCTACGGTGGAACCGCCAAGGACTCGATCGACGGCGGCCTCGGTGACGACACGATTCGCGGCGAGGGCGGCCGCGATACGATCAACGGCGGAGATGGCGACGACGAAATTCGCGGCAACCAGGGCAACGACGTTCTCAACGGCGGAGCCGGTGACGACCACCTGATCTGGAGTCCCGGCGAGGCCAACGACACCCCCAGCGGCGGCGCCGGCTTCGACACGCTCGAGATCACCGGTACCCCGGCCGACGACTCGTATTTCATCAACAAGACCGCCGGCGGCTCGGCCAGGACGCAGATCACCGACGGCACTCACACTGTGACACTCGGATCGTCAGTCGAGATCATCTCGTTGAAGATGGGCAACGGTGACGACACTGTCACCATCACCGATCTCAAGGGCGTCCCGGGCACCCTGCTGGCCATCTATGGTGAAACCGGCAACGACACGCTGACCGCCGACGGAAGTCGAGTGGGCACCGTCCGCATGCTGCTCGATGGTGGAGACGGCAACGACACGCTGACCGGAAGCATCGGGAACGACTCGCTGTTCGGCGGCGACGGTGACGATTCGATGCAGGCCGGTGACGGCCACGACACGCTCGAAGCGGGACTCGGCGACGACCTGCTCCTCGGTGGCCTGGGCCGCGACGTGCTCAAGGGCGAGGACGGCAACGACACGCTCGAGGGCAACACCGGCGACGACAGCCTGGTGGGCGGTGACGGTGACGATTCGCTGACCGGAGGTTACGACGACGATACGATCATCGGTGGCGAGGGCGACGACGAACTGAACGGCCAGCGGGGCAATGACGTCCTGTACGGCGATATCGGAGCCGACACGCTCAGAGGCGGCAGCGGCGACGACCTGCTCGACGGCGGGCTCAACGACGACCTCTTGCTGGCCCACGACGGTGACGACACCCTCCGCGGCGATGACGGCAACGACGAACTCCACGGCCACTACGGCAACGACCTGATCGGCGGCGGAGACGGCAACGATGTCATCACCGGTTCCAACGGGGCCGACTTCATCAACGGAGGGGACGGCGACGACAACATCAACGCCGGTGGCAACGACGACATCGTCGTCGGTGGCGACGGAAACGACACGCTCTTCGGCGGCTCGGGCAGCGACATCGTCCTCGGCGAGAACGGAAACGACCGGGTCTTCGGCCAGGGCAGCACCAACGACACCTTGTCCGGCGGAGCAGGCGACACCGTGATCGACCCGAACGAGAACGATGAAATCGATTTGGCCTTCACGCTGGAGACCTCAGTTCGCGCCCTGCTCAACAGCGTGTAGACTCGGGCGGGATCACTCCCGGGAACTGACGACACCGCGATGCAGTCTTACGAACGGACGCTGGGACGCCTGCAGTGCGTGGTGCTCGACACCGTCCCCGACGACCAGCCGGCCGAACTGGCCGTCGTGCTTTGCCACGGCTTCGGGGCCTCGGGGACCGACCTGGTCGGCCTGGGTTCGGAACTGTGCCAGCGGGCCCCCGAACTGGTCGGCCGCACCCGCTTCGTTTTTCCCGCCGCCCCGTTGTCGCTCGACGACGTGGGGATGCCCGGCGGCCGCGCCTGGTGGCACCTGGATATCGAGGCACTCAACAACGCCATCGAGCACGGGGAATTCCGCGACCAGAGAGAGTCGACTCCCGATGGCCTGGATGAGGCCCGCGAGTTGTTGACCGAACTGGTCGAGACCATCGGGTCCGAATGGCAACTCGGTCCGGACCGCCTGGTCCTGGGTGGGTTCTCGCAGGGATCAATGATCGCGGTCGACGTCGCGCTGCGATTGCCGGAACCTCCGGCAGCGTTGTGCATCTGGTCGGGGACGCTGTTGTGCGAGGCAGCATGGCGCGAACTGGCGGAGTCTCGGGGGTCGCTGCAGATCTTCCAGAGTCACGGTCGTACCGATCCGATTCTTCCCTACACTGCCGCCGAATGGCTCAGGGATCTGCTCACCGAATCCGGCCTCGAGGTCGAGTTCCTCGAGTTTCCCGGAGTGCACACGATTCCCGTCGAAGCGATCGAACGGACGGCGGCGATCCTGCAGGAGATCGTCAACGGCTAGCCGGCAGCCTCGGCATCGATTGCCGCCTGCACTTCGCCGATCCGCTCGCCCAACGCAGCCTGGTCAACTCCTTCGGCAAACCCCTCGTATCCTGCCGCGGCGATCATGGCCTGCGTGTTGCGTCCGACCTGTTCGAGTGTGAATTCCACCGGGCAGCCCATCGTCAGCGGGTCAAGATGAAACATGCGATTCACACCGGTCGGGGCATAGTGGTAGTGCGGATCGTCGTCGAAACAATCGAACCGCAACAGCTGCACCCGCTCCTCGTCGACATCGCCGAACACCCGGACAGACGGTCCCCGGTCGTCACCGGTGCGTCGGTAGTCGATCGACAGCACCACTCCGCCGATTTCCAGTTCGGTCATCATTCCGCTCCCGTCTTGAATACCGTCGGCCGCCACGATACCACATGACCCATCGCTCGTCCGGCCCGTCCACTTCGCCAGGTCACCCGATGTCCGACACTGCTCCGATCAACGCCTTCCTGGTCACCGCCGACGAAGACGGACACGTCACCGCCGGCCCCACAACGGTCGCAACCGACCAGCTTCCCGACCAGGACGTCGAGATCGCCGTCGAATGGTCGTCGTTGAACTTCAAGGACACCCTGGCGGCGGCCGGCAATCGCCGTGTCGCCGGCGACCTGCCCCACGTGCCCGGCATCGATGCCGCCGGCACTGTAGTGGCCGACGGCAGCGAGGTCCTGGTGACCGGTTACGGGCTGGGAGCCCCGGAATGGGGTGGCTGGGCCGAGCGGATCCGGGTGCCGGCCGAATGGGTCTGCGTCCGCCCCGAAGGGCTGAACGCCCGCGCCGCCATGCAACTGGGCACAGCCGGATTGACGGCCGCGATGGCCGTCGAAGCGATCGGCCAGGGACAGGTCACGCCCGATTCCGGCCCGGTCCTGGTGACCGGGGCGACCGGAGGAGTCGGGCTGCTGTCGGTCGCGCTGCTGGCTCGCCTCGGATACCACGTTGTTGCATCCACCGGAAAGACTGACCAGCACGAGATGCTCAAACGGATGGGGGCTGCCGAGATCATTGACCGCAACGATGTGACCCGGGATACCGATGCCCCGCTGGCCAGCGGACGCTGGGCCGCCGCGGTCGATGTCGTCGGCGGAGACACACTCTCGGCCATCATCCGTACCACCCGGCCGCAGGCTGTCGTCGCCGCCTGTGGCCTGGTGGGCGGTGTCGACATCACGACCACCGTCTATCCGTTCCTGCTCCGGGGCGTCACGCTGGCCGGGATCGATTCCGCCGGCTGCCCCGGATCGCTCCGCACCGAGCTCTGGGGCCGCCTGGCCGATGCCTGGGCACTTGACGGCCTCGACGAGATCACTCACGAGGTGACCCTGGACCAGCTCGAGGAGTCCATCGCGCTGATGCGAGACGGTGACCACGTCGGCCGGACCATCGTCCGGCTCGGCAGCAGCGACTAATCCTCGACCACGTGCTCGGCAAACCGGTCGTTGGCGGCCGCCCACTCCGCCGCATCCCAGCTCCCGTCGCTTTTCAGGCAGTCGGCCGCCGCAAAAGCCATCGCCAGCGCGTGGTGGGTGTTGTCGTGAGCGAACAGGCCCTGCCGGCCGAGAGTCACCAGGCCCGGTCGCTGGTCCAGGTGCGAGCGAATCGCGGTGAGATGATCGTCGTAGCCGTGGTCGTAAACCGGGTACACCCAGGGCACGCGGCGGACTTCGGCGGCAAGCATCGGCTCCAGCGGCGGCAACCCGATCCGGACCACCTCGCGGCCAACCCGACTCACCAATTCGTCGTCGGACATCTGCCACGTCGCGTCGCCCGGGTCACAGGGCAACTCGATGCACACGCCGGTCCGATCCGGATGCGAACGCGCCGCCGCGTAGTGTGTCGGTTCGGAGGTCCGCGACAATCCCACCACAGAATCCGGGACATAGTGTGCATCGAAGGGAGTCCAACGCGTCGAGTCGAGCACCACGCAGACCAGCACGGCGGCTCGACTGTGCAACGCCGCAGCCGCCGTGACGACAGCGGTGGGTGCGACCGGTTCCAGCAGGCCGACCAGCCGGGAAATCGGAATCGTCGAAAACACCCTGTCGAATTCCCGATGCCTTCCATCGATCTCGAGTTGCCATCCCGGACCATCCTGTCGCAAACCAGTGACCGGCGAGGATTTCGACAGGCGTCCTCCACGCCGACCGACGTCCTCGGCCAGCGCCTCGGCAATCCGTCCGAAACCACCGTCGGGGTAATAGAAGGACGCGCCGGCCCGATCCCGATTCCACAACTGATGGGTCATCCGGCGGATGATCTGCCACGGCGACCGGACCGAAACACGGCGACGAGCCTGCTCGGCCGCGATCTCGATCGGCTCGCGACCCCACAACTTCCGTGCCATCGGGAAATAGAACTCGCGGCACAGCGTGACCCCGAGTTGACCTTCCAACGTCGCGGCAAACGAATCCGTGCCGTGACGACTCGGCCGCACCAGCATGTCCCACAGAAGACCGCACTTGATCCGCCAGGGAAGTTTCAGCGCGGCATCGACCGGACGGAGCGGAAACCGGATGAATCGGCCGCCCAGGACAATTCGCCCGTGCCTTGGCCTGCGGTGCAACTCACCGGGCATCAACTCGTGCAACACGTCCAGAATTCGCGGCTCGATGCTGGGGTGCAGCCGATGACTGCCGTGATCGAAGACGACTCCCTCGAGTGAAAAACTGGCCGCCAACCCGCCGACCTCGGCGTTCGCCTCGAACACCTCGACCTCCAGCTTGCCGGCGTCGTCCCGAGCAAGGATCTGCCTGGCCAGGCCCAGCCCTGCCGGACCGCCACCCAGGATTGCCACTCGAACACTCACGACGACGTCCCCTGGCATCGCGGCGGGCGGACCTCGGGCATGTGACGCAACGGATCACCGGAACCGAGATAGAGATCGTGCCAGGTCAGGAAGTTCAACAGGCCCCACAGCGACCGGCCGTGGTCGACGCGCTGAGACTGGTGTTGTTCCCAGATCGACCGGATTGCGGACGGGTCGAGCAGGCCGCCCGCCGCGGCCGATTCACTCAGCAACAGGTCACCGGACCACTCCTTCCACTCATCAGTCAACCACCGCGAGTAGGGCATCTCGAGTCCGACCTTCTTTCTCGAGAGGATCCGCGACGGCAACCGGCCCAGCATGCCTCGCCTGAGCAGTTGTTTTCCGGTCAAACCGTGCATCTTCAACGACGTCGGCCACGACACCAGTTGTCGAGCCAACTCGATATCGGTGAACGGCACGCGGGCCTCCAGGGAATGAGCCATCGTCATCCGGTCGTTCTTGACCATCAGGTCGTCGGGCAGGAACATCCGGCGGTCAATCTCGAGCAGGCCGTCAAGCGGATCGGACGCCGCCGAGGTCTCGTAGAGCGAGGTGAACAGCGACGCGGTCGTCGGCACCTCAGAAGCACCGACGATCAATTCGTGCCGGGCCTCTTCCGAGAGCACCTCGCGCCAGAAGCAGTGCGACTCGGCGACGCCCAGTTCAACACCCCGGATGAACCGCTTGGCCTTGAACTCGAAACTCAGCTTGCGATGTGAGACCGGCAACAGGTCGACCAGCGGACGGACCAGGCCGCGGCGAACCGGGCCCGGCACACGTCGCATCCGCAACCGGGCCCGGCACGCCCGGTGCGTATCGTACCCGGCATGCAGTTCGTCGCCCGCCTCTCCGGACAACAGCACGGTGACATGATCCCGGGCCGTCTCGGCCAGCAACCAGGTCGGAATCGCCGAACCATCTGCATAGGGTTCGTCGATCGCCGCCACCGCGGCCGGCAGCAGTTCGGCCACCCGATCGGGTGTCACCCGAATCTCGTGGTGTTCGGTGCCCAACGACCCGGCGACCATCCGTGCGGCGTCCGATTCGTCGAAACTCGGATCGTCAAATCCCAACGAAAACGTGTGAAAACCGGCATCGCCTCGAACCTCCGCATACAGCGCCGCCAACGCGCTCGAGTCGAGCCCCCCCGAGAGCATCACGCCAACGGGCACGTCCGAAACAAGCTGCCGCTCGACCGCCGCTCGCAACAACTCGGTCGATTCCTCAGCGGCCTGCTGGACTGACTGCCGTGCGATCCCATCACCGGCTGCGAACTGGCAGAAGGCCCCCTGGCCAACCACACGCGCCCCCGAGTCGATCTCCAGCCACGTCCCCGGTGTCAATTCCCGGATCCCGACAAACGCCGTGCGAGCACCGGGGATGTAGTTCAAGCCGAAGTAGTGGTGCAGAGACTCAACATCGACCTCGGGACGGTACCCCGGCACTTCCAGCAGCGCCTTGATCTCGGATGCGAACCAGAAACAACCGTCGTGTTCGAGCAGGAACAGTGGTTTGATCCCGAACGGATCACGAGCCAGCAACAACTTCTGGCCACGGCTGTCCCAGGCGGCCAGGGCGAACATCCCGTCGAATTCCTCCAGCGCGGCGTGCCCGGACCTCTCGAGCAGGTGCAACACCACCTCGGTGTCAGTCCGAGAACGGAATGGTCCGGATTCTTGCTCGAGGTTCTTCTGCCGCTTCAACTCCCTGAAGTTGTACAACTCGCCGTTCCAGGCCAGCGTCGTGGCTCCCGACGGGGTCCGCATCGGCTGACGACCGGCGGCCGACAGGTCGATGACACTGAGTCGCCGATGAGCCAGTCCGCATCGTCCGTCCCAGGCCAGGCCCTGGTCGTCCGGTCCGCGATGGACCAGCCGGGCCGACATCCGTTCGAGTGCCTCCGACGGATCCCACCCGTCCCGGCTGCTCCCCCGTCCGACGACGACTCCTGCCAATCCGCACATCGTCGTTTCAGGCCTCGCCCGAGTCGGATTGCTTCTGTTCTGTCCGCAGCCGAGCCGGAATGTAGTCGATGCCCACCCGGCCACCCCGCCGCGCCATGCTCTCGGACATCATCCCCATCAACAGCATCTGCACCGCGACGACCAACAGGATCACCGTCGTCGTCGAAACCGTTTCGGTCGTCAGCAGTTTTTCCGCGCCACCGTCGCGAGCCGTCACGCTGATGTCCCACGCCAGCTTGATCCCGCCCAGGAAGAAACTGGCCAGGGCCATCGGGGCAAAGACCCGTAACGGACGAAACAGGATCGACAACCGTGTCACCAGCGAGAGAAATCCGAAAAAGTCCCAGGCGACAATCTTCGATCGACCCACCCGGCGACGGTACTCGATCGGTCGGTAGACCACCGCAAGTCCGTCGCACAGCGAGGCGATGGTCAGCGTGGTGGTGAAGCTGAACCGTTCCGAGAGGATCGGGAGGTACTGGATCACCAGCGATCGCCTGAAGACCCGCAGGCCCGAATTGAGGTCGGGAATCCGGGCACCGGTGACAAACCTCGCCAGGCCGCGCAGAAAGGCCTTGGCAGGCCGCCGGACCAGCGGCACCGCCGAGGGATGTCCGGACCGGTCGCCCACGACCATGTCGGCCTCGTCGAGCGCATCGACCAGTTCCGGAATCCTCCCGGCCGGGTAGGTGCCATCGGCGTCGATGATCACAATCGTCTCCCAGGCCGCCGCCTGCACGCCGGTCTTCAGAGACGCCCCGTAGCCCAGGTTCCGCTCGTGACGCACCACCCTCACGCCAGCGTCCCGGGCAACATCCGAGGTGCCGTCGTCGGAGGCATCATCGACCACCAGGATCTCGACCGGCCGATCCCAACCGGCAACCATCTTTTGGAGTTCGGCCAGCACCGTTCCCAGGCCCTCGCGTTCGCGGTACGCGGGAACGATCACCGACACGCCAGTTGGTTGGCTCATCGGCCAGCCCCCCCGGTCGGTGCTCGCTCGAGTCGCTCCAGGTTCAGACGCGCGGCCGTGAAATCGGGGTCGGCCTGCAGGGCCCGCCGCCACGCGGTCCCCGCCTTGTCGGACCGACCCTGGTCCAGGTAGACCAATCCCAGGTTGGTCCAGGCTTCGGCGTATTCCGGTGCCAGTTCCACGGCACGTTCGAGGTGCCCGCGGGCCTGGTCGAAGTGCCCCTGCTGGGCGAGAATCATGCCCAGGTTGTTGAGGGCTTCGACCAATTGCGGATCGAGTTCGACGGCACGACCGCAGGCCTCGGCAGCTTCGTCAAGTTTCCCCTGTCGCTCGATCACAAACCCCAGGTGATTCCAGGCGACGGCGTACGACGGCTTGGCATCGATCGCGCGACGAAACGACTTTTCGGCGGCCACCAACTCACCGCGGTGAAACAAGACCCGCCCCTTCCCGTCGTGTGCCTCGGAGTATTCGGGTTGCAATTGGAGCGCCCGATCGAGATGCCGTTCGGCAGCCGGGTCGTTGCCGTCCTCGAGCAAGACACCGGCCAGGCTCAAGTGTGCCTGGGCCGACGTCGGCACCGCCTCCACCCATTGTTCCAGAAAGCCGCGGTGGCTGCGATAGGCCGTCCCGCGTGCCCAGCCAACCACCGCCAAACCGACCACGGCGATCACCGCCACTCCCAGGCCGCGACGCCGTCGGCCAACCGGCAACCCCTCCCACGCCATCAGCACCAGCGCCACCAACGGCAGCGTTGCCAGGAATCCGTACCGCTCGGCAAACGGCGTCTGCTGCTGCACCAGGTTGGCCGTCGGTGCAATCACCAGCAGGAACCAGCCGACCCAGAACAACACCACCGGACCGCGTCGCGTCGCGCCATCGGTGCGTCCTCGCCACATCACCACGCCGATCACACAAAGCACCACCATCGACACCAGCCCGCGTGCCGGACTCCACCAGTTGGCGACGCCGGGCTCGTAGACCAGTGACCACCCCGGCGCCAACAGGGTCTGCAGCGTGTAACCGACCGATTGAAGCGGGCCGAGCGGATTGTCGAGAACCGCCAGGCGATGTTCTCCCGATCCGGCGAACAGGGACAGGCGAATCGCCAGGTACACGCCCAGCAGGACCACGCCCGCAGCGTGTCGACGGATCCAGGCGACCGGCGAGGACGGCCGTGTTCCCGTCATCCCCAACAGGTCGGCCCATACGAACAACACCGGCAGCACCACCGCCTGCTCGCGACACAACAAGCCCATTCCGACCAGTCCCCAGGCCATCCCGGCCCACCAGCGGCCACCGGGACCGTCGACCCGCAACCAGGCGGCCACCGCCGCGGTGATCGCCACGGCCGCAAGCAACGTCTCACGACCCGACGAGACGGGATAGATGGCACAGGCCGACACCGGGTGCACGGTGGCGGCCAACGCTCCGACCACCGCTACCGACCAACTCAGCCGCAACGACGACGACAGCAACAGCCAGAAGACCGACAGGGCCCAGCACGAGGCCAACAGCACGTTGAAAGCGTGGAACGCCGCGGCCGACTGGCCATGCACCGCGTTCTGCAAATCGATCGTCAACCAGGTCAGCGGACGGTAATAGGGCAGGTTGTCGGCCTGGCGTGTCGTGAAGACCGAGACGATCTCGCTCCAACCCGACGGCACCGGCCGGGCGTGGACCACCAGGAAGTCGTCATAGATGAAGTCGCACCACAACGCCGGCAGGTAGACGACGATCACCGCCGCGGCCAGGCCGCAGGCGATCGGGCCGAGCAAGCCGCGTTTGGGCGGTTGGTGCATCACAGCGGCCCCGCAGCTGCGGCCGAACTGGCGACCGGATGGGTGAGAAAAAGAGAGGCTGAAGCGGATCGAACCCCGAGTATAAGAGATGGCCGGGCTCGTCGGGACACCTCACCACGATTCCCTCCGTTGAGCAGATTCGCACTTACCGTCTCGTCCGGTTATGCTGCCGATGTTGACGGGTTCCGGCCCCGCGTCGCCGGCGGTCGGAGCCCAAGACACCCAACCACGGGATCCCCTGATCGATGACCACTGACCGCCTGCGACTGGGCATGTTCGTCATGCCGGTCCACGATCCACACAAGCCGCTGGCCCAGTGTTTCGACGAGGACCTTGAACTGGCGGTCAAGTGCGAGGAGTTGGGGTTCGACGATTTCTGGGTCGGCGAGCATCATTCGTCAACCTACGAGAACATCGCGATGCCCGAGATCTTCCTGGCCAGGGTGCTGGGCGAGACCTCGCGGATCCGCATCGGCCCGGCGCCGGTCTGCCTGCAGTATCACCACCCCGCTCACGTCGCCAGCCGTCTCGCCTTCCTCGACCACCTCTCACACGGTCGGCTCAACGTCTGCTTCGGCCCGGGGGCCATCCCCACGGACATGGAAATGTTCGGCGTCGACCCCCAGGAGTCCGGGCGGCGGGTCGTCGAGGCGATCAACGTGATCCTGGAGTTGTGGACCAGCACACCGCCCTACGAGATCGACGGGGAATTCTGGTCGATTCACCTGACCGACAACCTCGACCCCGACATGGGCCTGGCCGGCATCCACCACCCACTGCAGACTCCGCACCCGCCCATCTTCACTCCCTGCATCAGCCGCGATTCGATCGGGCTCCGTAAGGCGGCCGCGAGAGGGTTCTCTCCGATAAGCCACCACATGATCGGCACCGACGTGTTGAAGAACCACTGGGACACCTACGCGGCCGGCTGTCGCGAGGGGGGTCTCGAGCCCGACCCGGCCAACTGGTGTGTCTCGAGAAACATCTATGTCGCCGACACAACCGAGGAGGCGTTGGCGCGGGCACGGGTCAATTCGATGGGCCGCTGCATCGAATATATCGTCGAGCTGACCCGTCGCGGTGACGCACTGGACCTCTGGAAACGCGACGCGGATCAGCCCGATGACGAATTGACACTTGACTACTTCCTCGACGAGGTGATCATCGCGGGTGATCCCGACGAGGTGACTCGACAGCTGCAGGCACTCCGCACCGATATCGGGGACTTTGGGAGTCTGGTACTGGTGGCCCACGACTTCGACGACAAGGCCGGTTGGCTGCACAGCCTCGATCTGTTCGCCAACGAGGTGCTGCCGGCTCTGGAGAGCAATTGAGACGACGACAGGGGCGGGACGGAACCGCCGCGGAAGCGAGAAGACCAGGAGGGTCGACACGATGCCGCTGGGAACCACTCTGATCACCGGCGGAGCCGGAAACCTGGCCCGCCAGTTAGCCGCGGACCTGGCCGGTGCCGGACACCGCGTGGTGCTGGTCGACCTGCCGCCGTCGGTTCCCGACCTGCCCTTCGAGTACCACGTTGCCGACATCAGTGACCGCGAGCGGCTCGAGTTGATCCTGGCCGAGGTTCGGCCCAACCGCGTGATCCACTTCGCCTCGGTGCTTTCGGGCGGATCGGAGGACGACCGCGACCGGGCGTGGCGGGTCAACGTCGACGGCGCGTTCGGTCTCTTCGAGGCGGCGCTGGCCACCGGCGTCGGCTCGATCTTCTTTCCCAGTTCTGTCGCCGCCTACGGCAGTCCGTTGCCCGAGACGGTCCCGCCCGACCAACCCCAGTGGCCCTCGGGACTCTACGGCGTCACCAAGACGTGCGTGGAACGACTGGGGGTCTATTACCACCGCAGATTCGGGCTCGACTTCCGCTGCCTCCGCCTGCCGGTGGTCGTCTCGCGGTTCGCCCCACCCGGAGCCGCCAGCGCCTACGCCTCGCGGTGCTTTGTCGAAGCGGCCTCGTCGGGCAGCTACACCTTCCGTGTACGTCCCGAGACCCGGCCGTCGCTGATTTATGTCAAGGACGTGCTTCGAGCGGTGCAGCAGTTGATCGACGCCCCCGACGAACGACTCACTCGCCGTGTCTACAACCTCCAGGCGCTCTCGCCCACCGCCGGCGAGATCCGTCGGGCGATCACCGACCGGATCCCGGACGCCGAGCTGGACTTCGATCCGGACCCGGAGGTGACGCAGTTGATCGAGAGTTGGCCGGTGCGATTCGACGATGCTGCCGCCCGCACCGACTGGGGCTGGTCCCCGCATTTCGAACTCGACTCGTTAGCCGATGACTTTTTGGGAGAACTGATTGATGGCGATGCGGATGGACGCCGCCTACGCGGAACTGGTTGACAGGGCGCGGCGATCGCACGCGGCCAACCGGAATCCCGCGGGCATCAGCGAAACCGACATCGGCCGCGCGAGGCTGTACTGCTATGGCTACCGTGGCCAGGTGATCGGCACGTTCCACGCCACCCGCGTCGCTCTCGAACAACACGCCCCGGCCAACGGAGAAGCCGCGGCGTGGCGACAGCGGACCAACGACGCCCTGACCGACCTCGCCGACCTCGCCATGGACACCATCTCCGACGACTTCCGCGCGGTGATCTCGACCCTGCACCACTACCACGCCGGCGTGCTGAGGGTGCTCGAGAGCCTCGAACACGAATCCGCCACCGCCGGCAGCATCCACCTCTCGCGGATCATCTCGTTGTTTCAGACAACCGTCGAGACGATCAGCAACAGCGGCGGTCTGCCCTGCACCCAGGACACCCACGCTCCCGAACAGGCCAGCTTCGTCGTTCCGAGCCTGGGCATCGTGATCGTGCCCCTGATCTACGGCGACTTCCACTCGTGGAACCTCGCATGGCTCGGCGGCGATGAACGCAACGTGCCGACCCACCAGCACGAACGCGGCGTCGAAATTCACCTCGGCTACGAGCCGACTCACGGTGAGACCGTGCTCGGCGAATCGCGGTGCCGGTGCGACGAGGGATACGCCATGCCGATCCGGTCGCAGACCCGTCATGGCTGGGTCAACACCAGCGAAGATCCTCACCACGTCCCGTTCATCTTCGGGTCGCTCGACCACGGCGGCTGGGGCGTGTTCCTGGACGTCGAGGCACGCACCGAACCGGTCGCATCGCTCGAATCGGTCCCTCGCGAGGGGCCGGCATTCGCCGACATGGTCTTCCTGGAACGTGAACTCGATCGGTTGGCCACGCCCGGTGGCACGGAACGGCAGATCGTGATCGCCCACACGGTCACCGACCGCAACGGCACAGGCGGACTCGAACTCGCCGCCGCCCGGGTCGGTCCCGAACGGCTCGTATTCCACGATGTTCGCTATCGGATCGTGTCGATCGCTCGGGGCAATGGGCGGGTGCGGATCGCGGGCTTCGAACGGGCCGTCGACCAGCACGACCACTTCGGCATTCCCGCCGGGATGCCCGCCGAGCTGATCCCGGCCGGGGACACGCCCATGGTCGTCCTCGACACCACCATCCGCACCGACCATCCCGGCGGGGCCTCCTGAAACCCGCGCCGGTTCAACTCAACGAACCTGGCGAACGGCGATCTTGCAACCCGGCAACGCGAGACGGAGCGGAGCGACCCCGTCGGAGGTGACGCGAGTTCCGTCCAGCCGCAGCTGTTTCAGCGACTTGAGTCCCTCGAGAGACGACAGGCCCCGGTCACTGACACGGGTCTCGGAGAGATTCAGGACGGCGAGCCGACTGAGTTTCGACAGGTGGACCAGGCCGGCGTCCCCCACGGCGGTCCCCGAGAGGCTCAACAGGCGGAGATTCTCGAGTTCACCGATCGGCGCTATCGCCGCGTCGGTGATCCCCAGTCCCGAGAGTCCCAGTCCTTCCAGCTGTGAGAGGTCCCCGATGTGGCGGACGCCCTCGGTGCTGATTCGGGGGCCCTCCACCACCAACCGCTTCAACGACTTGAACTTCGAGAGGTGGGCCAACCCGCGGTCGGTGACGTCGAGCCGTCCGAGACTGAGACCCACCAGGTCGGGGACGTGGGCCAGCCGGGCCAACCCGTCGTCGGTGACCGGTGCCTTGTGCAGGTGCAGCCGCTGCAGTCCGTTGACCGAAGCCAACTGCGGCAGACCATCGTCGGTGATGTAGATCCCCTGCAGATACAGCTCACGGATCGTCCCCGCCTCACCCTCGACGATCCGCACCAACGGATCGTTCGAATCGAGTCGCGGCGGGCGACCGCTGCGACGCCGACGGGTCTCGGCCTCGAGGTGCTGCAGTGCTCCGAGTACGTTGCCGCCGGCCGGCACCAGGGCTTCGAGCAGGGCGTCCTTGGGAGCCGGTCCAAGGTCTGCCAGGCGACCAGATCGCGGAGCCGGAGCCTCGTCTTCGACCGACAATTCGTCGCAGCCACAAAGACCCAGCACGATGCCGCTCAACAGGGCCGACACCCGGATCCACCGCGGTTGTGTCGTGCGGCTGCGGGAGAGCATCATGGTCGATCACCGGCCCGGTTGTTTCGCGCAAGAAAAGTCCCGGGAACAGCCGGTCCCAGGGGGGCGAAGGACTCGAACTGCTCCCGGGAGCGATTGGCTTTCCGTGTGAGCGGCGGGACGATAAACCTTTGGCCAAAACGCGTCAAGCAAAGATTCACGAATTCGCGGCCGAGGGCTGGATTTCGACGCCCGCGACCGGAACCTCCAACCAACCGCTGATCAGCTGCGCCGCAACCACCAACAGCAGGCAGGCCAACAACACGTGTCGCCGATGCGATTCGGACCGACGGCAACACATCGACACACCACCTCCGACGACCACCGCGAGCATCAACACCAGGACGCCGGCCTGCCACGGCTGGCCGACCAGCCGCCCGACCAGCGGAGCCAGCACGCGGTGACTACCCAGACAGCAGCTGACACACGTCGCGGCCACGACCGGGGCGACTCCCACCCGACGATCACAGACCGACTCCAAGCCGCGGGCGGCCAGCACCGCCAACGGGACCACGGCAAACGACTCGGCCAGCCGCGACGGATACCCGTCACCGGCCAGCACGAACGCCAGCGAGGCCAGCACCGCCCACGCCATCACCAACACCGCCACCGGGCGTTCCGCCTGATCGCCCGAGCGGATCTCGCGGACGACTTGGATGACACCCAGCAAGACCGGTCCGATCAACCAGCCGAGCCACATGACCAGCCGCGCCGCCCGCTGCATCGCTTCGGGCCAACCGCTGAGACTGCGACCGGCGGCCGACCACAACCAGGGCACGAAGGGGTCGCGGCCGACCAGCCACGACCAGCCGACCACGAATGCGGCGGCGACGGCCATCACCACCAGATCGGCCGCCGGACCCTGCCAGCGGCCACCGACTCGAGTTCGGTTGACCGACCGGCCACTGCCCCACAGGCCCAGTTCTCCGGTCAGATTCGACAACGCCGCAACCGCCAACATCATCAACACCGGTAACACCAGCGGAGCCGCCAGCAACAACGTCGTGGCCAGCCCCATGGCCGACACGGCCAGGGCCATCGAAACCATGCGGTGGGAACGTTGAAGGTGAGAGACGAAGCTGATGATCGTCACGCCGGCAGCGACAGCCGAGACCGCCAGCGGTTCGAACGAGCGGCCGAACATCACGACCGGCGTGTGACAACACACCGCCACCGCCGCCAGCAATCCGTTTCGGGACTGAAACAAGACGCAACCGACGCACCAGACCAACCCGACCAGGACCACCGTCGCCAGGTAGCCGGGCACCACCGGCAGCCAGGCCACGGGAGGTTGATCCAAGCCCAACAGATCTCGCCAGGGCTGGTTGGCCACCCAGCGACCCCACGGCGAAAGAATCCGTGATGACCCATCGTCGGCCAGGACGGACGCATCGGGCACGCGAGTGGTGTCGGGCGAAAAGACCACCAGCGCCGTCAACCCGGGCAGCACGGCCATCAGCACCACCAGCGGAGCCATGGCAGAAGCGCGATCCAGCACCGGCAACAACGGCTCGGGCGGACCGGCCGCCAGTTCCATCAACCGCGAGTCGTCAACACCGACCACACCGACTGCTCCCGTCAGGTCCGCTCCCCGGTTTCTGCCTGGACCCCTCCGCCGGGCGTTCCAGTCCGTCTCCAGGCGATGATGTCGTCGAGAATTTCGTCAAGTGTCATGCGGGGCTTCGAGCCAATCACCCGCTCGAGCTTGTCGACCTCCGGCACCCGCCGTTGGATGTCCTCGAAGTCCTCGCCGTACGCCTCACTGTAGGCGATGTGCTCGATCGGAATCTCGCCACCCACCTTCGCGACCACTCGCTCGGCCAGTTGGCGAACCGAGACCGGCTGATCACTGCCGATATTGAACACGCCCCCGGCCGCATCCGGCTCGTCCATCAGCCCGAGGATACTCGTGATCACCTCGCGGACATGGGCGAAACAACGGACCTGGCTGCCGTCGTCGTAAACCACGACCGGCCCGCCGCCGAGTGCCTGGTCGACAAACCGCGGGATCACCATCCCGTAGGCACCGACTTGGCGCGGACCGACGACATTAAAGAATCGGCCCACCACCACCGGCAGCCCTCTCTGGCGGTGATAAGCCAGCGCCAGGAATTCGTCGATCGCCTTCGAGCAGCCGTAGGCCCAGCGGGGACGGGAAGTCGGCCCCAGCTGCAGATCGTCCTCCTCGGTCCACGTCGCCTTCGGGTTCTTGCCATAGACTTCGCTGGTCGACGCCAGAAAAAACGGCAGGCGTTCCTCGCTGGCCAGCCGCAACAGCAACTCGGTCGGGTAGATATTGGTGTGAATCGTCCGCACCGGGTTCTCGGCAACCAGCTTGACACCAACCGCGGCGGCCAGGTGGAACACCACGTCCACCCCGTCGATCGACGACTCGAGCAGAGCCGGATCGGTGATCGATCCGTCACGGATTTCCAGGCCCGCGTGGCCGGACGCGGCTGCCAGGTTCTCGGAGGTCCCGGTCGAGAAGTCGTCGATCACGCGGACGCTGTCACCTCGTTCGAGCAGTCGTTCGACCAGGTGGCTGCCGATGAAACCGGCGCCACCGGTGACCAGGCAATGAGCCATCGAGCGGTCTTCTCCTCAACCAGTCGTCACCGCACCAAAACGTTCATGGGCGGCCGCGACCAGCACCGTTGTGCCACTGGCCCCGATACGTGTCGCCCCCGCCTCGACCATCGCCACCAGCGTGTCCAGATCGCGGATGCCTCCCGAGGCCTTCACTCCAACCGACTCGGGACACTCGCTCCGCATCAACGCCACATGCTCGACCGTCGCACCCCCCGTGCCGAACCCCGTCGACGTCTTGACGAAGTCGACTTCCAGCCGGCTGCAGATCTCACACAACCGCCTCACCTGGTCATCGTCGAGGAAGCAGGTCTCGAAGATCACCTTCAGCGCCGCTCCCTCCAACCGCGTCACGTCGAGCACACCGCGGATTTCATCGGTCACCGTGTCCCACGCCCCCTCGCGGACGCGACCGACGTTAACGACCATGTCGAGTTCCGCGCCGCCGTCGGCCAACGCATTTCGGGCCTCGGCCAGCTTGACGGCGGTCGAGTGAGCACCGTGAGGAAATCCGATCACGGTGCTCGGAAGAACCGCCGATCCGTCAAGGAGCTGTGAACAGCGACGCAGCCAGTCGGGCTTGCAGCAGACGCTGGCCGTGCCCAGTTCCAACGCCACTCGGCAACCCTCTTCGAGATCAGCCGAGCCCTGGTCGGGACCCAGGACGGCGTGGTCGATCAGAGCCGCAACGACGTCACCGGAGAGTTGCACGCCAATCACTCCCCACCACGAACCGATTCGAGTCGCGCGACCAGGTCATCGCGGCCCTTTCGGTTGCAGAAGTCACCGAAGGACTCGTCCTGCAACCGCTCATCCCGGAAATATGCCAGCACCGGCACCAGCGTGGGAATGATCTCAGCGTAGGGGACGAGATCCTGGAAATTGAAGGCCAGCCGCGTGCCCAGCGAGTTGCCGCCCAGGAACACCGTGTATTTGCCAACCGTCTTGCCAACCAGGCCGATGTCGGGTGAGTAGGGTCGGGCACATCCGTTGGGGCAACCGGTCGTGTGGATCGTGATCTGCTCGTCGGCAAGCTCGTGGCGGGCCAGTTCGTGTTCGAGCCGGTCGAGGATCTCCGGCATCACCCGTTCGCTCTCGGTGATCGACAACCCGCAGGTCGGCAGTGCCGGACAGGCCATCGACAGCCGCCGAATCTGGGAATGCTCCTCGGCGGGCACCACCCCATGATCAGCCAGGATCCGGTCGATCTCGTCCCGCTGTGACGGCTCGACGTCGCACAGCAGGATATTCTGCTGAGCCGTCATGCGGGTCGGCATCCGATGGGCCTCCACGATCCGTCTCAGCGCCGACTTGGTGCGGATCGTCTCGGTGTCCTGAATTCGGCCGTTCTCGACGTAGATCCCCAGGAAATCGCGTCCGTCGCCCTGGGCACTCCAGCCGAGATGATCCTCAACCCCGGTGACTTCCACCGGATGGGGCTCGGCCATCTGTCGGCCGAGGTACTCCTCGACCGTTCCCTTCAACCGCTCCATCCCCCACCCGGCCAGCAAGTACTTCAGCCTGGCCGTCTTGCGATCGCTACGGTTGCCGTGGTCGCGGAAGACACAGACCAGTGCCCGGGCCACTTCGGCCGCTTCGTCGACACCGATGAAGGCCATCTTCTGTGCAACCGCCGGAAAGGTCTTCGCGGCACTGGGAGTCACTCCCTGGCCACCTCCGACAAACACGTTGTAACCGACCAGGCTCCCGCTCTCGACAATCCCCAACAGGCCCAGGTCGTACGTCAGGATGTCGACGCAGTTGTCCTCTGGCAACGCCACTCCAGTCTTGAACTTCCTTGGCAGGTAGCGTGACCCGTAGATCGGTTCGTCAACCGGGGTGAATTCCGTGACGTCCCGGCGGTTCCCCTGGTCGTCCTCGAGCCAGATCTCGCTGTAGGCGGTGGTCCGTGGCTTGAGCTCCTCGGCGATTGAGTCTGCGGTCTGTTGCAACTGGTCGTGGACCGGGTCGTGTCGCAGCGGTGCCGGACAGCACATCACGTTCCGTTCGATGTCTCCGCAGGCGCCAAACGTGGTCAACTGCGTCCGGTTGATTTCACGGATCGTCTCCTGCAGGTTGTCCTTGATGATCCCGTGCAGTTGCAGCCCCTGGCGGCTGGTGATCCGCAACGTCTGGTTGCCATACCGCTCGCAGAGATCCAGTTCAGCCAGCAGGGCGTCGGCCGGCACGCGACCTCCGGGAATCCTGGTGCGAACCATGAACATGAACGATTTGCCACGAGGCGTCCCGTCGGCGTTCTTTTGCTTGCGTGCATCCCGGTTGTCCTGCTGGTACAACCCGTGGTGCTTCAGCAAGCCGGCGTTGTCCTTGCTGAAGTGGTCGAGCTCGTCCTCGGCCAACTCGTCGGCAATCGTACCGCGCAGCTGCCGGCTGTCCTCTTTCACGAATTCGGACTTGTCGAGCTTCACCTCGTCAGGCATCGGGAAGTCGTTTCCGTGGGGATGAAGGAGCAAGTTCGCTGACAGGACGCGAGTATACTCGTCGCCGAAAGGGCTGAACAGTTGGGTAACGGTGACAGTGACACCCGTCGAACCGCGAGCGAGCACCTGGTTCTGCTGCTGGCCACCGGCCTGGGCAGCGGCCGTTCGCGTTGGGCACCGGGCACGGTCGGAAGCGTCGTGGGCCTGGCCTGGGCATGGGCTGTCGCCTCGATTCCCCAGCCGTTTCTGTCCGGTCTCCAGATCGGCCTCCCGAGCCTGCGACTTCTGGTCACCCTGGTCGCCGCAGCTGCCGCGATCCCGATCTGCACCCGAGCCTGCCGATTGCTCGGCCACAAGGATCCCGGGCAGGTGGTGCTCGACGAAATCGTCGCCGTCCCGCTGGTCTTCGGGTGCGGCCTTCTGCCGATGGAGCTGCCCTGGCTGGTCGCCGGATTCGTAGTCTTCCGCGTCTTCGACATCCTCAAGCCGCCCCCGATCCGCCAGTTCGAACGGCTTCCCGAAGGCACCGGGATCGTCGCCGACGACATGGTCGCCGGCCTCTACGCCGGGCTGGTGCTGTGGGCCGGTCACGAGACCTACCAGCGGCTGGTCGTCGTCGAAGACTTGTTGCCGCCCACGCCGTTTGGTTAACTGCCCGGCGACCTCACCGGCAATCGGTCGAGGAACGGACTCCAGCCGACAGCAACCGGGGGAGACGGCCGTGGCGGCTACGATTATCGACGGCAAGGCGATCGCAGCGACGATCCGCGAAGAACTCGCGGTGGAGGTTGCGGCGTTCCACGCAGACAGCAGTGTCACCCCCCACCTGGCCGCGGTCCTGGTCGGCGACGACCCGGCCAGCGCGATCTACGTCCGCAACAAGCAGCGAGCCTGTGAAAAGACCGGCATCGCCAGCACCCTGCACCGGCTCGACACCGACACCTCCCAGGACCAGCTGCTCGACCTGGTCGGCCAACTCAATGCAGACGCCGACATCCACGGCATCCTCTGTCAACTCCCGCTGCCCGACCAGATCAGCGAAATCGCCGTGCTCGACGCGGTCTCGCCTGACAAGGACGTCGACGGCTTCCACCCCGAGAATGTCGGACTGATCGCCCAGGGACGCCCTCGCTTTCTGCCCTGCACGCCCCACGGAATCCAGCAGCTGCTGATCCGCACAGGTGTCGAGACCTCCGGGGCCCACCTCGTGGTGCTCGGCCGCAGCGACATCGTCGGCAAGCCGATGGGACTGCTGATGATGCAGAAGGCCGAGGGAGCCAACGCGACGGTGACCTTCTGCCACAGCCGCACTCGCGACCTGGCCGGAATTGCCGCGACCGCCGACATCCTGGTGGCGGCAATCGGACGCCCGAAATTCGTCACCGCCGAGATGGTCAAGCCCGGAGCGGTGGTGATCGATGTGGGGATCAATCGAGTCGACGACAAGCTGGTCGGCGATGTGGACTACGTACCGGTGTCGGAGATCGCCGGAGCGATCACGCCTGTCCCCGGTGGAGTCGGACCGATGACGATCGCCATGCTGCTGAAGAACACGCTGACCGCCGCCCGCGGCCTCCACGCTGATGCGGCCGACTAGCGCAGCACCCGCCGCGTCACCAGGTCGATCGGACCCGAGCCAAGACCTCGAGGAACCTCCCACGTCGAAGCTGGAATCGGAGACGGGTTGACCTCGACGTCCCCCAACCGGATCACCAGCGACAATTCCGCCTCGGGCCATTCCAGCGAGATCCGCCGCGGGATGACAATCCCCGTCTCGGAATCCGTACGGTGATCATCGAGCGTGGCCTGGGCAATCAGGCTGCCGGTTTCGTCGTACAACGACTGCTCGATCACGACACCCAGGCAGGTGTCGACGACCAGTTGACGCCGCACCCGGCCACCCCGGGGTGACCGCCGCTCGGCAACCAATGTCAACCGGTGCTGGGAGGGCCGCGAACTGGCGACGCTCCATTCGCCCTCGGCCAACGGCGACACGCCCAGGGCCTCGATCAGCCAGTCGGGTTCGAACGGCAGCGAGAGCTGTTTGCGGACCCGGGGCAGGTCATTGTGACCGACGGTGATCACGTAGGGCTGCTCGCTGCGGCGAACCCAGAACCAGAACCGTTCAGCATTGGAACCCAGGTCGACCTCGTTGGCACCCAGCAGGCTGGCCCGGAGCCGGAACTGGCGGGGGCGAGCGATGGCGATGTTGGCCGAAAGCGTCACAGGCAGGCCGCCCTCGGCTCGGGCCCGGATTCTCGCCGACGTCGATCTCCACGAATACAACTGATCGGCATTGGCGTTGATGTGAGCGATGATCTCACCGGCGGTCGCATTTTCGGCCAGTTGGCACTCGGGCGGACAATACGGACACCAGCGGACCTGTTCACACAGCGCGCGGCATCCGGACGTCAGCAGCGCCGCCACCACGGCCAGCAGCAGCCACAGTCGACGGCCGCTAGCTCCATTCACGCAGCAACTGCTCATTGAGCCGGTCCTGTAACCCCTCGATTTCATCGTCCGCCAACTTGCAGTCCAATACGTCGAATTGGCCCTCGCCACGGACACCGGAGAATTCCCACACCTCGCGATCACCCTCCAGCCGCGATCCGTCCAGCCGCAATCGCCGCTTGCGCCACAGCATCAGCGCGATCACGTAGCGGAGCTTCTGTTGGAGCGGCTCGGCCGGATCATCGGCGTGGTCGGCAAATCGTTCGAAGTACCGCATCAGGTCGTCGGGATCGATCGACTTGGCGACCGACGCGTCGGGTTCGGGCACCGTGCATCGCCACTGACCGACCATCCCTTTCGGGGGTCCTGGCCAATCGGCTTCACAGTAGTCCAGCCGCACCAACTCGCCGTCTCGCTTGACCGCCACCGATATGCAGACGGTGTTGGGTTCGAGTCGTTCCCCACCGTGCGCGCAGGTCTTGCCGACCGGTTTGAGATTGTACTCCATGGCCCCCGTTCGCAGCTGGTCGTGCGGGGCGGGACTGTAGTGGAGGGTTCCGAAGCCGACAAGGCCGATTCCGACTCCAACGTCGCGTCGGCGTGGACGTATAATAGCCCGGCGACGGAAACCCCCGTGCCGCCGACTGTCGGGAGATCCATGAAGCAGTTCTTCGAATGGTACCTGGGCGTTCCGCCGGGGGTGCCCGGACAGGAGACGCGATGGCGGTGGTCCTATGAACCGCCCTGGCCCGGTTCGTGGCCGCCCGCTGCCGTTGCAGTCGTCGGCGGGTGTCTGCTGGCAGCCATCGTTTGGGTTTATCTCCGTGACACCAGCCGATTGCCGACCCGGACCCGGCTGGGGCTGATCGGCGTGAGGTTGCTGGCCACCGGCTGCGTGCTACTGTGCCTGACAAACGCCGCGATCCTGATCCAGCGGACGGGCCGACCGGTTGTGGCCATCCTGATCGACACCTCCGCCAGCATGGGACTCGAAGACCGCTACGCCGACCCCGACCACGGACTTCGTATCACACGGCTCGCGGGCCG
>Ga0310123_10001104_pt1 | contig 22974 bp, 17 predicted proteins | sample CB6_AW_1057_MG_FD_203505 | JGI IMG/M metagenome (GOLD analysis project Ga0310123, IMG submission 203505) | Marine microbial communities from Western Arctic Ocean, Canada - CB6_AW_1057 | ecosystem: Environmental > Aquatic > Marine > Oceanic | place: Canada: Western Arctic Ocean | collected... | reverse complement strand
AGGGTTCGCGTTGGGAGTACTGGGCGCGGAACCTGGGCCGTACCGTGATGCGTTCGCGGAGAGCTACCAGCGGGGTTGGGACGAATCGGTCATTGCTGCCCAGGAGGCGGCTCGTGCGATTCCCCTGCCCGACGACGCGACCGAGTTTCGCGTCCTCTCCCGCATGCCAGACGGCGCCAGCGCCGTCGAGCGCCTGGCCAGTGCCCCCGACCCCTAGGGGGCAGTGTGGGCAAGGAGTATGCCGTGAGCTTGCCGTTGAGGTTTGGAATTCTCGCTCCGCAGGTGGTGCCGTACGCGGTCCAACTCGTCCGCTGGCGGGAGTTAGAGGCGTACGGCTTCGACAGCCTTTGGCTCGCCGATCACTTTGTGAACCCCAATATGCCGTCGGGACGTTGGTTCGAGGCCTACGCGATCTTGGCCGCAGCCGCCGCGCAGACGAGCCGGATCCGGCTTGGCGCATTGGTCACGTCGATCACGTTCCGCCATCCAGCGCTGTTTGCGAAGGAGGCGCTGACGATCGATCACATCTCGAACGGGCGGTTCGAGTTGGGACTCGGAGCCGGTGGAGCTCCGAACGACTTTGAGATGACAGGCCTGCAAGGCTGGGAGCCGCCCGAGCGTGCCCGCCGCTTCAGCGAATTCGTGCTGATGGTCGACACGCTGCTACGCCAGGAGCCGGGCCCGGGGGCCTCGTTCGAAGGCACGTACTATCAGGCCACCGACGCGATCATGAACCCCGCACCGGTCCAGCAACCGAGGCCGCCTCTCACGCTCGCAGCCGCCGGACCGGTGACGATGAAGTTCACCGCGCTTCACGCCGATTCCTGGAATCAGGTCCCCAGCCAGATGGGTCGGGACCAGCGGCCCCCGACTGCGGCAGAGTGCGTAGAGGCGGTGCGCTCTCGGAACGCGCGGATGGACGATTTCTGCGCCGCTGTGGGGCGAGATCCGGACACCCTTCGCCGCTCGATTCTGGCCGGCGGCGGCGTGACGCCGGACGCCCTCTGGTCGTCTCCCGAGGCGTTCCGCGACTTTGTTGGTCGCTACCAAGAGGTCGGCGTCAACGAGTTCATCTTCTATTACCCCTCTCGCGTCGAGCAGGCTGACGGTCACTACGAGCGAATCGCCCGGGAGGTCATTCCGGCGCTGAAGGAAGCGGCCCGCGCGTAACGCGAAACGAAACCGAAGAGTAGCCTGCCGCGGCGGCTTGGAGTGCGCCCGCGAAGGCGGAAACGGACGACCGGGTCGCCAAGTTCGGCCGAAGCTGACTCTTGGCCTCTCAGCACCGAGACTGCGGCCCTGCCCGCGCACGACGCGATGGGTGACGCGGCGCAAGCACGAGGGACAGTCATGGCATCACTCAACCGAGTTCTGATCAGCAATCGCGGCGAGGTGGCGATCCGCATCGCCAAGGCCGCTTCCGCCCTTGGCCTGGAGTCCGTGGGGGTCTACCCCCCGGCCGACTCGCTCTCGCTGCACACCCGATTCACGACGGAGGCGCGCGAGATTGGCCAACCGGGAGGCGGCGCGAACGACGCCCTGCGCGCCTACCTCGACGCCGAGACCCTGGTGCAGACGGCGAAGCTCAGCGGCTGCGATAGCGTGCACCCCGGCTACGGCTTCCTCTCGGAGGACGCCGACTTCGCGGCCCTGTGCGCCGACGAGGGCCTGACCTTCGTTGGTCCACCGCCCGCAGCCCTCAGCCTGTTCGGCGACAAGCTGCGCGCGCGACAACTGGCACAGTCGCTCGAGATCCCCGTCGTGCCTGGTAGCGCCCAGGTGCTCAAGTCGGCGACGGAGGCAGAGGAGATCGCGCGCGATCTGGGCTACCCAGTCATGCTCAAGGCGGCGGGCGGGGGCGGCGGGCGGGGGATGCGCGTGGTTGAGGGATCGGAAGGGATGGCGGAGGCGTTCGACCGCTGTCGCAGCGAAGCCGAAGCCGCCTTTGGCGACGGCGCCGTCTTCGTCGAGAAGCTGGTCCAGCGGCCGCGCCACATCGAGGTCCAGATCCTGGCCGACGCCGGGGGCAACGTCGTGCATCTGCATGAGCGCGACTGCTCCGTGCAGTTGCGTCACCAGAAAGTCGTCGAGGTTGCGCCGGCGCCGGCGCTGGATGCAGCTCTGCGGGCCGACATCCTGGCCGACGCAGTCAAGCTGGTTCGCGCGGCGGAGTACGTCAACGCCGGCACGGTGGAGTTCCTCGTTGTGCCCGAGAGCGGCGAGCATTTTTTCATCGAGTGCAACCCGCGCATCCAGGTGGAGCACACGGTCACCGAGCAGGTGACGGGGATCGATCTGGTCGAGGCGCAGTTCCAGATCGCGGCCGGTGCGTCGCTTGCGTCGCTCGGCCTGGCCGACCAGGCCGCCGTCGGTGCGCCGCGCGGCTACGCCGTACAGGCACGAGTCGTCGCGCGAGGCGCCGGCACACTCACGGCCTACAAAGAGCCGTCCGGCCCGGGCGTGCGCGTCGATGCCTGCGGCTACGTGGGCTACGCGATTCAGCCCCAATTCGACCCGTTGCTTGCCAAAGTGATCGGCTCGTCGAATTCGAAGGCGTCCTACGAGTCCGCCCTCGATCGCACCTTGCGCGCGCTCGACGAGTTTCATATCGCCGGGCTGTCCACCAATATTCCGCAGCTCCGTGCGATCCTCGTGCACCCGGACGTTCGGGGCGGCGACGCTCGCACCTCGCTGCTGAGCGACGAGCCGGAGTTGACCGCGACGCCGGCCAAGACGGTGCACGGTGCCGCAGTCGGGCTGCTTGAGCAACAAGCGACAACACTCGGTCGTGTCCCCGGTGCGCCGGCGGCCGGGGGTGCCGCGATGGCACCGCTGCCGCTGCTTCCGCCCCTGCCGGTCGAAGAAGGCCGACAAGGTGTTGCCTGTCCGATGGACGGTGTCGTCGTCGAGCTTCTCGTCGGCAAGGGCGATCACGTCGCGGCCGGCGACCCGCTGCTGGTGATCAGCGCGATGAAGATGGAGACGGTCGTCGCCGCCACGTGCGCAGGTGTCGTCACCGCCGTTCTGGCGCTGAACGTCGGCGATGGGGTCGCGGTCGCCCAAGTCATCGCCGTGATTGCGCCGCGCGAGGGCGACCTCCAGGCTGCCAGCGACGACTCCGACCGCGCGGGGCCCTGGGGCCCCACCCTCGATGCGGTCAGCACACTGCAGGATCTCGCCGCGGACCGGCTGGCACCGGGCTCGTTGGAACCGGGCGTCGTCCGCCAACGTAGCCGGGGCAAGCTGACCTGCCGCGAGCGGATCGATCTACTACTCGACGACGACTCATTCCGCGAGGTCGGTAGCGTGGCGGGCTTCGCCTCCTACGACGAGGACGGCGGCGTGACCGACTTTACCCCGGCCAACCATGTCGGCGGCTGGGGCACGATCGATGGGCGCTCGGCGATCGTCTGCGCGGACGACTTTACCTCGCGCGGGGGCCACGCGGACGGTGCGATCGGCGCCAAGGCGGGCTACCTCGATCGCCTCTCGATAGAGCTACGCGCGCCGTCGCTGCGTCTGCTGGACGGCTCATCCGGCGGCGGCAGCGTCGCGGCCATGGTCCCGCAGCAGAGGAGCGACGGGGAAAGCAACGCCCGAGAGAGCCACGGCGCGATCAAAGCTGGCCAGCCCCGCGTGACCGGCGGCGGCGGGTCGATGCTGCCGGGTCACCTCGGCAGCACGATGTACGCCGAGCAGCTCTCGACGGTGCCGGTGGTCAATCTCCTGCTCGGCAGCGTCGTAGGCATCGGCGCGGCGAAGGCGGTGTTGGGCCACTTCTCGGTCATGGTGCGCGACATCGCCCAACTCTTCGTAGCCGGTCCTCCCGTCGTCACGCACATGATGGGCTACGACATCAGCAAGGAAGACTTGGGCGGCTGGCACATCCATTGTCGCAACGGCTCCGTCGACAACCTGGCCGAGACGGAAGAGGAGGCGGTCGAGATGACCAAGCGCTTCCTCTCCTATCTGCCCTCCAGCGTCTACGAGGCACCGCCGGTTCTGCCGCCAAACCCCGCCGACCCGGCGGGCCGGCGGGAGCAAGAGCTCTCCACGCTCATCCCGCGCAAGCGCACGACCACCTTCGACGTGCGGCGTGCGATCACGCTGATGGCGGACAAAGACTCGTTCTTCGAGATTGGCTCGCTTTGGGCCACCGACCAGGTGACTGGCTTCGTTCGCTTCAACGGCTATCCACTCGGCGTGATTGCCTCCGACAGCCAGCACGCCAATGGCGGCGCCCTGACGGCCGACGGCTGCGATAAGCTGACGCGCCACCTCGATCTGTGCGACCTCTTCCATATCCCCGTGCTCAACCTGGTCGACAATCCCGGCTTCGCGGTCGGGCTGGAACATGAACTGACGGGCACTATCCGCCGCGGCGGCGAGTGGATGATCGCGTTCGCTCAGGCGAGCGCCCCCATCTTCACGGTGCTGATGCGGCGCAGCTTCGGCGTAGCGGGCAACAACTATGCGACGCCCCGCGCCCAGCCGTCGGTCCGGGTCACCTGGCCCGCCGCCGACGTCGGAGGCATTCCGCCCGAAGGCGGCATCGAAGCGGCCTACAAGCGCCAGCTCGCGGGGGCGGAGGATCCCGAGGCGCTGCGCCAGGAGCTGATGGACCGCATCGAAAGCGCCCGCGGCCCGCTCGGGCCGCTCTCGCGCTTCCAGATCGAAGAGATGCTCGACCCGGCGGACACGCGCCAGTTCATCTGCGAATGGGTCAAGACTGCCTATCGCATCGTCTCGCAGCCGGACCAGCTCGGCCCGCGAGCGCTGCAGTTTCGCCCGTAGGCGCCCGGCGTTTCAGTCGGCTGCTGGTCCAGATCGTTGATGCCGGGACTGATCCGAGCAGCGTGAACATCGGAGAATCCACACGAGCCAGGAACGCTTCGCCGAGGTCATGCGCCTCTCTCTGGAGGAGGCCGTTGGCAAGGGCAACCTTGACGTGATCGACACCTTCACCGCCGATGAGTTTTCGGCGGGGGCGGGGCCCGGCGGCGAAGTCTGGCCGGCGGTTCAGAACCTGCTGCTAGCGGCTCGTGCGCTCGGTTTGGGAGCGGTCCGAACCACGCTTCATGGCCGGCCGTGAAGCAGTCCAGGGCGTAGTCAGTCTGCCGGAGGCGATCGTTCCGCTTTGCCTGATTTCGCTAGGGCACCCCACGGGAGACTTTGGGCGTCATGCGGCGTTCCGCGACCGAGGTCATCCACGGGGACCAGTTGAGCTGACGAAGGACCGTCGGTCAGTGCGCTGCGGTAGATCGCCAGCGAGAGCGGCCCGAGCGTGACTGTCAGCGTCGATCCCACCAGCGACGTGGGGATTGCGCCCTCCGCCGCGCGCGGGGATCGGGATCCAGCGCGTCCGCCAGCCGTTGCAGGAAGCCGCGCCAGCGCTCATCCCACGGCACCGTCGCGGCGAGCGCGAGCGTCATTCCGCCGGCGACGGCCAGCGCGATCATGACCGGTTGCCAGGCGCGCCGAACCCAAGCGGGACTGCGCGCAGGGGGCTGCGGTGAGGCCAGACGAGGCGATCTGGTGTCGGTTTCGACGGCGGCCGCGCCGTTCGCGGCTGCGAGGGGCAAAGCGGCGGCGCTCGCTGCGGGGCGCTGAGCTGCGCCAAGGGGCAGTGGGGGCGGTGGCTGCGGACGCGCAGCAGGCGTTTGGGCTGCTTCTGGGTCGGCCGGAGAGGTCGCCGGAGTTTTTCCGCTGAGTCGATCGGCTTCCGCTTGCGTCAACTGCCCCGAGGCTACCCGAGTAGCGGCCTGCGCCGGCGAGAGTTGTACTTGGGTGAGCTGTTCGACGCGCAGCCGGCGCAGCCGCGTACTGAGCAAGAAAAATAGAATTACGGTCGCCAACAGCACGATCGAGGAGCCGAGTACCGCCGTCTGGGCACCGAATTTGTCGGCGGCGATCGTGACCGGCAGGACGCCGAGCGGCATCAGCCCGAACGACATCATCGTCACCGACATCACCCTTCCGCGTACCTCGGCTGGGAGACGGGCCTGGATCACGGTCTGATTCGTGGTCTGGAAGACCATGCCGCCGATGTTGCCGATACCCAGGAAAATCAGTGCGGGCAGGAACGACGAGGTTTGCGTGAAGACGATGAAGAGAAGCGCCATCCAGACGCCACCGGCGAACATCAAGCGGCCTTTCATGGGGAAGCCGTGCATCCGCGCTGCCAGCGTCGCGCCGGTCAGCCCGCCGACCCCGGTCGCCATCGCCAGCAGTCCCAGGCCGGTGTCGGGCCGTCCGAAGACGTCGCTCGCGAAGACCGGCAACATCATCTGCAGCGGGAAGGCGAAGAGCGGGAACACCAGCCCGAGAATCAGGAGCTGTGCGATCAGCCGGTTCTGCGCGATGTACCGGAAGCCGCCCATGAGGTCTTTGCGGAACTTCTGCGGAGGCCGCGTGTTCTTCATGCCGTGTTTCGGCAGATGTAGCTCTGACACCGTCGCCAGCACGAACAGGACGAAGGTGACCATATAGGCCCAGCCGACGCCGACCGGGGCGATCAGAAGCCCGGCCAGCGCCGGTCCCAGGATCCGCGTCACGTTCATCCCGGCCTGCTGGAGCGAGACCGCATTCATCAATTTGTGCTGTGGAACCAGCTGGGGCACGATCGCTTGGCGGGCCGGCATGTTGAATGACATGAACAGACCCGACACCACAGACACCACGGCAAGCTGCCAGAACTGCACGTCGCTGGTGAGAATCAGCAGGCTCATGATCAGCGCCGAGAGGGCGCTGCCGGTCTGCGAGACCATCAGCAGCGTGCGTTTGTTGACGCGGTCGGCCAAGGTTCCCGCGATCGGCGCGGAGACCAGCATGGGGATCGCGGCCGAAGCGGAAATCACGCCCAGGGCCGTCGCCGCGTTCGTCAAGTCGAAGGCCAGGAAGCCGCGCAGGATCAGCTGCATCTGCATGGCCATGAAAAAGGCCATGGTGCCGGACAAGTACCAGGCGTAATCCCTCTCCGCCAAGGCGGTGAACATCGACCCTCCACTGTGCGGCGTGGTCGAGTCAGGGCGCGCTGGGGCAGGGGCCTGGGCGGTCATGGATCTCGCTTCAATTGGGATGAAAATCCCTGCTTGCGAAGGTGATTATCCGTCTAGTAGAGATATTTCGCTACTCATGAGTTACTTTCAGGCCCGCTTCACGACGGCGCGCTGGATTCTGGCTCTGAGGCCCTGAGCCGGGCCGGCGAGTAGGCCGGTCCCACGGCTCCGGCGACAGACGTGCGAGTCCTGTCGCCGGAGCCGCAACGCCGCTGCGGACCGGATTGACCTGACCTCGCGCGGTGGTCAAAGATCCGTATCACCAGAAATATCTCGACTACGCCAATGTATGATCTGCGGTTGACAGATTTGGCATGGTTACCGACCTAACTTTTTGAGGAGCCATCGGTCAGGGCGATGCGGGGAAAGCGAGGCGTTCCGTGGCTCGGTTGCCGGACTTCAATCCGCAGGACGCGGCGTTCCTCGCTGATCCGCACGGCACCTTCCGCGAGATGCGGCGCTTGGAGCCGGTGCACTGGAGCAGTCCCCTGCAGTCCTGGATCCTGACGCGCCGCGCTGATGCCCTAGCCGTCTTGCTCGATTCCGAGACGTTCGCGATCGGATCGGCCCATGCTGGCGGCGCCGTGGGACGCGACATCCAACGATCGAGCGCGGGCGCCCCGCTGCCGCCCACGGCGATGCTGACCGAGCTTGATGGACCTGCGCACTCCAAACTGCGTCAACACATCGCGTCCGCATTCACGCCCCGCGCACTCACGCCGGTCCGGCCCAATGTCCGCGCCACCGCCGCGGGAATGCTTGAGCGGAGCGTGGGTGAGCCCTTCGAGTTCGTCGAGAGTTTGGCCATTCCGCTGCCGATCTTGGCGGCGTTCGCTCTCCTCGGGATCCATCCCGAGGACCAAGAACTGGTCTACGCGCGCGAGCATACTGATGCGCGCGATGCAGTACTCCGACCCGCGGATGCGCGACCAAGTCGCGCGGGCGCGCGACGAACTCGACCAGCTCGTGCAGACCGTGCTTCCCCGCCGCGTCCGGCGCCCCGGCCTGCTGGCGGATCTGCTCGACGCCCACGAGGCCGGCGATTTGACGCAGGAGGAGCTGCTGGGTCTGATCACGTTCCTCTGCACCGTCGGCCAAGCCCCAACGGCGTTCGCGCTCTCGATGGCCGTCCTCTCCCTGCTGCGTCACCCCGACGAACTGGCGCGGCTACGGGCTGAGCCCAAGCTGCTCAGCGGCGTGCTCGACGAGGCGGTTCGCTTCGATAGCCCCACCCGCCTGATCCGGCGCTTCGCGACCAGCCGGACCGAACTCGGTAGCGTCACGATTGAGGCTGGCCAGCAGATTCAAATCATGGTGCCGGCCACCAATCGTGATCCGGAAGTGTTCGCGGACCCGGATCGATTCGATATCAGCGGCGGCGCGCAGCAGCATCTCAGCTTTGGCTGGGGCAGCCATCTCTGCATGGGGCCGCACCTGACCCGGATCATCGCCGAAGAGGTGATCGGCCTGCTGCTGGAGGAGTTCCCAGCCTTGGCCCTGGGCGAGCGGCTGGAGATGGCGACGGGCCTCTTTCACGGGCCGGCGGTGATGGATCTCGTGGGTCGGCGGGGGATGCAAGTCTCGCTGCAGGCTCGGCCGGTGCCCATCGCGAAGACCGGCCGCAACGACGCGTGCCCGTGCGGCTCCGGCAAGAAGTACAAGCGCTGTCACGGCGCGGCCGCGTAGGTGCCAACCGTCGGCAGGCCGCCATGTCTGGGCACATGCGAGCCACGTTCTCCGGCTAGACTCGCGACATGGTTGCTCCCCTCGACGGACTTCGGGTGCTTGATCTGGCCCAGGGCCTTGCTGGGCCGTTCTGCGCCAAGTTGCTGGCGGATCAGGGTGCGGACGTCGTCAAGATCGAGCCCCTCGGCGGCGATCTCGCGCGGTCGTTTGGGCCTTTCCCCAGCGACAAGCCGGATCCCGAGGCGAGCGGCAGTTTCGTTTTCGTCAACACCAGCAAGCGGGGCGTCACGCTCGATCTCGATTCAAGCGAGGGCCGGGCGGATCTCCAGCGATTGCTCGGCCGCTACGACGTTGTGATCGCGGGCGAGACGGAACCCCAGCTGGCGGCGCGCGGGCTGGGCTTGTCGCAGCTGCGGGCCTGGAACCCCAATCTCATTTTGACGACGGTCAGTGGCTTCGGATCGGCCGGGCCCTACGCGGGCCAGAGCTGGAACAACCTGATCGCCTGCGCCCTGGGCGGTTGGGCCAACGCCTGCGGCATCCCACAGCGCGAGCCGCTGCAGATCGGCGGCGCCATCGCAGAGATGTTCGCGGGTGGGTTCGCGGCGGTGGCGACACTGCTCGCAGTGGCCGGCCGCCGCAACCACGGTCGCGGCGATCACGTCGACGTGAGCGCGCAACAGACGACCTTGACCGGCGCCTTGGTGCCGAGCGTGCGTTACGAGTACGACGGCGCGCTGCCGGAGCGGCAGTCGACCCAGCATTCGGGGCCGTCCTTCATCCTGCCCTCCGCCGACGGCCACGCGGGGATCAACGTCTTGACCCAGGCCCAGTGGGAGCTGCTCTGCCAGTTTCTTGGCCGGCCCGACATGGTGGACGATCCGCGCTTCCAACCCGGCGTGCGAGCGGCCCATGCCGACGAGGTGGCAGCCGAGTTCGCCCCCATCGTGGCCCAGCGCGACGCCGAGGAGATGTTCCACGAGGCGCAGATCTGGCGCGTCCCGCTCGGCATCGTGCCCTCGCTGCGCGAGATTCCCAACATGCCGCCGCACCGAGACCGGGGCTTCTTTGTCCCGATCGAGGTCTCCGGTAGGACGATTGAGGTCCCCGGCCTGCCCTTCACTTCCAATGCGACGACGCCTACCGTCAGCAGCCCGCCGCGACTTGGGGAGCACACCGCGGAGGTGCTGGCCGAGGTTGCCGGCGAGCCCGTACTGGCCCCGCCCGATGCGCCGCCCCCCAGCACGAATCCGCCACCGCTGGCTGGGCTGCGCATCGTCGACCTGTCGATGTTCATGTCGGGACCGTTGGCGACCCAGATCTGCGCCGACGCGGGTGCCGAGGTGATCAAGGTCGAGTCGGTCCAGCGGATCGACGGCTGGCGCGGTGCCGGCCAGGGGGAGCAGGCCTGGGAGCGCTCGCCTGTCTTCAATTGGATCAACCGTTCGAAGCACGGAATCACGCTGAATCTGACCGACGAGCGCGGATCGGATCTGCTTAAGCGGCTCGTGGCGGACGCGGACGTGGTGATCGAGAACTACACGCCTCGCGTCATGGCCAACTTCGGGCTCGACTACGAAGCGCTGCGCGTGATCAAGCCCGACCTGATCATGATGTCGATGCCGGGCTTCGGTCGCACCGGTGCCTGGCATGACTACGTGGCGTTCGGACTTTCGACGGAGCAGATGGCTGGTATTTGCCACCTGACCGGATACGCGGACGACCAGCCCCTCTTCACGGGCACGATGGGTGGGGACCACCTTGTGGGCGTGATGGCGGCGGGGGCGCTGCTGGGGGCGCTGCATCACCGCGATCAGACCGGCGAGGGCCAGCACATCGATTTGGGTCAGGTGGCCGCGTCGACGATGTACGTCGGCGACGCGCTGACCGGCTGGGCGCTCAGCGGCCGCGACCCGGGCCGCGTCGGCAACCGCCACTGCGCGATGGCGCCGCATGGCACGTACCCGTGTCGCGACGGTCGCTGGATCGCCATCGCTTGTGAGGACTCGGAGCAGTGGGCGAGCTTGGCGGAGCTCATCGGTCACCAGGAGTGGACGGAGCCGGACTCTCCCTACGACGAGCCCGCCGCTCGCCTGCGCGATGCGGACCTGCTCGACGCGGCGGTTACGGAGTGGACGCGTTCGCAGTCCCACGTGGAGCTGATGGGACTGCTGCGAAGCCGCGGCGTGATGGCCGCCGCCGTCTTGAATGGCGCGGAGCTGCTGGCGGATCCGCAACTCGCCGCGCGCGACGCGTTTATCCCGCAAGACCGGCCTGGGCTGGGCGTGAAGCACTATCCGGGGCAGCCCTACCAGTTCTTGGCCGCCGAGCCGGTAACGTCGCGCCGCGCGCCCATGCTGGGCGAGGACACGCGAGAGGTACTCAGTAGGTTGCTCGGCCTTGAGCTCGACGAGCTTGAGGCGCTGGAGCAGGACGACGTGATCGGCACCCTCCCGATCGCCGCCCGCCCCGACTGAGCCTCGCGCACGGCGGTGAGATCCGCGGCTGGGCCGTCCCCGTTTGCAACCTGGCCGCTATCCGCTCACAATTCCCCCATGAGCACACAAAAGACCGCCGACCTTCTCGCCCGCCGCGAGCGTCTGCTCGGCGTCGGCATCGCGACGTTCTATCAGGACCCCGTCCAGATCGTGCGCGGAGAGGGCGTCTGGCTGCACGACGCGGACGGTCGCCGCTATCTCGACCTCTACAACAACGTGCCCTGCGTGGGCCACGCCCATCCCCACGTCGTCGAGGCGATGCAGCGCCAGACCGAGACGCTCAACGTCCACAGCCGCTACCTGCATGAGGGCATCCTGGACTACGCTGAGCGCCTCACCGCGCTCCACCACGACGCCATCAGCACCGCTGTCTTCACCTGTTCCGGGACCGAAGCGAACGAAGTCGCGATCATGATGGCGCGCGCCGCCACCGACGGTCGCGGTCTGATCTGCACTGACGCCGCCTACCACGGCAACTCGACCGAGGTGCGCAAGCTGTCCCGCTTGCGCAGCGCCGCCGACAAAGAGTTCCGCTCGATCCCCGTGCCTCAGCTATACCGCGCGGTCGACGGCGATCTCGCGGAAGATGCGCTGACGGACGCGTACCTCGACCTGCTCCAAGCAGAGATCGACGGCTTCGCCGCCGACGGCGTTCCCTTCGCGGGGCTGGTGCTCTGTCCCATCCTGGCCAACGAGGGCCTGCCCGACATTCCCAGCGACTTCATGGCACGCGCGGCCGACAAGGTCCATGCGGTCGGCGGCCTTTTCATCTGCGACGAAGTGCAGGCGGGGTTCGCTCGCACCGGCCGCTGGTGGGGTTACGAAACGTCGGGCTTTGAGCCGGACATCATCAGCATGGGTAAGCCGATGGGGAACGGATTTCCGCTGGCCGGCGTCGTTGCTCCCTCCGAGCTGGTCAACGTCTTCCGTGAGAAGACGCGCTATTTCAATACCTTCGCCTCCAGCCCGCTGCAGGCCGCCGTCGGCCAAGCCGTGATCGACGTGATTGAACAGGAAGACCTGCTCACGCGCGTCAACGAGGTCGGCGCCCACCTGCGCGAAGGTTTGCGCGCGATCCAGGAGACCTGCGAGCCGATGGCCGACATCCGCGGCCACGGTCTGTTCCTTGGCCTCGAATGGGTCAAAGACCGTCGCAGCAAGGAGCCTGATCCCGAAGGCGCCGATTGGGTCGTCAACCGCCTGCGCCAGGACGGCTTCCTGCTGGGGCGTGCCGGGGAGAACGGCAACGTGCTTAAACTGCGCCCACCGCTCGTCTTCGAACAGGAACACGCCGACCTCTTCCTCACCGCCTTCGAGTCGGCGGTCGCCGACGCCCCCTCCTGATTCGCCCATGCCCGAGACCCAGGCCCTCAGCGAACAAGAGTTGCGCGCCATCGCTGAGCGCGCCCTGCCGTCCTGGGACCTGCTGCCGGACCAGATCGAGCTGATCTCGCGCAGCGAGAACACCGTCTTCCGGATCGACATCGCCGACGGGCGATGCTTCGCGCTCCGTATCCACCGGCCCGGCTACCACAGCCTGCCCGAGCTGGTGTCGGAACGACAATGGACGGCCGCCCTCAACGAGGCCGGGGTCCACGTTCCCGCCGGCCGCCCCACGACGGACGGTGATGGATACGTCAGCATCGCGACCGACGACGGCGCGAGAGGCCGCGTCGTTGGGCTCGTCGATTGGGTGGAGGGCGTCTCGCTCGGCGACGAGATCGAGCGCGAGACAGACCCCGCCGTGATCGCCGGCCACTTCGAACAGCTCGGCGGCATCGCCGCCGCGATACACAATCAGTCGAGCGGTTGGCCCCTGCCGTCGGGCTTCGTTCGCCACGCCTTCGATGTCCCTGGCTACGTGGGCGAGACGCCGTTTTGGGGTCGTTTCTGGGCCCTGCCGCCACTCGGCCCCGCCCAGCGTGAGATCTTGAGCCACGCCCGCGACCAGATCGAAGCGGCGCTGACCGCTTACGGCCAGGCTCCTCAGACGTACTCGTTGATCCACGCCGACCTCCACCCCGCCAACATCCTTGTCGACGCGGCAGGCCTCCACGTGATCGACTTCGACGACGCGGGCTTCGGCTGGCACCTGTACGAATTCGCGGTCGCCCTCTACAGCTACGAAGGGGAGCCTTACTACGACACGCTGCGCGACGCGCTGCTCACCGGCTACCGCGACATTCGCCCCTTCGCGGCGGAGGACGCGGATCTCCTGCCTCTGTTCCTTCTCCTGCGCCGACTCGTCATCCTCGGCTGGATCTGGGACCGCCCGGAGCTGGGCTACCGCGACCATCTTCCCGAGCAGATCGATGCCGCCTGCTCCCGCGTTGAGGCGTTCGACTTTGACTTCGTGAGGGACCGGCTTCGGGAGTGAGTACTTTGACTCCCTGCGTAGACTGGCGTCCGCAGGGGGAGCCGGATGGATCCGACGGTCCGCGCCAGATTTACGCCAGATCACCTCTCGGATCTGGCACAGCGTTACGGCACGGCTGGGGAGTCACTCCAGGCGCTGGACGGATTCGAGAGCTTCGTCTTCGACGATCGGGGCCACGACCGAGTGATCCGGGTCGGCCACAGCGGGCGTCGCCCAGCGGACCTCGTGCAGGCAGAGGTTGATTGGCTCGCCTATCTCGCTGCTCACGACGTTCCGGTCGCGCAGGCGTTGCCGTCCGGCGCGGGGCACCTGATCGAGGAGTTGGACGACGGTGCGGGTGGGCGATTCGTGGCGGTCGCGTTCCAGAGGGCGCGGGGTGCGCAGAGCCAGGTTCGAGATCGGACGCCCGCGTTCGCCCGGCACTACGGCGCCGTGTTGGGCCGCCTGCACCGCGTCAGCGTCGAGTACGAACCGCGTCTGCGACGGCCCAGCTGGGACGATCCCGCCATGCTGGACGTGCGCCGACACATTCCGTCGGACCAGCCGCTGGTCCGGGAGGCGTGGGATCGGACCCTGGCTCGTGTTCGGGACGGGGCTGGTTCGCCGTCGCAGTTCGGGTTGATCCACCAGGACTCGCACGGCGGGAACTTCTTCGTCGACGACGGACGGATCACGCTGTTCGATTTCGACGACTGTTGCTACGGGCCGTTCGCGATGGAGATCGGCATCGTGATCTTCTACGCGGCGGTGTTGCTGGACGAGCCGGAGGACTTTGCGGCCTGGTTCGTCCCCAATCTCCTCGCTGGCTATTGCGCGGAGTTCGACACGAGTCTGGATCCGGAGGCGGTGCAGGATTGTATCGCTCTGCGGGAGATCGATACCTACGGCATCGTTTGGCGCGATGGCGAGCAAGACTCCGACCAACCCTGGACGGGCGCTTTGCGTCAGCGACGCGAGCGGATCGAGCGGGGCACGCCGCTCATCCAGATCCGGCCGGAGTGGATCAGCGCCGGGGGCTAGTGGGTGCCTTGGGTGGCCATGACCGTGGGCATGCCCTGCATCCCTCGCAGCGTGTTGATTTCGCCGCGATGCCCGTTGAAGTGTCCCAGCATGTGCAGCGAGATCGCCTGGCCGACGCTCTCCGTGCCTTCGCGGGCGGGAACTTCGCGCTCGAGTTCCTCGTCGGTCGCGGCCGCGAGGTACTCAGTCGTCGAGGCCCAGACGGCCTCCTGGTACTCGCCGAAGGCCTCCATCGAACTGATGTGGATGCCTTGCGCTTCGTCGTCGGACTGGCCAACACCAAACCCTTCGGTCGTGAGGCCGGTGCGCACCGCCCAATCGTCGTTCCAGATCGTCTCGCCGCCGCGGAAGCGCATGTTGACCAGCAGGTCCTCGATGCGCGTCGTGTGCCAGAGGCACCAGGCGATGGAGTGGCTGCCCTGCTCCGGGACGAAATGCAGTTGCTCGTCCGTGCCGTTGCGCGCGTCGGCCAGGGCGCGGTGCACGAAGTTCAGGGTGTTCGTGATGTAGTCGACGGTGCTCATGGCTCTCCCTCAGGCTCGCCGGGCTGTTGCGAGCGGGCATCAGTTCGACACCAGCGACAGTCTACTCGTGATGCGCACTCCTCCACAGCGCGGAGATCGGCCCGTGGTCCGGGTCCGCACTAGACTCGTGCGAATCGATTCCCAAACAAGAGGACTCCCGCCATGGCCGTCTCCCTGGAAGTGTCGTACCCCGCCGAGGGCGTCGGGCTCGTCGTCTTTGGCGACCCGCCCCGCAACTTCGGCGGGATCGAAATCGCCGGCAAGATCCTGGAAGGCGTCGAGGCCGTCGAGGAGGTCGGCAGCAAAGTCTGCGTGCTGGCCTCCGACACACCTGGCTACTTCATTGCGCACTGGTCGCTGCAATTCATCGTCGACAGGGAAGCGGCGGTCGTGGCGCGCGGCGGTACGGTGCCGCCTCCCGGCGCCAACGTCTTCGAGACGATCGGCGATCGCCCGCTGATCACGATCGCGGCCAACAACGGCCAAGCCTGGGGCGGCGGGGCGGAGCTGTCGTGGGGCTGCGACCTGAGGATCGCGGCGGAGTCGGCGACCTATGGGCAGCCGGAAGTAGGGCTGGGCATAATCCCCGGCGCTGGCGGCACGACCCGGCTGGCCCGCTTGATCGGCCCAACCAAGTGTCTCGAGATGATTCTCGACGGACGTCCCATCTCGGCGCGGGAAGCGCTCCAGTTGGGTGCGATCAACAAAGTTGTGCCCGACGCCGACCTGCGGGCCGAGGCGATCGCCTGGGCGGCCCACATCGCCCAGTGGCCCGCCTGGTCGCTGGAGGCCTGCAAGCGGTCCTTCCGCGAAGGACTGGACGTGCCGATGCCCGTCGCACGTCGCAACGAGCAGGCGATCTTCCAGACGCAGTCCCGGCGTGAGGATTCGATCGAGATCATGAAGTCCGTGCAGGCGAAGTATGACGCGGGGCAGGATTCCTACGACGCGATCGGACTGCCGCGGCCGGACTAGCACCCGCGTCGCGGGGCTTGTTTGTGGGCTTGTTGGAGTGAAGGAGTCGCCGTGAACGGAGATGCGAGCGTCGTGATCTGCGGGGGCGGCGTGATCGGTCTCGCCACCGCCTACTACCTGGGCAAGCGCGGTGTCGCTGCGCTCGTGATCGAGGCCGACTCCGTCGCCTCCGGAGCGAGCGGCGCCGCCGCCGGTCTGCTCTCCCAGCCCACGCTTGAGCAAACGCGCTCCCCCCTCGGCCCGTTGCTGCAGGCCAGCTTCGAGGCGCACCTGGAGCTGGCCGCGCAACTGCCCGAAGAGTCGGGCGTTGACTACGAGTTCGCGCGCAGCGGGATGCTGCAAGTTTCGCTGAGCGACGAGGAAGAACTCGGCGACCGGCAGCGTGTCGAAGAGGAAGCCGCCGCGGGCATGGCCACGCGTTGGCTCGAGCCGGACGAGGCGCGCGAGCTGTGTAGCTGGATCGACTTGCCAATTCTTGGGGCCGTGCTGCCGCCAGACAACGGACAACTCGACGCATACCGCTTCTCGTTGGCCTTGCTGGCCGCCGCGGAGCGGATGGGCGCGACGGTCCGCACCGGACGCGTTATCGGTGTCGAACGTTCCGACAAGCGCGTGACGGGGGTGTATGTCGGCGAGGAGCTGATTCCGTGCACGGCGGCCGTTTTCGCGATGGGGCCGTGGATGGGGGAAGCTGCTCCCTGGCTCGAGACGCCGGTGCCGATTGAGCCGCTCAAGGGGCAGATCGTCCACGTTCGCACTCCGGGCGAGGCGCCGCGTTACGGCTTCGCCGACCACGGCGACAATTACGCGACACCGAAGGCGTCCGGCCTGACCTACCTCGGCACGACCGAGGAGGAGGTGGGCTTCGACGTGTCTCCGACGCGCGAGGCGCGCGACCAGATCCTGGCGTTCGCGCTGAGTGCATCGGCCGTGCTGGGGGAGTCGGAGGTGCTGGAGCAGACTGCCTGCCTGCGGCCGGTATCGGCCGACGAGCTGCCGATCATCTCGGCCGTCGCCGGTCTTAGCGGGGCGTTCGTGGGCGGCGGTCATGGACGCAAGGGCGTCATGCTGGCGCCGGTTACAGGGCAGATCCTGACTCAGCTGGTGCTGGGCGAGCCGCCCGCGTTCGATCTGACGGCGTTCGACCTGGGGCGCTTCGCTATCTGAGGTCGTGGCCGCGCTCCCGGCTCACGAGTCCAATTCACTCCGGCTCGGCGCAGTCGCGCTACCGCCGCCCGTCGTCGGCGCGGGCCCAGAGTTCCTTGAAGTAGGCGATGCGCAGCCCAGCGCGTTCCATATTGTGCTGGCTCGGCGTGTCGAACTCAGTGGCGCCACAGACGAGCTCGCAGCCTGCACGGGCAGCGACGTCGACTCGCCGACGGATGAGCGCGGGTCTGACATCCTCGGCCGCGGAAGCGAGGCAGCGTGGCGGCTCCGGCCAGGTATCCGATGCCCTGCGCGATCCAGAGCACGGCGATCGCCACTGGGGTCCCGTCGACTTCGGCGACGAAGATGCGACGGTCGGGCGTCGAGTACGAGTCCGCAACTCCGGGTCATGTTCGACGAGGACGGCCCGGTCTGATCGGGGACTCGAGTCGAGCGCGTGGCGACGATCTCCGCTAGGTCGTCGGCGACCGCAGGAGTCGGCTTCGCCACTCCCGGCGCGCACTGATAGTTCGCCGGGACACGATTGGTGAATCGACGGTGGGTGCGCCACCATGGTCCGTCTATGGCAGAGCCACAAGTCAATCACGGGGGGTAGCCGCCGGAGGCTGAGCGGGCCGACACTGGCTCGCGTGATTTCCGCACGTTCGACGCGTTTCGTTCGCCCTCCTACCGTTCGCTCTGGCTCAACAGCCTCACCTTCTTTCTGACGCAGGGCACGCAGCGCTTCACCTTCGTCTGGCTGGTGCTGGAATTGAGCGATACGTCGAAGGCGGCGGGACTGGTCACGTTCGCGCTTGGCATCCCGGTCTTTGCCTTCGCCTTGCCGGCCGGTGTGCTGACGGATCGCTTCGACCGACGCTTGCTGCTCGTGGGCAGCAACGTTGCGGCGCTCGCCGTCTCCATCCTGACCGCCGTTCTGATCTGGTCCGATGCCATGACCACGACATGGGCCTTCCTACTCGCCGCCGGGATCGGCGCCACGATGTCGGTCGGCATGCCGGTGCGGAACGCGATTCTGCCCTCGATTGTGCCGCGCGAGCGTCTGCTGAACGCCGTGGTACTGATGTCGATCGGACAGAATGTCTCCTCGATCGCCGGACCGGCGCTGGGTGGGGCCGTGATCGCGCTGACGGGCATCGGTGGGGCGTTCGCGGCCCAAGCTGTGATCTACGCGATCGGGCTCGCGGTGTTGGCGCCGTTGGTCTTGCCCCCTCCCGCGCCCCGGTGGAGCGAGAGCACGGCGATCGGCGAGCTCCGCGAGGGGTTCGCGTTCATCCGACACACGCGCGGCATCCTGGTCCTGATCGTGCTGTTGGTGTTGACGGGCGTCTTCATGCTGGGTCCCAGCGGGGTGCTGATCCCGCAGATCGCGAAGGATGAACTAGGCAGCGACGCCCTGGAAGCGAGCTTGTTCTTCGCGGTGACGGGGGTCGGTTCGCTGCTCACGTCGCTGCTCTTGGCAACGCTGGGAGACGTCCCCAACAAGGGCGGTCTCTTCATCTCGTCGCTGATCTTCGGCAGTCTCGCCTTCGCCGGGATCGGTCTCTCGGGCGAGTACGCCCTGACGATGCTCTTCATGTTCGCCTGGGGCCTCTGCGGCGGGTTCTTTATCAACATGAACCAGACGCTGATTCAGGCGCACACACCGGCCGAGATCATGGGTCGCGTGATGAGTATCCATACGTTGGCCTTCATGGGCATTGGACCAATGGGGGCGCTCTGGGCCGGCGTTATGGCCGACTGGATCGGCGCGCCACAGTGGATGGGGGTCTGCGGCTTCGTTCTCAGCGGGCTCGCGATTCTTGCCATCCTCACGCAGCCGTCGCTGCGCAAAATGCGCTAGCCCGAAGCACCGCGAGCCGGGTTGTGAGCGGCTGCGCGCCGATGGCGATTGACACTGCGTGTCAGCTGATGGGCAGCGAGAGCAAGAACGCGATCAGGTCGTCGAGGTCAGCCGCTGTCAGATCACTCGTCTGGCCGTGGCGGTCGTCCGGGTTGCGGTTCGTCAGCACATCGCGCAACGACGCGGCGCTGCCGTCGTGCAGAAACGGTTCAGAGTCGTATAGCCCCAGCAGCGACGGCGTTTCGAAGCGCCGATCGCTTCCGCTCCCCTCCGGCAGCCCCGTTCCGACATCGTGGATGGAGCCGTCGGCGAAGGCTGGTCCGGCGTGGCAATTCGAGCAGGCGCGAGCGAAGAACAATTCCCGACCTTGCCGTGCCGGTGCCGTGAGCGCCCCGTCCCGCGTCAGATGGGGACTCGGACGCACGGACACCGAACCCAGGAACGCCGCGAGCGCCGCGTTGTCCGCCTCCGGCAGCCCTGTGCCGCCCTGGATCTCCTTGATCGTCTTCTGGAAGTCGAATAGGTCGACGCGATCGCCCGTCCAGTGGAATGGCGCTGACTGCGCCAGGCCGCGGATCGGCAAGGTGTTGCGCGGCCCTTCGACCAAGGGCCAGGTGCGGCCATCCTGCAGGCCGTCCAGGTGGCAGACCGCGCAGCTGACCCACTGATCGCGCGCCAACTCGGGCGAGTCGGAGCTGAAGAACAACTCCTTGCCGCGTTGGACTTCGGGCGGGAGTGGACTCTCGCTCACGACGATAGTCTCGACCACGGACAGCTCGTCGAGATCGACGACAGAGATGTCGTATGAGAGTGCGTTGTAGACGTAGGCGATGTCGCCCGCACCTGACACGACGATCGCGCCCGGGTTTGCCCCTAGTTCCACGTGTCCCCATGCCGTGCCGCGCTCCAAGTCGATGATCGAAAGGTCGTTGCTGCCGGAGTTGACCACATAGAGGGTGCGCCCGTCGGGGGAGAAGTCCAGCGCCGCAGGGAGATTGACGGGTTGGTCGATCTCGGCGAGTTGAAGCGGCTCGGCGGCGACGCCGCCCGAGGCTTCGAGATCAATCACGGAGACGAGCGGCGCCACCGTCGTGTCGAAGCTGAGCTTGGGGTTGGAGACGCGCGAACGGCTGTGCGGCAGGTAGAGCGCGTCGTCGCTGGGGTGCCAGGCGATGAACTGCGCGGCCGCGCTCTCGTCGCCCGTCGAGATGATCGCCGTGACGTCTCCGCTGTCGAGGTCAACCGCGGAGACGCGGCCGTTGAGGAAGTGCGTCACGTAGAGCGTTCGGCCAGAAGCCGCCACGGCGAGGCCGCGGGGGTTCTGCTCGACCGGGAGCGAGCGGACCAGGCTCAGCGTCGACAGCTCGAATTCCTGCACCACGTCGGCGCCCGAGGCGCTGACGTACAGCGATTCGCCGTCTGGGCTGACGACGATGCCGTACGGCTCATGCGCGGTGGTGACCGTTGCTACCGTTCGCCCCAGCGCGATGTCGACGACGCTGAAGCTGGCGTCGGCGAAGTTCGTCACGTAGATGCGGGGCTGCCTTGGGTCGATGCTGATCGAGCGCGGTTCTCGGCCCACGCTGAGCTCCACCAGCGTGACTGCTGCCTCGGTGTCGATGATCGAGACCGTGCCGGGATCCCGGTTTGCCGTGAAGAGGCGGCGTCCGTTGGGAGAGAGTGCAATGGCGCCGTTCGACGCGGTTCGTGGAGTCGTCGCCGTCGGTGGCGCCCAGGCGAGCGTGGAGCGGTAGTCGCCCGGGATGTCGCGCGGGATCGCACTCGATGTCGCGACCGGCTCGTCAGCCGGCGCGCCGAAGTCGAGCAAGATGAAGAGACCAGTTAGCACGACGAGAAGAGTTGGGATCAGGAGCCAGGATCTGCGCAGTGGGATCAAATGGCTCCCGGTCGGTCGCAGGATCCGACGTCGCTACCCCAACTGGTTCGACCGTGATGGTACCCCAGCGAGAGATCTGTCCTGCGCCGCATGCTTCCCCTCTTCCGAGGTGAGGGCGGGCAGTTTGAGCGGCCCTTCTGCTGCTATGGCAACGACGTCGATTGCTCGCGCCGCCCACGGCGTCTTCAACGCGGCTTACCGCCGGCAGCGGGGGCTGCCCGAAGAGGCCGTCAGCACGTAGCGCTGCTGGTTCTCGCTCGACTCCGCGCTGGTCAGGCTCGGGGCATCGAGCAGGACGTGTTTGGCTGCTGCCTGCGTGACGTACTCGGGGAAGGCGTCGAAACAGCCGCGCCGGGCCAGGCGATTGCGCTCCCGACCTACGACGGGATCCTCGTCCAGCACCTGCAGCACATGGCTCGGTGTGATGAGGGCGATGAGGCCTTCGAGGTCACGCCGATTGATGCAGTCGACGAAGGAGACAACGACGGCCTCTTGCGCTGCGCTCGGCCATCTGACTCTCCGACTTCAGGACGCTCGCATCGACTCGGCCACCCGAAGCGTCCGCTCAATCAGCTCCTCAAGCGGCACTTCGCCGATGCCCGCCAACGTCAGCTCCACCCGTCCGTTCCACGGTGTCAGGCAGCATGTCGAGCCTCCTCGCGCAGGAGGCTAGCGGGTGTGTGCGAATGGATTCGGCTGTCTAGCGGCGGCCGCGGAAGATGGAGCGGACCGAGCTCCAGGCCCCGCCCCCGCCCTTATCGCCGCCCTTCAACCCTTGCAGGAAGTCGCCCCACGCGGCCTCGGCCGAGCTGGCGCGCTTCAAGCCCTTGACACGTTCCTCGATGATGTCGTGTACTCGGCCCTCTTCGCCAGCGTCGAGCCAGAATCCATGCTCGTCCTCGCACGTGTCCAGTTCGAGATCGTAGGCGCGGTAGTTGAAGGCCAGCATCTGCTTGCCGCAGACAGGACAGTTGAGCTCCGACTCGCGCTTGCTGTACTCAATCGTGGCGCGTCGCTCTTCCTCAGTCGCCCGCACGGTCTCGAGCAGATCGAGTTCGTGGTGGTCCAGCCAGCGGCCGTTGCAGGTGGGACAGTGGTCCACTTCGATCTTGTGCGTGTGTTCGATCTGCAGTTCGGTCTCGTCCCGGGGACACAGCATCTCCGCCTCCTTCTCACAAGCTCAACGATTGGGGTCGCGCAGCAGATTCGGGAATCTTCGCGGATCTCGGGCTGTCGTGCTGGATCGTCAATCAGTCACCGACGTGGCTGTAGCGCGCGCGCCAGGACTCGTCGTCGTTCCAGATAAATGGGGTCTGCAGCGTGGTGCGGGGGGCGCCGGCGCGCTCCAGCAGGCCCAGGGCATGTTCCACGATCCCGCGCTGGGTCACGTCGTCGTGGGGCTTGCCGCAGGGGTTGCCGAGCGGGAAGTCGTTGAACACGAAGCGAGGCACGCCGCACTGCTCGACGATGTCGCGGGCGCAGCCCACGAGCACGGTGGGGATCCCGTTCGCTTCGAGATGTCGGGAGACCAGACTCACGGTCTGGTGGCAGACCGGTCAAACCGCGACAAGTAGCGCAATATCGACCTCGTCCTCCCGCATCAGTTCCAGGATCTCAGGTGCGTCGCGATCGCTAGTCAGCCGCTGGCTGCGCAATGTGGGCACGGCGTAGAAGCGCGACGCCAGCTCACCGATGCGCCCGGCTGCGACCGCCTCTTGCAGCCGCGCCAGCGGGAAGTACGCGCCGAGGTCGTCGATCTGGGCGTTCTGGCGGTCGTAGCCGATGTGTGAAATGCGCAGGTCTGGCAGTGTGTCCGACCGCCGAGTGTAGACGCGGTCGAACTTGGCCTCGTTGTTGTAGGCGGCGCCGGGGCCTTGGTCGCCCAGCGCCGGGTCGAACTCCGCCGCCGTCGTGACGAGGCCCAGGCGG
>Ga0310123_10001102_pt1 | contig 22977 bp, 17 predicted proteins | sample CB6_AW_1057_MG_FD_203505 | JGI IMG/M metagenome (GOLD analysis project Ga0310123, IMG submission 203505) | Marine microbial communities from Western Arctic Ocean, Canada - CB6_AW_1057 | ecosystem: Environmental > Aquatic > Marine > Oceanic | place: Canada: Western Arctic Ocean | collected... | reverse complement strand
ACAATTGGTGTCCGTGCGCAAAAGGCCTGTGCCCCGGCAGCAGTCGGACTGAACGGTTGCTAAACACAAACCAGTTAAGGAGCAGGAAAAATGTAGCAAAATTTTTTCTGCCGGCCGTTTTGGGGCCAGGTCGGGATGCTCGGCAGGCCGGGTGCGTAAACCAGAACGCGGCCTCGCCCGGCAGCGTTGTGGTGAGCAAAGCGACCTGGATGAATTTGCGACGAGAGAACGCACTCCCGTCGACCCCTTTGAAATCGCTTCTCGCGTCAGCGCAAATTTATGACTCGTCCCAGTGAGCATGCCGGCTGCCGCGGAGCAGTGTCAAGGCAACGAGTCCCAGCGACAAAATCACCCAAGTCTCCGGTTCGGGAACGGCAGTCGCTACACCGTATCCGAGGGGAGCGAAACTGACCGCCAGTTGGCTGTAGTCACCCAGGTCGATATCACCGTCCCCGTCGCCATCAGCCGTGGAGAAAAGACCACCGGAAGCCCAAGGATTAAAGTGGCCTGCCAGTTTGTTGTAGTCCGTCAAGTCAAGGTCTCCATCGATATCGGTGTCACTGGCACTGTAAGGAGACGCGCGGCCGTTTTCAGTAGCGGCTTCGGCGAGCCAGGCATCGATGTCCTCGCCATTGAGCGTGCCATCTCCGGTGAGATCATATGCTGAACCAGGTGCGCTGACTCCCACCACCAAGTTCCCTTGGCCGAACAGGTCGTCAATGTCTGACAGGTCGCATGCGGAATCACCACTGAAATCACACGCTGGGCCATTCGTGCCGGATCCGGACACGGTGAGGCGCGACGACAAGGCGTACATGGGGCGTTTCGCATAGGGAAGCGCTGAAAATCCTGCGCTAATCCACTGTTGATTCGTGGATTGCACCTGGCCGTGGGTGGGCGCGCCCTGCACCGGATCCTGTGGGTTACCACCACCGACACAGGATTCACCAAGCGGTAACAATCCGAAACAAGTACTTAAATTGGCAGTGCCCATGGAGTTTGTACCGGTCCATACATAAAGCGTTGTTGTTGGTATTGCGAACTGGGTTAACGACAACGTGTTATCGAGACTGACGCTTGTACCGGCCCAGAGGTCTGCGAACCCGTCTGCAATTTTTGTTGCACCGTCAAGCAGATACACAGGCGTGTCTGCGCCGACGACAGCATTGTCTCTGGCATCGGCTAGGCGCGTGGAACCGATTGCGTACCAGAAAACATTCTCATCAGTCCCCGTGAGTGTAGGATTCAGGGCCGCTTGGTCTTGCACAAACGTGTTGTAGAACTCGATATCCGTACTCTCCGCGCGTGTTTTGTCGTGGGTTACGAACGCCAGGTGGTAAGAATCCCCAGGATCCAGTCCGGTTGGAATCACAACAGCGTGAGCCGAGACGGCAGTGACAAGGGAGATACCAAAGGCAATGAGATGAATCATGCACCGAAACATGGATAATTTCCTTGGGTTAGCATCTCGGCTGACATGCCTTGTCACGACCTACTTGTTTTGCGAAGACGAATGTGGAGTCGTCCAGTGGAACCTGCAGGGCAGTGGAACCTGCAGGGCAGTGCTGCTTGCCATCAAACGGATAACAAAATAGCCACGATCGTTCTGCAACGCATGGACACGGAACGTCAGCAGCTGCTCGCTGTTTGCATTGTCAGTTTACATTGCCAACGGACGCCGGAGTGTTTTCGCGATAGGTTCATAAATACGGTTTCCAGTTTACTCCTGAAAAACCGGATTGCAATTCTTTTCCATCAAATTGTTTGGATTGGGGAAAACGATCTCCCATCCGTACAAGCCAGTGATGTTGGGCTACACAACGGTGAGTTCTTTAAAAACGACAGGCCGAATCCTGTCCTGTCCGGTTGCCACCTGACGAGGCATTGGAACTGAATGAGCAGGGGAGCCGAAGGTGACCGGTCAGCCGCGAGTGTTGGGACGGGTGGATTGTCGGATTTTTTTCGGATTACCCTGCAGTGAAGGAGAAAAAGGGAGCCAAAATGGCGCGCAAGCCTATCACCAACAGGACTGCGTAGACGACTCGACGTAGTGCCACACGAGGAAGCCGTTCTCCCAGGTAAAGTCCCAGCCACGTGCCGGTCATTGAGACCGGCAGCGCTGCCAATCCCAGGCCATAGGCAGCCGGGACCTCGTTTCGAAAGACGCTCAATAACAACAGGGCCTGTGGACCCAAGGTAACCACGAACACGAAAAACATAAAGCCGCGCGACCGATTTGCACTCCAATCGTGTGCCACCACCCAAAGTGCTATAAACGCCCCCCCCATGGAACAAAAACCGGCCAGGAAGCCACTACTTAGAAAGGCAACAAAAGTCCACGCTGGATGTAGTTTTTCGCGAGGTTCGACTCGACACAGCCATTGTACCGCTAGAACGACGATGAGAATAATGCCGACAACCCGTTTGACTTGATAGGGATCAATGGAATGGGCCTGCCAGAGTGCCCACAACCCGATGGGCAGCGAAACAAGACGCAGGATCACCGGACCCAGCGTGTCCCGATAATGGACGTCGTGTCGCAACCGATAAGCACCTAGTCCATTCTGTGGCAGGCTGGAAACGATGTTGACGGCGACGGCTTGTGGCAGGGAAAGCCCCACCAGTAACAGCAGCGGGATGCCGAATACGCCTCCCGCAAATCCAATCGAACCTTGCAGGAGGCCACCCGCAAAAAGAATAATCAGAATGGTGCTGATTTCGAATACTGAGAACTCGAACATGAACAGAGTCTAACCGATAACGGATAAGTCCGGCGAGCGGAGATTTTGTTTCTGGAAATTTTCGCGGGAACGCGTTAAAATCAGCTGGCAAGTCAGACAGGATGGAACACTTTTCTAGAATGAATTGAACCCATGATCCAACGCAAAGAATCTCGTCGCCGCTTTTTAACCACGACGTCTCAGGCCGTCGCCACAACGATTGCAGCGCCCTATTTCATTATTAAGCCGGCTCGAGCTGGGGAAGAGTCGAAAAACGACCGGCCCGTCCTCGGTTGCATTGGCACAGGCGACCGCTGGAGTGCTGTGGGACCCAATGCGATGAAATTGTCGGACTGTGTCGCCGTTTGTGATGTGGACGCTCACCACGCGGCGAAGGCCGTGGTGGCGGTACAGAAACGACAGGATTACATACCGGAGGTTTACGAAGATTATCGCAGGGTGCTGGATCGCAAGGACATTGACGTCGTGACCATTGTGACCACCGACCACTGGCATTCCAAAATCGCCATCGAAGCGATGCAGGCTGGAAAAGATGTTTATTGCGAGAAACCGCTCACCCTGACGATTGAAGAAGGAAAACAGATTTGTCAGGTGGCTCGGCAAACCGGCCGGGTTTTCCAAGTCGGTACCCAGCAGCGCAGTGAAATGAAGCAACTGTTTCTACAGGCGATTGCCATGATCCGTGACGGCCGCATTGGCCAGGTGAAAAAGGTGGTGTGTGACATCGGTGGTGCGCCGACGTGTGGCTCGATTCCCGTGGTCAAGGTGCCTTCCGCGTTGAATTGGGACATGTGGCTTGGTCAGGCTCCCGTTGTCGATTATCGCCATCAGGAGGGTGGGACCTGGGGAGATTCGCGTTGTCACTTCCAGTTTCGTTGGTGGTACGAGTACTCGGGCGGGAAACTGACCGACTGGGGGGCGCATCACGTGGACATTGGTCAGTGGGCCATCCAACAGAACGGACCCGGCCAAGGTGTTGTTTCTGTACAGCCCGTGCTTGCAGCGCATCCGGTGGACCTTCGTGACGGCATGCCCCTCCAGGAAGACCGTTACAATACGGCACACGAATTTCATGTCAGGTGCCAGTTTCAAAACGATGTGGAAATGAATATTGTCAGCCAATCGACCGATGGAAACGGAATTTTGTTCGAAGGAACGAAAGGCCGCTTTCATGTCAGTCGGGGTCGTATCCTAGGGAAGCCCTTTGAGGACCTCCAGCAAAATCCTTTGCCCGAAGATGCCCTTGTCAAAGCTTATCGTGGCAAGCAGCCGGGGGGTGAAAATGCACATATGCGAAACTTTTTTGAGTGCATCCGATCACGGGATCTGCCGATTTCGGATGTGTTCACCCACCATCGGGCACTGACGACGTGTCATTTGGCAAACATCGCGATGCGCTTGAACCGGTCAATCCGGTGGAATGCTAAAACAGAACGAATCGTCGGCGACCAAGAAGCCGACACTTGGCAGCGTCGCACCCAGCGCAAAGGTTTTGAAATCCACGTCTGACCAGTGGCCAATCGGACCCCAGAGGATAAAGATCGCGTCAGACTGTCTTCTGAGACGACAACGCTGTGCGGGTAATTTTTGGTGTGGGGAGACTTTGGCCGTGAAGGGTGTCATGACGTGGAAGTTGCAGGCTGTCGCCCTCCGGCGGCAGGCGTTTACCCTGGTTGAATTGTTGGTGGTGATGGGAATCATTGCCATCCTCCTTGCGATGCTGTTGCCAGCGGTGCAAGTGGCACGTGAGGCGGCGAGGCGTTCCGATTGTGCAAACAACATGAAGAACATGGGGCTGGCGGTTCAGAATTACCTAACCTCGTTTCGGGTGTTTCCACCGGCAAACAGCGTTGAACCGCCTCGGCACAGTTTTGTCACGCGCATTCTGCCCTATTTTGAACAGGGCGAATTGTACAGTGAAGTTGATTTGCGGTTGAATTGGAATCATGTCGACAATCTGTCCCACACGAAGCAGGATCTAGGTGGGATACTCATCTGCTCATCAGCACCCGGAAACAGGGAGAATGACCACGTAACGGATTACACCGTGGCGACTCGGATCAGTTCGGCAACCGGATCGGGGATTGGCACGTTGGTGGGCACTGGAATAGTGACTGATCGAGGGGCGGACAGGTATCCCCATTGGCACGGGGTCATGCAGCCTATCGATGGGAGGAAGGGTAGAATCGTGCGTCCGGCCAGCATTCGAGACGGCATGTCCCACACGATCATGATCGTGGAGGTGGCAGGCCGGCCCTATGTCCACGAAGGAAAGAAATTTACGGCCGGTTTGACCAGCACTCACCGTTGGGCTAACTGGCAGGTTACCATTGTCATCAACAAATTCTGCGGGTCGTCCAGGATGATCAATTGTACTAACAGCGACGAGATTTACAGTTTCCACCCGGGCGGTAGTAACTTTACCTATGCGGACGGTTCCGTTCATTTTTTGAATGAATCGTTAGCCGCGGATTCGTTGGTGTCACTGGTGACGGTTGCCGGGGGGGACTGAACAAAGCGATTCGTGGTTTGTCCTCTCGGTTGTCTTTGTGTGATGATTCCCGCGCTCCACGAAGTCACCGAAATTTCTTTTCACGGATGCTTTTTCAGTAGTACGGTTTTATTTTTCCCCCGAGGTGCGCGAAACCAACCTGGATGCATCCTTCCAGGTGTCCAGGGTTTTGTGTTCTCCGACATGGTTTGAACCTCGCACCAAGCTGGTTTCCCATTCGACGGCCAGCATCACACAATTGATTCCCGATCCAATTCCCAGCATTCCGACCTTGTCACCCTCCTGGAGAAAACCACTTTCGGCGCCCAGAGCCATGGTGATCGGCAAAGCGACAGAACCAGTGTTTCCGAGCCATTCGAGTGTCGTGTAGTCTGCCGCTGGGTCGAGCCCCAGCGACTCGAGCATCAATCGTCGATGAATGGAACCGACCTGGTGGCAAAAGGTTTTGTCGATGTCGTCCCGCGCCCAGCCTGATTCAAACAAAAATCGTTCAAACGTCTCGGTTCCCGTGCGGATGCCTTCCTGCATCAGGCGTTCAGAATCAGTATTCATCAATGGCTGCATGCCGCTGGCTACGGACTGGTCGGAACCGCTGTGGCATAGTTGGTGGTAGTCGGTATTGGCGTGGGACATGGCAGCAGTTAAGCGGTTGCCTGTCTGGCTGAGTTCACGATCGGTTAACACGACTGCACAGCTTGCCGAACCAATCGTGAGTGACGCAATCGCCGTTTTCACAGAGTTCCGTGTTAACGATTCGTCAGCGTTGAGGGTAGCAATTGTGGTTTCCACTAATTCCCTGCCTCCTTCACTACCCACCACGATTCCCACGCGAATCTGGCCCAACTCAATCATGTTGGCTACTTGGATGATTCCGTTCAGAATGCCCAGACAGGCATTGGATACATCATAAATCATGCAGTCTGCTGGCAAATCAAGGTGATGATGGACGGCGCACGCGGTCGCCGGTTCCAAGTGATCCCGACAGACGGAAGCGTGTACAAGACTACCAACGAGTGCGCGATCCAGGCCGCTGGATTCCAAGGCGGCGTCGGCACTGGCAACGCTATTTTCGCTGGGCAGGGTCCCGGGTTGCCAGAATCTCCGCTCACGGATCCCTGTGATCAGTTCAAGTCTTCCTTCGGGGAGACGGAGTCGACGATAGACGGGTTCCAGACGCTGTTCTAACTCCGTCGAGGTGACGATTTCTTCCGGCAGCGTGTAACCAAACGATTCAAGGCAGACATTTTGATACAGCATGTGTAGGCGAGTCCAGGGTGCGCGACGAGGTTACCTTTGAGTGTCGAAAGGGGCTGGCGGCGTGTCAAGTGGCAACCCGCTCTGGCGGACATGTGGCGGCGGTGGAGATTCAAAAAGGACAAGTTATTGCGAGAATATTGGGGTTAGGAAATTTGAGGAAATAAAATTAATGTAGTCCGTTACACGATGTAGTGGTGGGGTTGGTTGGTTAATACAAAATAGGCGGTATGCTTGCTAAAGGGTTCGGAAACGTTAAAGTTGCCTCCGACTTATGTTTTCCCAACAGGTCGATACGGCGTGAACCATCGGAGTAACTGAGGCCAGCAGAAACGGATGTCGCTCTTACGTTGTGCCTAGGACGGGTAACGTTACTCGGCAGTAAATGTTGGCAGCAAGCGGTAACTTTGGAGTGCCTGCTTAGAAAGCTGGGCGTAACAGGTTGCTGACCCTACCTTTGCTGCACGTTTACGCTTGTCTCAGCGGTAAAGTCCGCTGAGCCCTCTACCCGCCTGATCACGTGTTGAGTCCGTGTGGATTCAGCAAAAGGGTCGCATCGATGCAATTGTGCCGGCCAAAAGCTTGCTCACGTTTGTGAAAGGGATTTTTATGCAAACGAAACCGCTGATTGGCATTAATTCTGACTATCGTTCCGCTAACAAAAGTCGACCGTCCTACTCGGTTGTTTGTGGAGGTTATTTTGACTCCATTCTCAAGGCTGGTGGTATCCCGGTGATTCTGCCACCCTTGTGTGACAGGGATGATATTAATTCGGCGCTGGAAGTGTTGCAGGGTTTTCTCCTAATCGGTGGTCCTGACTTGGACCCGCAACGCGATGGTTTCATGCGTCACCCGAGTGTACGACCGATGGAGAACCGTCGTGAGAGTTTTGATCGCGAGTTGGTGGATGCGATTGCCGAGCGAAGCCTGCCGGTACTAGGGATTGGTGTGGGCTTGCAACTGATCAACGTGTCACAAGGTGGCAATCTTTTTTTGCATGTTCCCGAAGACATTCCTCGGGCCCTTCCACACAAAGATCAGTTGGACATCAATCATCGGCATGGTCTGGAAGTCGTACCCGGTACGATCATGGAACGTGTTTACGGGGACGGAGAAGTTCGTGTGAACAGCATGCACCATATGGCGATTGACGAACTGGCACCGGGATTTGCTGTCACTGCCCGTTCGCCTGATGGAGTGATCGAGGCGATCGAAAGCCAGGTGGAAGATTGGTTTGTCTTGGCTACACAGTTCCATCCCGAGGGGGAATCAGCCTCGGCCTTAGATCAACGGATCTTCGAGGAGTTCCTGGCTGGAGTCAGCCACAGCTCTTTGGGGATGCGCATGGTCGCCTAGAAGGTGATTGGGCTCCCGGATTCCCTCAGGGTTTTCGGGAGCCGGTTCGTGTTGACGTTCCTGTCCCTTTTGTAGTGCAGCAGCTAGCGCTGTTCCGGCTGTGCCCCGTTTGTCTGCTGCGGCGAGTTCGGTGTGGCGTTGGCCATGGCGATCGAGCCGGCTCTTACGTGAGAAACGAAGTCCATGTCCTGCAACGATCCGGTTCACGGCTCCGGCGACAGGCCCGAATTCGATCCTTTTCGCCTGCAGCACACTGCGGAGGCGAGACAGCGTCACTTTGTGGGTCTGAGCCTCTCCCGTGATGGGAGTTCCTTGGCAGGTAGTGTCGTGCAAACTTTCGGGGCGGGGCTGGAAGCGGAAGCTCGAGCAGTCTCTTCGATGTCTCTGCAGTTACCCGCCAGTTTACGGAAGAGGTGGCAGGATTTTGACGAACTTTCGTCGCCACCGGGCGGGTTCGTCGGAGAAGTCCCCGTGATGCTCGCTGAATTGGCGGAGTATCAGGCGACGATGGTCCATCGGTTGATGACAGAAACGCGACTGGGCCCCGACCAACTGCTGGCGATTGGGGTGGAGGACCCGGGTCTTTGGTGTGAATTACAGGAAAACCACCGTTGCTATCTTGGTTTGTGTGACGCTGCGCGTCTGTCGGAGGCGACGGGAATCAGTGTCATCGACGGATTTCCGGCCAGGGACGTTTCTCAGAATGGCCGGGGAGGGCCCTTGAATCCTCTGCCGTTGTGGATTTTGTTGCGCAGTATCGACTCGTCAGCAACATCCACATGGTTCGTTGTGGAATTGAAAAGATCGATTCGCGTGTCATGCTTTTTGTTTTCGGCGGCAGACTCGCTGCCACGGGTCCTTTCTTTTCCTGTTGAACCTGGCCTGTTGCTGTTGGATTTGCTGCTGAGCAAGATGACAGCGGGTGAGCAGGCAATCGACCAAGGGGGTCGTCTGGCCGTTCAGGGCCAGAAGATTCCGGAGCTTCTGGACGCCTGGAAGGCTGTTGATGCCTTCCAGGAGCCTTCACCGTGGAGCCCGAGGGCTGTCCGTCCAGTGGCGTTTATCGAAAGGCTGGAGGAGTTACCCCACCATGATTTGTGGTCGTTGCAGGACATTCTTTGCACAGCGACGCATTTGATTGCGGAGGGGATTGAACGTGCTGTCGAAAGGTGTCGAACTGCTGATGACCGGGTGGGTGCTCAAGGTATTCTTTACGGTGGCGGCAGCCAGAACGGGCTGATCGTGCAGCAGATTCGTGCGCGACTTTGTGAGACTTCCTGGTGCGTGCCCCGTGATTTAGAATTGGAGGACGCTGCCCTTGGAAGTACACAAGCAGCCTTGCTGGCCCTGCTCCATGTGGATCACGTACCCGCTAATTTACCCCAACTCACCGGTGCCGAAACACCTCGTGTCTTGGGTCGACTCACACCGGGTACTCCGTTCAATTGGCATCGCCTCTTGGAATTGATGGCGCAAAATAAGCCGAGCATGGTGTCCTTGAGGCGTGCGATGTGAGGGGACTGCATCTCGCTCCGTAGATGTCTCGGTTTTCGATGAACGGGTAAACGTCACTGCCGGCCAATGGTTCCGCTCCCTGGACCTTATTGGATGTGATGCACCGTAGCTAAGAAACGATTCCCCGATGACATGCTTCAAGGACTATCAGCTTGCCCCTTGAGTGTACGTGGGTCTCAGCGTCTCGGGTGGCGAAAAGTCGTGGACTAAGCTGCCAACATTGCCACGAGCGCTCTCATCCAGGCAGGATGTGCCGGCCAGGCGGGGGCTGTCACAAGATTTTCGTCGACATGGACGTTGTCGAAACTACTACTGGCGTCGATGTATTCGCCTCCGACAGCCTCAATTTCGGGTTGCACGCTGGGATAGGCGCAACAGGAACGACCTCGCAAGATGCCCGCGGCGACCAGGATCTGGAGACCATGGCAGATCGCTGCCAGGGGCTTGCCGGCGCCATCGAAGTGACGCACGATTTCAAGCACCTGCTGGTTGAGTCGAAGATACTCGGGGGCACGGCCTCCAGGAAGAATCAAGGCCCGGTAATCGGATGCCTGCACGCGATCAAAGTCGGCGTTCAATTGAAAGTTGTGGCCTCGCTTTTCACTGTATGTCTGGTCCCCTTCAAAATCGTGTACAGCCGTTACAACCGATTCTCCGCTGCGTTTGTCTGGACAGACCACATCGACTTTGTACCCCAGCATCAACAGAAGCTGGTAGGGAACCATTGCTTCATAATCTTCGACGTAGTCACCAACAATCATCAGTACGCGTTGGGTCATATTGAATGTCTCTCACTCTGTTTCAAGGTGGTGTATTTTTCGTTCACGCTGCCGACAAACTTGCAAGGCTGGCGTCGGTAACTCGACCCGTTCCTCCCTGCGGTTGTTGACCTTGTGAACTCTAATCTTTACCGATTATACGAGCAACCAAGGCAAACTGGATGCTTTGGGTTATTTCTGCCGATAAGCCAGATCAGATAGGAGCACTTGCCACGGACGGGTCGGACTAAAGTTTGTTCCCTGATGATTCAGGCGGTTTCCAGAAATCCTGGAACCCTGAACGGGTTTGATTTGGCATGAGTGTTCAACCTCCGCATTTTCTGCTCTTTTCGGGTGTCTGTCGTGGTGAAGCAGAGAGGTCTGCAAGGACACCACGCTGGCGGTTTGTTCTCGAATCTGTGGGTGGTCAGGATTCGATTGAAGCTGTCGATTCTGAACCGGGAGTCCAGGGAGAGAGGCTGGAACTGCTGGCTGTTGTACGTGGATTGGAGGCTTTGGACCAGCCTTCGGCAGTCACTTTGATTACCCCCAGTCGTTATGTGAATTCCGGATTGCGGTTTGGCATCCAACAGTGGCGACAGAATGGCTGGCGATGGGAGCGCTTTGGTCAACGCGTGCCAATCAAGAACGCAGACTTGTGGCAACGAGTTGACGTGGCCCTGCGGTATCATGATGTGGATTGCAAATATTGGCGACTGGATACTGGAGACGAGTGTACGGATGTTAGCGACGAATCGTCGTCGCAGGAGAAGATGGTTCACGTCAGGACACGTTTCTTGTTTCATCGGCGCGGCTGTTCCCTTTTGCGGGCGATTTGGTTGTGGTTCAGGGCACGGTCTGGCATCAACTGGTACCCCCAGGCCGGTCGAGTCGGTTGGAACTGAGGAGAGTGGACAGGTTTCGTTTTGAAAGGTTTGACGGCCATGTCGATGGATGTGGATGTCCGTCCGACGCCGGTTGGCGTACAATCGTTTGAGTGGCTCAGTAAGGAGATTCAGCAGATGCGCACGGGAGTTCAATTGGACAGTGTTGCAGCACTTTTGGACGGTACCCACGAAAATCCGTTCGAAATTCTGGGGCCTCACCAGATTGAAGAGGAAGGGCGCCGTGCTCTTGCAATTCGTGCCTATTTGCCCGAAGCAACTCAGGCCTGGGTCATCCATCCGGCACATAACCGGACGAGTCCCATGCGCCGGATTCATCCGGCAGGGGTTTACGAGGCACTTTGCCCCGAATTGGAGGGGCAGGGAGGGGGTACGTATCAATTGCAAGTCGCCGACAGGCGAGGTGAAATATCGATCATGCACGATCCTTACTCTTTCCAACCACTGCTGACCGATTACGATCTGCATTTGCTGGGTGAGGGCAAGCACTGGCATGCCTACGAAAAACTCGGGGCGCAACTTCGTTCCGTTGATGGTATCGAAGGGGTGAATTTTTCAGTGTGGGCTCCGAACGCGCGCGGCGTGAGCCTGGTGGGTGACTTCAATGGCTGGGATGGGCGTCAGCACCCCATGCGGAAGCAAATTCCCGGTGGAATCTGGGAGTTGTTTGTTCCGTCATTGAAGCCCGGTGAGATTTACAAGTTTCGCATCACTTCCACCGATGGCGTCGTTGACAAGTTTGATCCCTACGGGTTCGCTTCGGAATTACCACCCCGCACCGGGTCGGTCGTGGCGGATTTGAAACGCCACCAATGGAATGACAGTGACTGGCTTGAGCAACGTGCCAGAACCAATCCATTGGAGCGGCCGATTTCGATTTACGAGGTTCACTTGGGAAGTTGGCGCCAAGGTGGCGACGGGCCGCACGGATGGCTGAGTTACCGTGACTTGGCTCATCAACTGAGTGAATACTGCCTTCAGATGGGTTACACGCACATCGAACTGTTGCCGGTGAGCGAACACCCCTACTCGGGAAGTTGGGGATACCAGACGGTAGGTTACTTTTCCCCCACCAGTCGACATGGTAGTCCCGAGGATTTCATGTACTTTGTGGAACATCTTCACCAGCAAGGTATCGGGGTGATCATTGATTGGGTTCCTGCTCACTTCCCCCGGGATGCTCACGGGTTGCGACGCTTCGACGGATCCCCACTTTATGAACATGCCGACCCACGGCAGGGCGAACATCCCGACTGGGGAACGATGATCTTTAACTACGGTCGACATGAGGTCCGGAATTTTCTGCTCAGTAATGCCCTTTTCTGGATAGATAAATACCACATTGACGGTTTACGAGTTGATGCTGTGGCGTCGATGTTGTACCTCGATTACAGTCGCGAAGACGGGCAATGGATCCCCAATGCGTACGGAGGGCGTGAAAATCTCGACGCGGTCTCGTTGCTCAAGGAATTCAATGAGCAACTGCACTGGAAGTTTCCCGGAGTGCTGACCATCGCTGAAGAATCGACGTCCTATGCTGGAGTCTCGCGACCGACGGACTCGGGCGGATTGGGATTCAGCCTGAAGTGGAACATGGGTTGGATGAACGACACGTTGCGGTACATGCGGCACGAACCAATTCATCGCAGTCACCACCACTCGGAACTGTCATTCAGCCTGGTTTATGCCTTTAGTGAAAACTTCACCCTGCCCCTGTCCCACGACGAAGTCGTCCATGGGAAAGGATCCTTGTTGGATCAGATGCCCGGCGATCTTTGGCAGCGCTATGCGAACCTGCGTTTGCTCTATTCCTACATGTGGACCCATCCGGGGAAGAAACTGCTGTTTATGGGAAACGAGTTTGGTCAGTGGAATGAGTGGAATCACGACACCAGCCTGCAATGGGAGCTGTTGCAGTGTAATTCGCACCGGGGTTTACAGAAACTGGTTACCGACTTGAATTCCCTTTATCAACGTGAGCCAGCGTTGTACGAGGTCGATTTCGAGCCGCACGGTTTTGAATGGATTGACTGTGAAAACTACGGAGATAGCGTGTTCAGCTATATTCGCAAGGCAAAAAATGCAGAGGATCTACTGGTCGTTGCCTGCAACTTCACACCGGTGGTGCGTCACCATGTGCGTCTGGGAGTACCTCGCGCTGCTTGGTATCAGGAAGTGTTCAATAGTGATTCGGAACACTATGGTGGCAGTAACGTCGGCAATTATGCAGGTCTGGGAGTTGCCGAAGTGGAGAGTCACGGACGACCGCATTCCATAGAAGTTTCTCTACCACCTTTGGCCAGCGTGGTGTTCAAACCAGTAGACGGATAGGCTCTTGACTTGCCCGGTATCGGCTCAGCGTAAGGATTCCAGACGCGGGGGCCGTTTCCAGACGACCTTCTTGTCGTTGACGAGCTGGTCTAACCACTCTGTCATCATTTCGCGAGATTCATATTGAGACAGCTGAGTCAATAACGGATGGTGCCCATCGGACTCGTCCAGCAGTTGAAAGAATTCTCTGCGACGCGTCTCCAGGTCAGGTACTTCCTCCGTGATTTGCACCGCATATACCTTATTCTGTTGGTGGTTGAACGCCGTCCCTGCTTCCCCGACAGCTAGTGAAAAAACGTCGCGAAGGAATCCCGGACCGGCATCCGGCAGATCGGGAACACGGCTGAGATGCATTTGAGGAGATCCACCCGTGAAATTTGAAATGGTCATCCACGTGAAGGGACCAACTTGCTTGGCTGCTCGTTGGTTTTCGATCTGGCTGAGCGATTCCTGGCTGTTGTTCGCTTGTTCAGCAAGTTTTTGAGCCGCCTGCAGCGCGAATTGCAGTGCTGCCTGCTGTTTCCAGGCGTCCATGACCTCTTCCTTAATTTCTGAGAGTGGGGGAACGCGAGATTCCTGTTCGTCAGTCTTCCAGAATGCGAAATACGTCTCCATGCCCGGCAATCGACTGGAAGCCAGGGTCTGTTTTGGCATGAAGGCGAGCAGGGTTTCATTTCCGAAGACCAAATCAAGGAACGGGGTTCCACTCAATCCTTCGGTCGATCGAGAACGTCCGATTTTGTACGAGTTAAACATTTCCCGTTGATCGGTGAGGGGAATGATCCCGGCTCTCAAACCCAATTGCTCTGCCAGATCGTTAAAGTCGGGTCGTTTCAGTTCGGTTGTTTCTTTTTTCCCCGCCAGCTCATTTGCTTTTCGCTCCTGGTAGTCTTCAAAGTACCTGGAGAGTTTGCTGCGCGCCTCACGCATGCGCTCGGTGACGCGATCGTGCGCTGTGGGAATGGCCATAATTTCCCGGATACGGTCGCCGACTTCTGCCAGTGTCTGGTAGCCATGATCGGGTTGATCTGACGCCTCGGAAACTGTTGGGGTGTTGCTAAAGTCCAGGTCAAGGTCGCTGGTCGGATCGGCAGCGATTGTTTCGTTCTCGGCGGTTTCTGTCGTTCCCTCTGAATCGAGCGACTCGGCCGAATCGTCGTCAAGGTCGCTGGTCGGATCGGCAGCGATTGTTTCGTTCTCGGCGGTTTCTGTCGTTCCCTCTGAATCGAGCGACTCGGCCGAATCGTCCGCGCTCGCGTCGGCAGACTCGTCGAGCGGGGTAACAGGCTCTGACTCGGAAGCCGAATCCGAGCGAGACTCATCTTCAAACGGACCTGTGGATTGGCCGGGACCTGGCGGACGGGGAACGGCTTGACGCGGGTCGTCTTCCGGGCTGCTCGTGTTGTTTGGAACATCCGGTTCGGGGTCCGCCGGTAGTTCAGATTCAGCTGGCGGGGAGTCATCCGGGTCGTCGGAAGGTATGGATTCCGGGACAAACGGTTCGGATCGTTTGAAATCCTCCTTGTTTTTCTGATAGTACTCCGCGACCTCTTGGTCCGTGATTTCACTTTTGGCCTGCTCCAGGAAATCCCCCATGTCCGCCGCCAGGAATTCAACAGCCACTTGCCGTGGAACGGAGAACCCCGGTTCTGGAGAATTGGGATTGGGTGTCTGATCCTTGTACTTTTCGTAAAATTCCTCGGTTTGAACATCTGTCGGGCCGAGAACCTTGGAGACAAAGTCGGTCGTGTTGAACGCTACGGTCTCGGCCGTCACTTGACGAAAGATGCGGTTGTAAAAATCCCAACTGTCGCCCGGTGTCAATATGCGAGGATTTTGGAAAACCAGCAGATTCATTTTCTGGGACAGCAATTCTTCGCGAAGTACCAGGCGCAACACATAGTTGTCCATGCGGTTGTGCAGAACCTGCTGCTGGATGTCTTGTATTTCTTGACTTGTGAGGACACCCCCGGTGATTTGATTGATGAATCGGTCGATTGCCTGTTCATCCACAACCAGCCCCACTCGTGTGGCTTGTTCGGCCAACAAAATGGTGTGAAGTCTGGCCAACTCAGAATCGTTGACCAGGATTCCCGGGTAACGGACGTTGCCCTCGCGATCGGTGGTAATTCCTTGCGGCTTTCCACCTTTTTCGATGGCTTTGGTTGCCAGGAATGCTAAAAACCGGGCCGTTTGGCGATGCCTGGCGACTTTGCGGTACATTTGATTCTCGTCCAGGCTTTCTTTCCCGTCATTCCATTGCACAACCGTGTCATCAGGTGGCGCCTGATCGGAGCCCAAACGTCGAAGTGGCACGTTGGGGAGCATGAAGGCGAACATGATCATGACGCCAAACACTGCCAGTAATACCTTCTGGTATTTGCGAATGAGAGCGAGGGGGCCTTTTGCCATAGTCTTGCTTTCCGAAAAATCACCTAAATCGTGTTAGGCAAAGTCGTTATGAGAAACAGGAGAATCGTTTCCTGGCAGTTGAAACCTGTAATTTAGACCCGGCATGAGGTTCGCGGGCCACCATGGCCGACTTGACAGCTTTTAACGCCAAGTATAAATGAAATGGCATCCAGATGCTGTTGCGGATGAGCCGGCATTTTAGGTTTGATTGACCTAAAAGCAATCCCAAAAAGAGGGTTGGGCGTACTCGGCCGGCTCAATTGATGCCCACCCGACGTCTGGTATGGAACAGCACGACTTGGATTCTGGCCAGAATAGCATGGTTGCAGATCGGAGAACCGATGGCTGTAGGCTGTGTGGATTTTGCGGACTAGAACGCCCTCGTGGTTCCGGTCGTGACGCGAATTGTTGTTGGACTGATCAACCATCGCTTATTGAGCTGATATAGACTCACGAAGTTTACGTATCCATCCTGAATTCGCGTGAAGGTGAATTGTCAACGCCATGGCCAAAAAGACATCCAAGAAGGCCGCTTCGGCCCCGAAGGGAAAATCGTTGGTGATTGTCGAATCGCCGGCTAAGGCGCTCACCATCAAGAAATTCTTAGGTGCTGATTTCGAGGTGGAGGCAAGCATCGGCCACATTCGTGATTTACCAAGCGGCGCCAGAGAGATGCCCGACAAGTTCAAGAAAGAAGACTGGGCCTACCTGGGTGTCAATGTCAATAATGACTTCGAGCCGGTGTATGTTGTACCCGCAGACAAGAAGAAGCAGGTCACGAAGCTCAAGAATTTGTTGAAGCAAGCCGACAAACTGTACCTCGCGACGGACGAAGATCGCGAAGGCGAGGCAATTAGTTGGCATCTCTGCGAAGTGCTGAAGCCCAAGGTTCCCGTTAAGCGACTTGTCTTTCATGAGATCACGCGGGAAGCGATTGACGAATCGCTGAAAAACCCCCGGGACATTGACGAAGCGCTCGTCGAAGCCCAGGAAACCCGTCGCATCCTCGATCGTTTATTCGGTTACGACGTCTCACAGTTGTTGTGGAAGAAAGTCGGCCGGTCGCCGGGCGGTTCGACGCTTTCTGCCGGTCGGGTGCAGAGCGTTGCCGTGCGACTGATCGTACAACGTGAGCGCAAGCGAATTGCGTTCCACTCGGCAGCCTATTGGGATCTGGTCGCCGAATTCGCGAAGATAGCCGAGCCGAGTTTCAAGGCGAACCTCGTTGCGGTCGACGGCAAACGAATTCCGAACAGCAACGACTTCGACGATAAGACCGGCAAGGCGAAATCGGACAAACTGATGATTCTCGGCGAGCAAGCCGCGCGCGATCTGATCGCCCGATTGAAGGGCGAGACTTTCCGTGTCACCTCGATCGAGGAGAAGTCGTTTACCGAGCGGCCGAAGCCACCGTTCACGACTAGCACGTTGCAACAGGAAGCGATTCGCAAGCTGGGATTCACCGCGCGGCGCACGATGGATACCGCGCAACGGCTCTATCAGAACGGCCACATTACTTACATGCGTACCGATTCGACCATGTTGGCTCGCGTCGCCGTCGATGCAGCCCGGGATCTCGTTAGCTCTAGTTACGGCAACAAGTTCCTCCCCAGCTCGCCGCGAACCTACTCGGCCAAGGTCAAGAATGCCCAGGAAGCTCACGAAGCGATTCGGCCGGCCGGTCATCCGTTCGAGAAGCCCAACGTCTTGGAAGGAAGTTTGTCGAAAGATGAATATGCACTTTGGGAACTCATCTGGAAACGAACCATTGCCAGCCAGATGACCGACGCTGAAAAACTCCGCACGACAATTGTCATCGAAGGCGGGGGGGCAACTTTCAAGATCAGCGGCACACGAATTACAACCGAGGGGTTTCTGCTAGCTTACGTTGAAGGCTCGGACGACCCCAATGCGGAACTGGCCGGCAAGGACACCTTGTTGCCGGAATTGTCTCAGGGCGAGGAAGTCGATTGCAGGGATCTGCTGCCCAAGGAGCATGTCACGAAGCCGCCCGCTCGGTATACGGAGGCGTCGTTGACGCGCGACTTGGAGGCGAAGGGCATTGGCCGGCCGAGTACGTACGCGTCGATCATCGATACGATTCTCCGTCGCGACTACGTCTTCAAGAAGGGGACGGCGCTGGTGCCAAGTTGGGTTGCGTTCGCGGTCACGCGGCTTCTCGAAGAGCATTTGACAGCACTGGTCGACTACGAATTCACGGCTCAGATGGAAGATCTTCTCGACGCCATTAGCCGTAGGGAGCAGGAGCGAACGGACTATCTGCAGAAGTTCTATTTTGGGAACGGTACGCCAGGATTGCGGAATCGGATCAAACAAGGCGAAGAGCAGATCGACCCCCGCGAAATGAGCCGGTTCCTAGTCGGCCAGCCCGATTCGGGTGAACACACCGAGGAGATCTTTCTGCGCGTCGGCAAGTTCGGTCCGTTCCTCGAACAGGGAGAGCGAAAAGCAACCATCCCCGAGCAAACGGCGCCTGATGAGGTTACGCTCGAGTTTGCCATCGACTTACTGGAAAAAGCGCAGATTGCCGACGAGCCGCTCGGTATCTGCCCCGAAACACACAAACTGATCTTCGTGAAGACCGGCCGCTTCGGTCCGTACTTACAGCGCGGTACGCCGGACGATGAAGAGAAGCCAAAGAACGCCTCGATCAAAAGTTTCGGCGTCGAACCACAGGACATGACGTTAGATATGGCGGTGAAGATTCTCGCCTTTCCAAAGACACTTGGCGAGTTTCCCGACAACAACGAACCAATCGTCGTTCAGGACGGCCGCTTCGGTCCGTACGTCAAGTGCGACAAGGAAACGCGATCGCTGCCCAAGGGAACTTTGCTGCTCGATGTGACGCTGGAAAAAGCAATCGAACTCCTCAAGCAACCGAAGACGCGTGGCCGTGGTCGATCCACTCCGAAGGAACCGATCCAAACCTTTGACAAGTCGCCAGTCACCGACGAGCCAATCAAGTTACTCGACGGTCAATACGGCCCTTATGTCACCGACGGTGAAACCAACGCTTCTCTGCCGAAAGGCATGTCTACGGACGAACTCACGTTCGAAAAGGCGTGCGATCTGTTAGCCCAGCGTGCTGCCAAAGGACCCGTCAAAAAGAAGAAAAGGGCAACAAAGAAAGTGGCTAAAAAGCCCACTAAAAAGCCCACTAAAAAGCCCACTAAAAAGGCAACGAAGACAAAGAAAAAATCTGTCACGAAGAAGTCAACGGCCCGCTCAGCGACAAAATAATGTCAGGCTGTTTTGCGATCTGAAAACAGTTTCCAGAAAAACAAACGGCCGGAAATCTTTGTCGGGGACCATTGCATGGTCCGGGCCGCCGCTAGCAACACATAGCTGGCAGGACGATTGGCTTCCTGGTTGCCGTCTCTACGTGCAATCCACTTTGCCAAATGCTATTGGATGAACTGTTGAACCTTCGCGTGAAGGATTCAATCAATGGGGCGCCGGATCTTCTGTTTGTCCGGAGGGAACCGATTCAGCTCATGGGAAATGCCGCCGAACAAACCATGACCCGGATTGTGACGTATGTGCGGGGTGCTTCCATGATCGACCCGTCTCTAGAGATACCTCTGGACCGTTCTCTCCTCGAAGCCGGTGTCTTCGACTCGTTCGGAATTGTTGAATTGATCACCTACATCGAAACAGAGTTTGATCTGGTGATCCCGGAAGAGGATCTCACTCAGGAAAAAATGGGTTCCATTCGAAAGATGGCCGATTACGTCTCTCAAAAGAAAGCTGCCTGAAAGATGTCTCAGTCGACTCATTGTTGCCAATGCGTAACCCCGAGGACGTTTCCTAACGCGAACTTCAACGAACTCTCTGTCTGCAGTGGTTGTTCTGCAGAGCAGCCCCAACATCAGACCAAGTTCAACGAGCGTCAGAGACTTGAGTTTGAAAAAACGATCGCGGCAACTCGCGGGAAACAGGTTTACGATGCCATCTGCTGTTATAGTGGTGGCAAAGACTCGACGTACATGCTGAAGATGATGGTCCGGGACCTCGAACTGAAGGTGCTGGCTTTCACTCTGGACAACGGGTTCATTACCGAGCAGTCCAAAGATAATATTCTCAAAATGGTTGACGTCTTGCAGGTCGACCATCTCTTCTTTCGGCCCTCGCGAGAGTTCATGACGCAGATGTACCGCCAGGCAATATTTGGCGACCTGAACAGGCCTCGTGGGAATTACCAGACCCGCATCAGCGATGTTGTTTATCCTGCATCAGCGTGGTGAACACTTAGGCGGCACGATTGGTCCTTCAGCACCGTGTTTCGATGATCTTTGCGGGATTTACCCCCGGCCAAATACCCCGCGCCGTGATTAGGAATAACCATCATTATTATCGTCAAACGTTTCAGCAGCATCGCGACCATTTGCAACGGTTGTTGGGCACTGCGTCGGAGCGATACCTGAACTTGCCCGATGACGAATTCGAAATCTTTCAGATGTCTCCGTACCTGGTGTTCGAAAAATCGGAGCAGTTCATCCTGGATGAGATACGTTCATTGGGTTGGGAACATCCGGAACAATTCGACGGCTGTACCTCCAACTGTGCCCTGAACGCCATCGGCAACCTGTGTCACGAAAAGAAATACGGTTTTCATCCATATGCCCTGGAGTTGAGTACACTCATTCGCAAAGGGTTGCTATCTCGTGAAGATGCCATGCGAAAGCTGACCCTGGAGGTGGAACCGGAGGTTTTACAGGAGACCTTGGAAATGCTAGGCATCACCCGGCAGGAAATTGATTCCCTCGATAGGCGTGCGGCATAACGATGTGTGGAATCATTGGTTGTCTTTACCAGGATCCCCTCGACGCGGAAACGCTGGGGCTTCGTATGCTCGAACGGATCCGTTATCGGGGTCCGGACCACGGCTACCTCCACCTGGAAAACAAAGTGTTTCTCGGTATTCGACGGTTGGCAATTGTGAACGTCGACCAGGGGGACCAACCGGCTTTCAGTGAGAATGGAAACGTCGTCGCTGTCTTTAACGGTGAAATTTACAACCACCGTGAGTTAAAAGAAGAACTGCTCGCCAAAGGATTTTCTGTCCAAGACGGTTCCGATGCAGAGATCATTCCCCATGCTTACCAGCAGTGGGGTCTGGACTTTCCAAATCATTTGAACGGTGACTTTGCCATCGCGATTTGGGACCGGTCTGCCAGACGCCTGATTCTGGCCCGGGACCGGTTGGGAATCAAACCGCTCTTTTGTGCCCCCGTTCCTCAAGGTTTGGTCCGGGCTTCAGAAGTGAAGGCCCTGTGGGCTCACCCGGAGGTCCCGCGACAACTGAACACCCGCTATCTGGGTCAGCTCTTCACCTACTGGACGGGTCTCGATCCTCAGTTCGCGTTTGAAGGGGTTTATCAGATCGAGGCGGGTCGAGTCGTTGTGTTTCATGAAAACGGTCGACAACTGACTTCCCGGAAATACTGGGAGATTCCCTGTCAATTGAGTGTGCCGCATTTTGATGGCACGTTCGAGGAATGTCAGGAGGCTTTTCGCGGTGAATTGCAGAAGTCGGTAGCCCTTCGACTTCAGGCAGATGTACAGGTTGGCACTTACACCAGCGAAGGGATTGATTCCTCGATTATCAATGTCTTGGCGTATCAGGATCTGAAGCATCGGGAAACTCAAACGTTTTCTGTCGCCTTTGAAGACCAGGTCTTTGACGAAAGCGTGTTCCAACAGGAAATGGTGCGACACCTTCAACTGGACGCGCACCAGGTACGTTGTCGAGGTTTAGATATCTACAACCATTTCCAGGAGGTCATTGGGCACACCGAGGCACCTATCTTTCGGACGGCGCCGGTTCCCATGTTTTTGTTAAGTCGTTGCGTCTCCAACGCTGGTCTCAAGGTGGTACTTACCGGTGAAGGAGCAGACGAAGTTGCTTGGGGCTATGACGTCTTCCGAGAAGCTGAAATTCGCCAATTCTGGTCAAGACAACCAAACTCGGAAGTGCGTGGGTTACTGTTTCGCAAACTCTATGCCTACTTACCACAGTTCCAGAATCCACGTCACTTTCGCCTGCTCGTTGTTTTTTTCGTCAAGATATGCAGCTTACCGATCAGCCGCTTTACTCCCACCAGATGCGAATCACCAACTCCAGAGCCACCCACCTGTTTCTCCATTCGGATCTCAAAAAAAATCTTGTGGAACAGGATCCGCTGGAACAACTGATCGCGTCCCTGCCGGCAGACTACCAGGAACGAACCCTGTTGCACAAAATCTTCCCTGGTGCGGGCCGTGCGGTTCAGCACGCGGAAGCCGGTGCCCTTGATGCCACAACGTCCCGACTACGGAGACAACAGGTTGCCAGCCGACTACCCCGAAGATTGTTTTCACCGTTTCAGTCGAGAGGAATCGGCCGCTATTCAATCGGTTGCCCGCAAGTTCGGCAGGCCCATTAATAATTTGTTGTCCAGGGACCTGTTTCTGGCACTCGAACGTTGGCGCACCGCCGAAGGGTACGCAGGCGCAGAGGATTGGCTACGGATTGTCATCCCTACCAGCTTGCGCACGCTGGCACAGAGGACCATGCCTGTGGCTAATCTGGTGAGCAACTTGTATCTGGACCATCAAGCTTCGGAGTTGCAGGACCCCGACAAAATCCTTGTCGAAATTGATCGGGAGATCAAGTTACTGAAGCGCAGCCAGTTGGGTTTGATGTTTTCAAATATTTTTGGAATCCTGGAAAGATTTCCCAAGCTTTTCCGGAAGACGGTTGGCCGAGACCGCTGTTGGGGCACGATGCTTTTGACCAACCTGGGCCCGGTCCTGACAAACTGTTTCTTGCCCCGCAGGGACGGTTGTCTGGAATTGGCTGACCTGGTATTGGACAACGTTGAGATGTTACCGGGCATTCCGGCTTATCAGTGCGTCAACTTTTCAGTCAGCCTCTACGGTGGTCGTTTGTCACTCGGGATGAGTTGCGACTCACGGGTTATCACTGTTGAGCGGGCAAAGAACTTGTTGGACTGCTTTGTCGCACAGATTTGTCAGTCGGCTGCTGTCTCTCCGGCATTGCAGTGGCAGGCACGTGAAGCGGCGTGAATTCTACGCCACATGCTGACCAGTGAAAAACGTCGAATGGGTTGATGATCTGGACCAAGAAACTGGAAATGCAAGGAACTGTGCCATTCGCGAAGGGTTCGAGC
>Ga0310123_10001100_pt1 | contig 22983 bp, 18 predicted proteins | sample CB6_AW_1057_MG_FD_203505 | JGI IMG/M metagenome (GOLD analysis project Ga0310123, IMG submission 203505) | Marine microbial communities from Western Arctic Ocean, Canada - CB6_AW_1057 | ecosystem: Environmental > Aquatic > Marine > Oceanic | place: Canada: Western Arctic Ocean | collected... | reverse complement strand
TGCCCGACCCTCAACCCGCCTGGGCCCAGCAATACGACCTGCAGATGCACCCGGCCTGGGCCCGCAAGTTCGAACCTCCCTCGGTCTGCGGCGGCGAGTCGCAGGGGGTGATGCGGACGCTGATCTTCCTGTACCGCAAGACCGGCCGCGAGGACTTTCTTGAGGCGGTGCCCCGGGCGATGAAGTACCTGAAGGCGTCGGAGATTTCGAAGGGGCGGTTGGCGAGGTTCTACGAACTGAAGACCAATCGCCCACTGTACTTTACGATGAAGTACGAACTGGTCTACACCGACACCGATCTGCCGACTCACTACGGATTCCAGGTCAGTTCGCGGCTGGATTCGATCGAGTCGGCCTGGCGTCAGGCGAAGCGGGCCGGGCCGTCCCGGCCGGTCGATGCCAGCCGGCTGGCAACGCGGAAGCGTCGGAAACTGACCGCCGCGATCAGCCGCCAGGCGTTGGCGGCGATCGAGGCGATGGATTCGCGAGGTGCTTGGGTCGAGATGGGCGAATTACGCCACCAGGTCGGCGGCCGCGAGAAGGCGCGAATCATCTCGACCCAGACCTTCGTCGGTCACATCGGGGCTCTGGCGGCCTACCTGGGGTCGCGGCAGTAGAGGCGATCAGCCTTCGGCGACCGCCTGCATTTTTTCGAGGCCTTCGCGAGCGACCTCTTCGGGGTCCTGCTGCCAGAGGTCCTCGCGGAAGAGTTCCAGCGAGAGCCACCTGTCGTAGCCGACCTCGCGGAGCAGTTGGCAGTAGCGGCCGAGGTCGAAGATTCCGTCGCCGGGCATCACTCGGTCGGGGTCGTGTTGCTCGATACGTGGTTTTGTGTCGATGCAGTCGTTGAAGTGCGAGATGGCGATCTGGTCGGCGGTCAGCCTGGCGATCGATTCGACATCTCCGCCGCCGCGGTAGATGTGGAACGGGTCGAGCACCGTGGTGGCGTCGGCGTCGCCGCTGCCCTCCATCACCCTCAACGCCGCCTCGATCGAATTCACCTGCTCGCTGAAGCCCAGGAACTCCATGATCGGCTTCACGCCAAACTCGCGACCGACTTCCAGCAATCGAGCGTATTGCCGGGCACCGAGCTCGAAATCGACCTCCCCCAGCGGTGGGCCACCGATGGCGTAGCTGGCCCCCACGGCGACCGACTGCTCGAGTCGCCGCTTGATTTCGTCGATCTCCTTGTCGTAGTCCTCACCGCTGGTGTCCCACCATCCCTTGAGGAAGATGGTCGTGGGCACTTCCAGGCCGGCGTCGTTGGCCGCGTTGCGGATGTCGACCAGGGAACCGCCGGTCAACAGGTAGAGGTCGATGTCGTCGTGCCAGAGTTCGATGGCCCCGTAGCCGCACCGACCGGCGATGGCGATCTTTTCGAGGATCGGAGTCGGCCGAATGGTGCTCGAGTTGAGGCTGTAGATGAAGTCAGCCATAAGAGTCCTCCTGCGGCGGTGGTCTTTCAAGGTTGCGAGACGAATTGTACTCTGCCGAAAGCAACGCTTCCAAACCGCCTGTGTTCTCTGTCCCGGTGCCGTGTTCTCGATGAGACGATTGTCGCTTTGTGTTTGCCTGGTGCTGGCCGTACTGGTGGCAGGTCGACAGGGCGTGGCCGGCGAGATTTCCCGGTACGAATCGCAGCGGCTGGTGCTGCACACCGACGCGAAACCGGTGACGGCGCGGATGCTGGTCTCGGCCTTCGACGCGGCGTGGGAGACCTGGGTCACTGAATTCGGTCCGCCGCCGCCGGGCAAGTCGGGAGAAAAGCTGAGGATCACCGGCTGCGTGATGGTCGACACCGAGGACTTTGCGGCCGCCGGGCTACTGCCCAAGCCGATCGAGAGTTTCCTGGCGGGCGAGCATCCGGGCAAACACCGGCGGGACCGGTTCTGGATGAAGGACCAGAAGGGTGACTACTACCGTCGCCACCTGATGATTCACGAGGCGACTCACTGCTTCATGACCGCCCGCGGCGGACCGAATCTGCCGGTGTGGTACCTCGAGGGTACGGCCGAGTTGTATGCCACTCACATGGTCGATCCTCTGACCGGCCGGTACCGCTTCGGAGTCATGCCGAGAGATGGCGCTCGGTTGCCCGGTTGGGGTCGACTGGGGATGCTGCGTCGAGATGTCCGCCGCGGCCGACTGCCTCGGTTCGAGTTGATCTCGAGGCTGTGGACGATCGAGCACAGAAAGATCGAGACCTACGCCTGGAGCTGGGCGTACTGCCGATTCCTGGCGTCGCACCCGACTTACCGTGTCGGTTTCAGGGAACTGGGCAAGCACCTTGATGACGGGAAGTTCGATGCGGCATTGGAACGGGCCTTCGGATCACGCAGGCAGGCGCTGCAGTTCGAATGGCGGATGGCAGCCCGCGACATGGTGCCCGGATTCGATTTCCGGCGGGCGGCCATCACGTTCACCAGGCCCCGGCCGTTGACGAACCGCGGGGCCACGTTGGAACTGGCGGCTGATCGGGGCTGGCAGTCCAGCGGCGTGCTTGTTGAGAAGGGAGTGGGCGTCAAGCTGGTGGCCAGTGGGCGGTTCATCCTGGCTCGCAAGCCCAGGCCCTGGGTCAGCACGGCCGAGGGGATCAGTTTTCGTTACCACGCGAAGCTGCCGTTGGGCCGGCTGGTCGCCGTGGTTCAGCCCGGGGAGGTGAGGTCGGATACTCCACCTCGAGTGGTGTCGCTGGGCGAAAAGGGTCAGCTGGTACCGAAGGTTTCGGGGACCTTGTTCCTGAGGTTGAACGATGTCTTGAGCGAACTGGCCGACAACACCGGTGGGGTGACAGTGGAGATCCTCGCCGCGGAGTAGGCGGATCAGACCCCGAGGCACTCGGCCATCGAGTTCACCAGGTGGTCGATGTGCTCGACGGTGTTGTAGAGGTGGCAGGAGATGCGGATGTAGCGGTGTTCGTGCAGCGTGGTCACGGGGGTCTCGATCCCGAATTCCTGCTGCAGGGTCGTCTGCAGCGGATCGACGTGGCCGTGCCCGGTTTCGGTTTCGGGACCCGCCGGCAGCGGGACGATCACCATCGGCCCGTACCACTTCCGGCTCTCAGGCAGCGGAGCCTCGAGTCGGGTCAATTCGAGCAACCGTCGCCGGGCCCCGTTGACTAGTGCATGAGACTGCTCACGGAAACTCTCGATGCCGTAGTCCTCGAGAAACGTGATCGCCTCGGGGATCGCCAACCAGCAGGCCGGGTCGCGGGTCCCGGCCCAGGTGAACTCGTCCTTCCACGACGGATCACGACCACCGATGCTGCCGCCCCAGCTGATGATCGCCGGCCGGACGCGGTGTTGGTGTCGCCGACGGACCCACAGGAATCCGCTGCCGAAGGGTGCCGAGAGCCACTTGTGGCAGCTGGCGGTGTAGTAGTCGCAGCCGAGTTGTTCGATGTCGAGGTCGAGCATGGCGACGGCGTGCGGGCCATCGACACAGACGGGGACTCCTCGCCCAGCGGCGGCCTGGCAGATTGAGGTGATCGGCAGGGTGGTGGCGGTGGCCGAGGTCACGTGGCTGGCGACCAGCAGCTTTGTGCGGTCGGTGATCGACGCCACGAGGTGTTCGACGAGTTGTTCGGCCGCGTCGTCGTCGAGCAGTGGCCAGGGCAACTTGCGGACCACCAGTTCGGCTCCGGCGGCCTGGCAGGTCTTTTGCCACAGCCGCCGGACGGCTCCGTATTCGTGGTCGGTCAGCAGCACCTGGTCGCCCGGTTCCAGCTCGACGCTGCCGGCGACGATGTTCATCCCGGCGGTGGCGTTGTCGACAAGCACCAGGTCCCGCGGGTCGGCTCCGATGAGCCGGCCCAGCTCGGCACAGGTCTCATCGAGCAGCCCTTCGAGCCGCCTGACGAAGAACTCCATTGGTTGCTTCTGCAATTCCAGTGTCCAGCGGGCCTGGGCCTCGCGGACCGGCCGGGGCGCGGGGCCGAACGAGCCGTGGTTCAGGTAGGTGACTCCCTCGGGAATCTCCCACGCGTCGGCAATCGATGGGGTGGTGCCGTTCATGCCAGCGGCGGGGCCGAGGGTTCGGAATGGGGTTGCGGGGGCGGATCGGGGCCGGGTTTCGGCAATTGGGAATCGGCCACGAGATCGGGTTCGAGCACGGACATCGATTGCCACTTGCCGCCGAGGAACCGGAACAGGAACCCGATGCCGAGAGTGACGATGAAGCCGGTACAGGCGAGCCAGCCGATGTGCAGGGTCAGACGGTCGGTGCGGATGGCGATCCAGGTGGGAACGACCATCACCAGCCAGGCGGCGACCAGCGTCAGCCACAGCCCGAATCGCGTGTCGCCGGCTCCTCGGACCGCCGAACTGAACACGATGATCATCGCGTCGAAGAAGGCGTAGACGGCGACATAACGCAGCAGCATGACCACCGTCTCCTGCACCTCGGCGAATTCCTCGGCGTCGGCCAACGCCGCGTAGGGAACCAGGATCAGTTCGGGCACGGTGAGGTACAGGGTCGAGAAGCAGGCCATGTAGAAGGCGGCTAGCCCGAAGGCGGTCCAGGTCGTGCGGACCGCCAGAGCCGGTCGCCCCTCACCCACTCGCCGACCGACCAGGATCATTACCGCGGTGCCGACTCCGAGCATCGGGACAAATGCCATCGAGTTGATGTTGAAGGCGAGGTTGGTGGCGGCGAGTTCGGTGGAGCCGAGTTGACCCAGCAGCAGCAGGAACACGGTGAACCCGGCAACATCGACCAGGAACATCGCTCCGTTGGGCAGACCGTACTTGATGAACCGGCCCAACAACTCGGGATCGAAGCTGCGGTGGGCCAGCAGCTGGAACCGCTGGACCGTCTCGGGTCGCAGCAGGACCGCGACATACAGCAGCATGGCGGTGCATTGGGCCGAGACGGTGGCGATGGCGGCTCCGGTGACGCCCAGGGCGGGAATCGGCCCATTGCCGAAGATCAGGATGTAGTCCAGGCCGATGTTCAACAGGGATGCGGCGACGTTGACCCACATCACCACCGCAGTGCGGCCGCGTCCGGTGAAGAAGCCCGAGAGGGTTCCGGAGAGCAGGAAGGGGAGACTGCCCAGGCAGAGCACTTCGAGGTAGCGGACTTCGAGCTCCTCGACGGCGGCACCGTGGTCAGCCCAGGCGAAGATCGGTCCGGCCAACGGAGTGCACAACGCCAGCACGACTCCGCTGATCAGGGAGACGTAGATGGCCTGCCACAGCGAAGCGGCGATCCGGTCGGGACGACCGGCCCCGTCGTACTGCGAGACGAATGTGTTGGTGTACATCGCCAAGCCAAAGGGGAGTGACAGCAGGCTCCAGTGGACCATCGAGGCCGGCATGGCCGCCGCCAACGCTTCGGGGCTGTGCCATGTCAGGAAGATGCGGTCGACGACGTACATCAACGTCACCGAGCCCGCACTGATGACCAGGGGCAGGGCGACGGCGAGCAGTTCTCCAAGACTGCCGGGAGCGTATCGATGCGGCTGGTTGGAACCGCTCGGGTCCCCTGGCGAACTGTTGCCGGTGGTCACCTCCGCACCTCTTCCCTTGTGACTGGTTCACCCGACACGACCCTGGGCCTGATCTGTTCGATCTGTTCGATCTGTTCGATGAAGGCCACTCGAGCGAAGCCGCTAGGTTAGAACGGTGGTGGGATGGGGTAAAGCGGCGGGCCACAGGGGGGGCGGGCCCGGCTTGTTGCGATCCCGCGGGGCAGCCGCTAGGTTGCCCTGTGCGCCCTGTTCGACTTCATCGAGAGCCACATCATGAAGTTCCTCGATCCACCCGTGTCGACTCGATCACTGGCAACCCTGCTGTTGCCCCTGGTTGCCGCCGCGATCGCGGCAGTGCCCACCGAGGCCCGGGCTGAGGCCAGGCTGGCGAGCGTCTTTGGCGATTCGATGGTGCTGCAGAGGGACCGTGACGTGCCGGTGTGGGGCACGGCGACGGCCGGTGAAGAGGTCCGCGTGACCATCGGCAAGCAGTCTCACACCATCAAGGCCGGCCAGGACGGTCGGTGGAGAGTGAAGCTGAAGGCGATGCCGGCCGGGGGGCCTTACGAACTGGTCATCCAGGCTGCCAACATGCTGAAGGTCCAGGACGTCCTGTTCGGAGAGGTCTGGCTGGCCAGTGGCCAGAGCAACATGGCGATGACGGTGGGTCGTTGCCGCGACGCCCAGGCCGAGCAGGCTGCGGCCGACTATCCGAAGATCCGGATGTTCACCGTCAAGAGATCCGCTCTGCTAAAGCCTGCAGCGGATTGCCAGGGCTCGTGGAAAGTCTGCAGCTCCCAGACCGTGGCAGGATTCTCGGCAGCCGCCTACTACTTCGGTCGACGCCTGCACAAGGAACTGGATGTCCCCGTCGGGTTGATCAACTCGTCGTGGGGCGGGACGGCGATCGAGGCGTGGACCAGCCTCGAGGTGCAGAAGACCGACAACCGCTTCGCAGCCGTGTTTGCTCCCTGGAAGAACAAGCCGGAACCCAACCGCAACAAGCCGGCCAACCTCTTCAACGGGATGATCCAGCCGCTGGTCGGCTACGGCATCCGGGGGGCGATCTGGTACCAGGGCGAGCGGAACTCGCGGACGATCGCCTCGTCTCGACTCTACCGCCACCAACTGCCGCTCTTGATCAGCGATTGGCGGAAGCGGTGGGGGCAGGGGAGTGCGGGGGATTTCCCGTTCGTCTGGGTGCAGCTGCCCAACTTCAAGGCGAGACAGGCCGATCCGAACCCGGTCACGACCTGGGCGGTGATGCGTGAGAGCATGCAGCTGGGCCTGAAGGAGCCGGCCACCGCGATGGCCGTGACGATCGACATCGGAGAAGCTCGGGACATCCACCCGAAGAACAAGCAGGACGTCGGGCACCGGTTGGCCCAGGCCGCTCTGGCCGTGGCCTACAAGAAGGACCTGGTGGCGATGGGTCCGCTGATGCGGTCGGTGACGATCGAGGACACTCGGGTGCGGATCCAGTTCGACCACGTGGGAAAGCAGCTGGTGGTGCGCGGCAAGGACCAGGCGGCCAAGGGGTTTGCCCTGGCCGGCCCCGACAGGGTGTTTCACCTGGCCGAGGCACGGGTTGAGGGAAAGACGGTGGTGGTCGAGTCGCGACTGGTCGGTGATCCGATCGCGGTTCGCTATGCCTTTGGTGACAATCCCGCAGTCAATCTGTACAACTCGGCCGGCATCCCCGTGGCTCCGTTCCGAACCGACGACTGGGAACCGCCTGCGGCTCGGTGATCGTGTGACGAGCAATGAACCGTATCTGCTGCGGCTGAGCAACCGGCTGGCAACCGGACTCTCGGAGATGGACTCCGAGCGTCGCGGGCGTCACCGCGAATTCCTGCTGTCGCAGCAGTTGTCCGATGGAGGATTCCGGGGCCGCGAGGGTGATTCGGACCTCTACTACACCAGCTTTGCCGTCCGTGGACTGGCGATGCTCGGCGGGCTGGGGGGCCAGCAGTGCGAGCGGATCGGGGAATACGTGCTGGGATGCCGTACGCAGAACCTCTCGGTTATCGACCTCGTCAGTTGGCTCTACACCGGCCTGGTCGTGCAGTTGGCCGGTGGTCCCGATCCGTTGGCGGGTGCCGGTGAGGGGTTTGTCGATTCGGTCTCCGCCTCGCTTGAGAGCACCCGGACGGCCGATGGGGGGTACGCGCGGACGACCAAAGGTGCCGCCGGCAGTACCTACCACTCGTTCATGGTCGCCCTGGCGTATGAATTGTTGGGGCAAAGCGTGCCCGAGCCGGACCGAATGATCCAGTTCGTCTACGACCGCCAGCGTGACGACGGAGGGTTTGTTGAAATTGCTCCGATGAAGCGGAGCGGGACCAACCCGACGGCCGCGGCGGTCGCATTGCTGGTGATGCTGGGCGGGATGGACGACGAGTTGCGGAATGACGTGCGGGAATTCCTGGAGGTGGTACGAGGCGACGAGGGAGGGTTTTTGGCCAACACGAGGATCCCGTTCTGTGACGGACTCTCGACCTTCACCGGCCTGCTGACCGTGCAGGACCTGCAGCTGAAGGGCGTGTTGAAGTCCAAGCGGGTCGAGACGTTTCTGAAGAGTGAGCTGGAATTTCCGACGGGAGGATTCCGGGGTGCCGCGTGGGACACCGACGCGGATGTCGAGTACACCTTCTACGGACTGGGCACCGTGGCGCTGCTCTTGGGGTCAGAGCTTGAAGAGTGAATCGGCGTCGGCGGCTTGGTGAAACACGCAGGCTGCGGAAGCTACTATTCACTCTTCAAGCTCTGGCCCCAGGACTCGGGCAGGGGGTTGACTCGGCTGGAGCAATGCGGGTACAGTTTTCGGCTGACGCGGTCCGTTGGAAGCGGGCCGGAGGATTCTGACGAACCGGGAGAAAACGGAGTTTCCCACACCGCTTAGATGCTCACGACAACTCCGGTCGAAGAGCCAACCTGGTCTGAGACCGCTTGGCTGTTAGATCGTTGCAGGTGAGGCGTGGCTTTTGGGAGCATGAGGCTCGATGCTGATCCGTCAAGACGGCTTGGCCTTGCGGGTAGATGCTCCGGCCAAGTTGAACCTGTTCTTGGAAGTCTTGGGCAGGCGAGGGGACGGATTCCACGAGCTGGAAACGCTCATGGTCGCCATCTCGCTGTATGACACCCTGCGTTTCACGGAGGAACCCACACCAGCGATTCGGCTGCGTTGTCATGGTCGGGGAGGTGTCGACGGTTCGGTGCCTTCTGGCGATGACAATCTCGTCGTCAAAGCGGCGAAGCTGCTGCAGGCACATTCGGGCACCTCGCGTGGTGTGACGATTGACCTGTGGAAGCGGATCCCGGTGTCGGCGGGTTTGGCGGGCGGATCGACCGATGCGGCGGCGGCCCTGGTGGCGTTGGACCGGCTGTGGGAGCTGGGATTGGCGTCCGAGGAGTTGTTGTCGTTAGCTGCCGAACTGGGCAGCGACGTGGCCTTTTTTGTCCGAGGAGTTCCGGCGGCGATTTGTCGGGGCCGAGGCGAGGAGATCCACCCGGTCGAACGTTCGTTGGAGCTGTCGTTTGTCGTGGCACGACCGGCGAGTGGTTTGTCGACGGCGGAGGTGTACCGGCATTGCCAGGTCAGTGCCCGTCCCCGTTCGGCCGAGCCGCTGGTCGAGTTGCTGGCCGACGGTCGACTCGCCGATGCTGCGAGGCTCTTCCACAATTCCCTGCAACAGACCGCAAGTAGATTGAACCGGGAGGTCACCGACCTGATCACTCGACTGGATCGTCAACCCGTCCTGGCGTCGGCAATGACCGGCAGTGGCACGGCCTGTTTTGGCCTGTGTACTACCGACCGGTCGGCTCGTCGCATCGCCGGGGCACTTGTCGACGGCGGCGTGCCGTGGGCGAATGCGGTTCGGACACGAGTGTGAGGGCCAATGACGCGTGAAGGACGCATGCGGAAAACAGGGCTGAACACCGGGAAGTGGGGTGACTGAAGAGTCGCGACAAGGAGGACAACGGTGGAGATCACGGAAGTTCGCATCAAGCTGATGGCCGATCCACATGAGCGGCTGTTGGCGTTCTGTTCTGTCACCTTCGACCAGTGTTTCGTCATCCGAGACCTGAAGATCATCCTGGGGACCAAGGGTGCCTTCGTGGCAATGCCCTCGCGGAAACTCACCGATCGGTGTCCGCAGTGCAACATGAAGAACCATCTCCGCAGCACCTACTGCAACCAGTGCGGTGCCAAGCTCTGCGACGACCGCGCCATCAAGAGTGACGACGGCCGCGCCAAGCTCTACGCCGACATCGCTCACCCGATCAACTCGTCGTGCCGCGAGATGATCCAGACTCGGGTAATCGAAGCCTACGGAGAGGAGCAGATCCTGGCCACCGAGCCGGGTTACATCTGCACCTATGACGACTACGACGAGGACCGTTACGCGGCCCTGGCCGATGGGTCGCCGGCGATCGCCGGCCGGATCGAGCCGGCCGCCGAAACTCCCGCCCCGCCTCACCTGGAGCAGGACGCGGCGGCGGCCGAGTCGATTGATTCGGTCGAGGGAGAACCGCCAGATTTCGGGGCGGGCGTGCTGTAGAGGTCGGCGAGGGTGTCGGGGACTGGCTCCGCAGGTGACTGTCCCGGCCGGCAGAGCCTCGCGGGGACGGTGTTCCGGGCGGGAAGGGGGCAGGTCCGCCGCAGGCGGATCAGACCCCGGGCCTACTCGAAGTACTCGACCGCGTTGCGGAACACCTTCAGGCCGTCTCCGTCTCCGGTGAGTCCCAGGCGAGTCCAACGCGGGTGCTGGGTGGCGTGGAGGAAGCGTTCCGGGTGCGGCATCAGCCCCAGCACTCGACCCGACGGGTCACCCAGGCCGGCGATGTTGGCGGCCGAGCCATTAGGATTGTGAGGTTCAGGCAGCAGAGGGTCATTGGCGGTCGGCCGCGAACCTGAATCGTGATCGGGTTGGCCGTTGTCGGGTCGCTGCTGGTAGCAGAGTCCGACCTGGTCCTTGGCGAACCAGTCGGCGAGCACGTCGTCGTTGCGAGGAACGAGTCGTCCCTCGGCGTGGGCGATCGGCAGGTCGAAGTGATCGAGTCCCCTGAGGAACACGTTGCCGGTCGAGACGACCTTGAGCCGGACCCAGCGGGCGGTGTACTTGCCGTTGTTGTTCCAGGTCAGCGTGGCGTCGGGTGCCTGGTGCAGGTCGTCGTTGTCGGATTCCGGTGGCCATCCCGCCGCGCCCGCGGGGAGAACTCCGGCTTTCAACAGCACCTGAAACCCGTTGCAGATGCCCAGGGCCAGCTTGTCCTCGTCCAGGAACCGGCCGATGGTCTCGGCGAGTTGTCCCCGCAACTGGCTCGAAAAGATCACCCCCGCACCGATGTCGTCTCCGTAACTGAATCCTCCGGGAATGCACAGCACCTGGTACTCGTCGAGCAGCCTGGGATTCTCGAGTACCCGGAACAGGTGGACTCGATCGGCAGCCGCCTCGCACGATGAGAAGGCGTATGCGGTTTCCACGTCGCAGTTGGTGCCAGGGGCACGCAGCACGCACACGCGGGGAGTCGCCATGGGAGTTAGCTCGCTTGCTGGCGGAGGGCAATTCGGCAGCGATGCTACCGGCGGTCGCTGGCAAAGGGAAGCCATCACTCGGCGGGTTTCCCTGCGCGGGTGGCTCGGTTTAGGATCAGGCCATTGGGTACACCGCAGCACACCGCAGCACACCGCAGCACACGAGGTGAGTTCTGATGACACCTGTCTCTCGAGTGAGTTCCCTGGGGGGAATGGCAGCCTGGTTGGTCCTTTCCGGGGTGTTGTGTGCCGACGAGATCGGCGACGACCTGGCGACGGTGTCGAAGGTGGGTCCCGGCGGCCGCGGATCCGTGGCCGCCAGGACGGCCACACTCCGGCTCTCCCGCAGCGGACTCGAGCTGTTGCCTCGGCTACTGGAGTCGATAGACACCGACAACATCGTGGCGGCCAACTGGTTCCGGACCGTCTACGAGACGATCACCCGACGCGAGTTGGCTCGAGATCCGGTTCCCGAGTTCCCTGTTTCGTTGCTCAGGACCTACATCACCGATCCCAAGCGACGGGGTCGTGCTAGGCGGCTGGTCCTGGATCTCCTGGAACGACTCGAACCGGGCACCACCAAGTCTCTGGTTCCCGGTCTGCTCGACGATCCCGAGTTTCGTGACGATGCGGTGACCGCGGCATTGTCTCGTGGCGATCGGGCGAAGCAGGCGGGTCGGACAGCCGAGGCGATCGCCGAGTACCGCAAGGCGTTTCGTTCGGCCCGCAATCCCGGGCAGGTGGGAACCGCGGCGGACAAGCTGAAGGGAGCTGGCCAGGAGGTCAGCGTGGTGGCCCAGATGGGGTTCATCACCCATTGGCATCTGCTGGGTCCCTTCGACGCTCCTGGCACGAGTGGTTTCGAACTGGTGCTGCCTCCCGAGATGCAGGTCAAGGCGGGAGTGGACCTGAAGGCGACTTATGTCGGCAAGGGCGGGGGTCGCATCAAGTGGGTCCGGCATCATTCGAGTGATCGGTTTGGTCAATCGAACCTGAACCAGTCGATTGCCACGGTGAAGGAGGCGGTGGGGTATGCCTACACCGAGGTGATTTCGCCGCGGACCCAGGCGGCGCAGATCCGCTGCGGGGCCGACGACAACCTGACCATCTGGCTCAACGGCAAGCAGGTCCTCCGCCATCTCCAGTGGCTCAACGGAACGCGTCTCGACCGGTTCCGCACCACCGTGACTTTGAAGAAGGGCCGCAACCACCTGCTGGTCAAGATCTGCCAGGGGCCTCAGCACAAGAACCCCGCCGTGCCCAACAACTGGTCGTTGCAGTTGAGGATATGTGACCAACAGGGGGGTGCAGTCGGAGCGACCAGCGGCTTGCCGCCGTTGCCCAAGAAGAACGCGAAAATTTCCAGGGGGGTGATTCGATGAGCAGTACCGGGATCAAACACCGAGAGTGGCTGCTGGCGGTCATTCTGCTGGCGGCCGCTGGTGGCGAGGTCATTGCCGAGAACTGGCCGGGGTGGCGCGGCCCGAACCGCAACGGAGTCAGTCGTGACGCGGGAGTGCCGTTGAAGTGGACTGCCGAGTCGAACGTTGCCTGGAAGACGGCACTGCCCGGGTCGGGCATTTCCAACCCGGTGGTCTTCGACGACCGGATCTACGTCACCGCCTCGGACGGCAAGAGCCTGGCGAACCTGCACGTGATCTGCCTGGATCGCGACAGTGGCCAGGTCCGCTGGCACCAGCGGCTGTGGGGGACGGCTCCGACGCGGTACCACGGCAGCAAGAGCAGCATGGCAAGTCCATCGCCGGTGACCGACGGGCGTCACGTCTGGGCCTTCTTCGGCACCGGCGACGTGTTCTGTCTCGATTCGTCCACCGGTCACCTGTCCTGGCACCGGTCTCTTTCCGGTGAGTACGGCGTGATCGAGAACCGGTTTGCGACATCGAGTTCGCCGGTGTTGTATCGCGACACGCTGCTGCTGCAGGTCGATCACTACGGCGACAGTTACCTGGTGGCGTTGGATCGCAAGACGGGATCCAACCGTTGGAAGGTCGAGCGTCCCGGCCGCTGGCTCAGCTGGAGCTCGCCTCAACTGATCCGTCTCTCGGACGGTCGCCACGAGTTGGTTGTCTGCGGATCTCAACGGGTCGAGTCCTTCGATCCGGGCACGGGCCGGGCGTTGTGGTCGGTGGGTGATATGCGGCGCGATTGCATCCCGACGCCCCTGTTCATCGACGGACGGCTGTACGTGGTCAGTGGCCCGGGCGGTCCGTCGATGCGAATCCGGCCCGGTGGCAGCGGCGACGTGACCGGGACGCACGTCGAGTGGCGAAATACTCGAGGCTCCCCCTTCGTGCCCTCGGCGATCGTCGTCGGCAAGAGGTACTACCTGGTGACCGACAGTGGGATCGCGACATGCCTGGACACCGAGACGGGCAAGCAGGTGTGGCAAAAGCGGTTCGGCGGCGGCTTCACCGCCTCGCCGGTCGCCGCCGGTGACCGGATCTACTGGGTCAACGAATCGGGGGTGACGTTGGTGATTCGAGGGGGTGGGGACCGCTACGAAGAGCTATCGCGGAACCCGATCGGTGCGAGTGTCTTCGCGTCGCCGGCGATTTCCCAGGGCCGGTTTTTCCTGAGGACGACCGGTCACCTGGTCTGTCTGAAGAAGCCGGACGAGAAGACACCGTGATGCGATCAAGTCGTCTAGGCCCTGATCGGCCACGGAACTACAATCCCGCGCGACCGGCCCCAGGCGAGGGTGCCGGTGACGGAGGGCGGGATGCGACGACGCGTGACCGATTGGACGAAGTGCCTGCTGCTGGCCGTCGCGGTGTTGCTGCCCGGTTGCCTGGTCAACCAGAACACCCGGATGCCTCAGCCAAGGCCACGTCATCCCAAGGCCGAGCGTCGCAGTTTCGAGTTCCACGATCCGTTTCCCAATTCCGAGCTGGGCCCGTTGGGGGGGCCGCGTCCGCCGGGGATGACCCAGCCGCGGACCGAGGCACGTCGGGCGATGGAGCAGCGGGCCGCTCATGGCGGCACCCGTCCCCGCTCGTTCTGGATGCCGACGTTGCCGGGCCTGGTGCCTCGGCCGACACCGGCTCCGGCCGTGCCGCAGGTCGTTCCCGAGTGATCCCTCTGGCCGGGCGACTGGGCCGGTTGAGCGTGGTGCTGCTGGTCCTGGCAGGTCCCCCGGCAGTGGTCTCAAAGGCCTCGGCTCAGCCGAAGCTGCGACCTGCTGTCCTCACGCGGGGCGTGGTGACACCCGAGGCCGACCGGGCGATCAATTCGGGCCTGGCCTTTCTTGCCGCGCGCCAACATTCCGATGGTTCGTTCGGCACTGGCAAGCAGTTCTCTCACAACGTGGCCGTCACGTCTCTTTCGGGGCTGGCCTTCCTGGCCGGCGGTCACACGCCCGGCCGCGGGCGATATGGCGGCCAGGTCAGTCGTACGATCGACATGCTGATCGAGTCGGCTCGGCCCAGCGGGTACATCGTCAACGAGCCCTACGTGTCGCACGGCCCGATGTATGGCCACGGCTTTGCGACCCTGTTCCTGGCCGAGGTTCACGGGATGGAGACTCGGCCGCGGGTCCAGGCCCGGTTGCGGGACGTGTTGAGCCGCTCGGTCGCGCTGATCATTCGTTATCAGAACGAAGAGGGAGGTTGGCGGTACGAGCCTCGAGGAGCCGAGTACGCCGACCTCTCGGTGACCGTCTGCCAGGTGATGGCGTTACGGGCCGCTCGGAATGCAGGGATCGGGGTCCCTCGAGAGACGATCGAAAAGTGTACCGGTTTCGTCCGCCGCTGCCAGAACCCCGATGGCGGGTTCCGTTACATGCCGGCTCGTCGCGAGAGCCTGTTTCCGGTGACCGCGGCCGGGCTGGTGGCACTTTCCAGTGCAGGGATCTATGACGGACCGGACGTCGAGGGGGGGCTGGCCTTCCTGTCTCGATTTGCTGCGACGGCCGAGAACGCCAATCGAACACCGGACCATTTTCTGTATGGACACTATTACGCCGTCCAGGCCGCCTTCCAGGCCGGCGGCGAGACCTGGTCGAGCTGGTATCCGCTGATCCGCGATCACCTGGTCGGGACGCAGCAGCCCGGAGGTGCCTGGCGCGACAGGACGTGCAACCACTACGGCACCGCGATGGCACTGTTGATCCTGCAGGCTCCCAACAACTACCTGCCGATCTTCCAACGGTGAGACGGTGATGGGTTCACGAGCTGAGCGAATGCGCGTCTCGGCATGGATGATCGCCGTCGGAGTGCTTGTCGCCATGGTCGAACTCCCAGGCGACGAGAAGTTTCCGGAACGGGTGCGTGTGCGCGTCGAGTTGACCGATGGAAAGACGATCGAGGGTCGACGGATCGAACTGGGCCGGGGGGTGGTCGTGCTGGACGGCCGCAACGTGCCGACGCAGCGAATCGTGAGGTGGGATCGGTTTGTCGGCAACGGAGGGCGAGGACCCAGGCGACCGGCCACCGGCGAGTTGGTGTTGCTGGTCGGAGGCGATCGTCTGAACTGCACGGTGCAGAGCATCGATCTCGAGCACCTGGTGGCCCACTGGGACGGCCTGGCCCGGCCCAGTGTGTTTCGGATCCCGCTGGAGCGTGTCCGGGCGGTGGTGTTTGGGAGTGGAGTCCCGGGCCGACTGCGTCGTAGTCTCGAGAGTGATCAAACGGGCCGTTCGGGGGACGAATTGTGGTTGCGAGGCGGTGACCGTCTTGTGGGCGAGTTGAAGAGTCTCGGTGCCGAGGCGGTGGTGTTGGCGACCGAAGCGGGTAATCGGCAGGTGGCTCGCAAGTCGGTGGCCGCGCTGTTGGTAAATCCCGAGTTGCAGGTGTCGGCCCGGCGGCGGACCCGCCATGTCCGAGTCGCCTTTGCGGACGGGTCGCGGTTGACCTCGGATTGGCCGACCCCGGGGGGGGGCGGGTTGATCGGGCTGGTCCTGCCCGGGATCAGGTCGAGCACGGCCGAGTCGGCTCGTGTCCGGGTTCCGAGAGCGGCGATTCGCAGCGTGCAGTATTTCGGCGTGGGGATGTTTCGATTGACCCATCGCAAGCCGACACGCGTGGTCCACACACCGTTCCTTGGAGCGGTTCGGACTCCGGTGGTCGACGGTTCGATCGGCGGTGGCCCGTTGGAGGTTGGGGGTCGCTGGTCGGCCAACGGCCTGGGGATGACCAGTCGCACTCGGATGACGTGGGACCTGGATGGTCGCCACCGCTTTTTCTGTGCGACCGCAGCGATCGACGATACGGCCGCCGGTGGTGGTGACGTGGTGTTCGGCGTGCTGCTGGATGGACGATCGGTCTGGAGCAGTGGTGCGGTTCGAGGTGGAGAGCGGCCTCGTGCGGTCGGTCCACTCGATCTCGGTGGTGCTCGGACGCTGACCCTGGTGGTTGACTACGGCCGCCGTGCCGACGTGGGGGACCATGCCGTGTGGCTGGATCCTCGGCTGGTTGCAGAGCAACCCGAGTAGCCCCGCGGACTGGCCTCAGCGATTCCTGGTGAACAGCCGCCGCCTGAGCGTGGCGAACTGGCCGAGTTCTTCGAATCGTCTGCGGTGGCTGGCGTCCTGGATCATGGCGTAGAGGATCACGTTGACGCCGATGCGGACGGCGTCGCGGGTGATGTACCCGGCGCAGGCGACCGAGGATTGTCGTTGCAGTGCGCAGCTGAGGTCGTATCGGCTGTAGATCACGACGTATCGTCCGTCGACTCTCAGGCCCTCGAGGAACGGCTCTCCCTCGCGGACTTCCGTCGCCAGCGCCTTGCCTCCCGCTCCACCCGCCGGCAGCACTCTCCGCTTGACCTTGCGGATGTCGTACCCCAGTTCCAGGCGAAACAGCTCGTGATCGACGGGCACGCGTTCGAGTCTTGCGTCGGGGTAGAGTTGACTGACCATGCGTCGAAAGCTGTTGTCAAACGGCTTGGCTCCGCAGATGGCGTCTGCGAAGAGCAGTCCGCCGTTGTCGAGGTAGGTCCTGAGTTGCCTGGTTTCTCCGGCCGCGAAGTCGAAGCGATTGCGTCCGTGCATGAAGACGACGGGGTATCGGAACAGGGTGGGGTCGGTGACGGGGAGTTCGAGGGTTCGAGTGGAGGCGGTGCGTGGGAAGCTGCGGTTGACGGCCAGCAGCAGGTTACGGACTGCCAGGGGCGCATCGTTGTAGCCTCCAGCGTGACGCAGCTTGGGCACCTTGAGCAATCCTCGGGCCACGCGGTCCTCGGCCCCACCCTGCTCGGCCAGTTGTTGCTGGTCGAGCTTGTTGGGAGGTTCACGACCGGTGGCGTAGGCGATCACGTTGACTCCGATCTTCATCGCCCGAATGATCATCGTCTTGAGCTCGACGGGCCGACCCTCGGGGTCCTGCTTCATCCACTTGTTCCACAGGCACGAGAGGTCTTCGGGTGTGAAGATGATCACGGTGCGACAGCCGAAGTCGACTCCGTAGAGTTTCACGCTGGCGGGGTCGGTGAACAGGTATTCGCTTCGGTAGACGGGGTGGCCCGGAGGCAGTGGTTTCAGCTGGGCGTCTCCGCCGGGGTAGAGTTTCTTGACGAGTTCGAACATGCCGTCGTGGAAGCCGGCTCCCTGGCAGCAGTTCACCGCGAACAGGAAGCCTCCCTGGTCGAGGTATTTGCGGAGTATTTCGACCTGCTGGTTGTTCAGTTGCGGGACGTCTCGTCCGGACATCATCTGCACCGATCCCTGCAGCAGATCCTGGACTGCGGTGGGTCCCTGCAGCCGGTTGATGTCGACGACCTGCCAGGTCATCAGCTTGGGCCACTTGGACAGCGTGGTGATGTGTTCGACGAGGTTTCGGGCGTCGTCGCGGTGCTGGTTCCAGTCGGCGTTGTTGCCGAACTGCAGCTTGTTGACCAGGACGGGTGCGAGTCCCTTGGAGAGGAACAGCAGAGCGAAGCTCGAGGCGATCAGCTCGTCGCTCTCGATCCCCCCCGATCTCCAACTGCCTTCTCGCTGGTTCTGCCCGTTGATGAGGTACTGGGCTCCTTCACGGTACCAGTCGTGGTTGCCGAAGAAGCGTCGTCCCGAGAGTCGTCCGGCTCGTTCCATTCCGTAGAGGTAGTAGAACAGCCAACTGCGTCCACCGGGGTTGCTGCCCACGGCGAAGTGGCGACCCATCCAGGCGAGTGCCCGATCGAGCTGCTGGTCTTCGGTGACCGGTTCACAGCAGCGGGGTTGTCCGTTGGGGAGGAGGTCTTTTTCGTCTCGGAGCATGGCGCTGGTGATCTGCAGCGTGGCGATGCCGGCGACGGTCATGCTGCCGCTGCTGCCCAGGGCTCCACCGCCTCCGGTGTAGGACCACCCACCGTCACCGTTCTGGAATCTCAACCAGTGCTTCCGCGTTCTGTCCCAGACTCTCCGGTCGACCAGTGCTCCGGCGTAGGCGGCATCGCGGAGGCCGAGCACGGCGAACTGCCCGTTGCTGCGATCGCCTCCAGCACCGGGCCCGCGATACGAGTAGCCCCACAGTCCCGAGCCGTTTCCTGCTGTGATCTGTCCCTTCTGGAGTTGATCGGCGAGGGTCTGGATCCGACCGCGGTCTCGCCGACCGTCCTTGGCGGTGGCCAGTGCGCTGATCTTCAATGACACCTCGTAAGTCTCAGCCGGCTCCGCGTCAGGTCCCCTGAGGAATTCCAGGGCCCGCTGGATCGGTTCGTCCTCGACGGTCATCCCCGAGTTGAGCAGTGCCAGCATCACGAGGCTGGTGATTCCGACGTTGTTTTGCCTGCGGACTCGAGACGTCCACTTGCCGTCGGGCTGCTGCAGACCCAGCAGGAATCTCTGGGCACGTCCGATCGAGCGGAGCACGGTTTCGGCGGTCAGGTCTGCGGCGTCCACCGGTGCCGGGATCGCGGAGAGTGAGACGATGAGCAGGGCGACACGGATCCACACAAGTCTCGACATGTCCTCGATTGACTCCCCGCGGGGCTGCTGTCCATGATGGCTCGGCTTGACCAGTCCCATCTTCGGGCGTCCATGTGTCGCGGTCAACATGGGCCACCCCGCCTTGGACTGCTCCAGACTGGACTTCCCCCGATTCTCATTCGCCTCATGTCCGAACTACGCGATTTCGACGATCTGCTCGAGAAGTTCCGTCGTCACCGGGAGGTGATGAAGGAGGAGCTGCACAAGGTGATCATCGGCCAGGACGCGGTGATCGACCAGATGCTGGCGGCGATTTTCACCGGAGGCCATTGCCTGCTGGTGGGAGTACCGGGCTTGGCCAAGACCCTGATCGTCAGCACGATTGCCCGGATCCTGGATGTCCGCTTCAAGCGGATCCAGTTTACGCCGGACCTGATGCCTTCGGATATCACCGGCACCAACGTGCTCGACGAGACCGACACGGGTCGTCGCGAGTTCCGATTCGTGCACGGGCCGGTCTTCACCAACGTGCTGCTAGCCGACGAGATCAACCGCACACCTCCCAAGACCCAGGCCGCGTTGCTGCAGGCGATGCAGGAGCGGGAGGTGACCGTGGGGCAGGAGACCTACCCGTTGCCGGATCCGTTCTTCGTGATCGCCACGCAGAACCCGATCGAGCAGGAGGGCACCTATCCTCTGCCCGAGGCCCAGCTCGACCGGTTCATGTTCAACGTGCGGGTCGACTACCCGACCCTGTCCGAGGAGGAGCAGATCCTGGCGGCGACCAGTACAGACGAGGAGTCGGAGCCCCGCAAGGTGCTCTCGGCCAAGTCGATCGTCTACCTGCAGAAGCAGATCAACCAGATCGAGGCGGGCCCGCTGACAATCAACTATGCGGCTCGGCTGGTGAGGGCCACGCGACCTGGTGACGAGAGTGCTCCGGAGTTCGTTCGTGAGCTGATCGACTGGGGCGCCGGTCCCCGCGCCGGCCAGTTCCTGCTCTCGGGGGGCAAGGCCATGGCCGCGATGGCCGGTCGTCCGAGCGTTTCGCTGAAGGATATCCGCGACGTCGCCATCCCCGTGCTCCGACACCGCATCTCGACCAACTTCCAGGCGCAGGCCGAGGGGATGACCACCGACGACGTGGTCAGCCGACTGATCACCGACGTCCCCGAACCGACCGTCAGCAAGTACGATTGACACGCGGGGTTTCGACCCCGCTTTGCCCCGTTTCTCACCGGTACCTGGTCTCAGCACTCATGCCTGCGATCGAAGAGTACCTGAAGCCGGAAGTCGTCCGCAGCGTGGCGCGGCTGGACCTGCGGGCGCGGTTCATCGTCGAGGGTTTTCTGAGCGGGTTGCACGCCAGCCCGTTTCACGGGTTCTCGGTCGAATTCAGCGAGCACCGCCGCTACGTCCAGGGCGACGACCCCAAGCTGATCGACTGGCTGGTCTACGCCAAGACCGATCGGTTCTACATCAAGGAGTACCAGGCGGAAACCAACATCACCGGTTACCTGGTGATGGATCTCTCCAAGAGCATGGCCTACACGCATCGCCAGGAGTTGACCAAGTTCGACTACTGCATCTGCCTGGCCGCGGCACTGGGGTACCTGATGATCCACCAGCAGGACCCGGTGGGGCTGATCACCTTTGACGAGTCGATCCGGGCCAGCCTGCCGGCTCGCAGCAAACGGACTCAGTTGGCCAACGTGCTGGCGCTGCTGGCCCGGGCGAAGCCCGAGGGTTTGACCGAGGTCGGTGCGAACCTGGCCCGGATCGCCTCGATGATTCGTCATCGTAGCCTGTTGATGATCTTCAGCGACCTGCTGACCGATCCCGACGAGGTGATTCGCGGGTTGCAGCAACTGCGTCACGCCGGCCACGACGTCATCGTATTCCATGTCCTGGATGAGGCGGAGACGACGTTTCCGTTTCGCGGGATGGTCGATCTGAAGGATCCCGAGAGCGGCCGGTCTCTGGTGCTTGATGCGGAGGGCATCCGAGCCGATTACCTGGAGACCCTCGAGGCTCTGTGCGAGCGTTACGAAAAGGAATGCAACTCGATGGGAGCCGACTACGTTCGGCTGGACACGAGCATGCGTTTTGACCACGCGCTGGTTGGCTACCTGTCACAGCGGCGGGCGAGGTTTTAGGCGGGTTCGGGATTGCCAAGGGGCTCTCAACCGTCACATTCGTCGTGACTGTTACGACTCGTGGGCGGTCTGGTCCGAGGCGGTTGGGCGGATCTTGCACGCTCCCGGAGTGGCTCGTAGAGTTCAAGGTGGTTCCGTCAGGTCGGGTCCACCGTAGCGAGAATCTCTCCAACGGTCGCGTCGTCTCCGGCGTACGCGCAGGCGGGGCCCAGTGCCTCCTTCGTGGCGGAAAACTCAAACCATCCACGCACCATTTTTCTCCCACCGCGGACACTTGCGATGGACACCAACGAAGCTGTCAGCCAAGAGATGCAACCGGAACCGGAATCGGAATCGGAATCGGAATCGAGCCAGGCGACGTTAGAGCCTGTGGTCCCGGCCGCTGCGTCTGACGAGCCGGTCATCAAGATCCGCAATCTCTCGAAGATCTACCGTGACTTCTGGGGTCGCCCCAAGGTCCAGGCCCTCAATTCGCTCTCGCTCGACATTCACAAGGGCGAGGTATTCGGGTTGCTGGGTCCTAACGGATCGGGCAAGACGACGACGATGAAGTTGCTGCTGGGCCTGCTGTTTCCCTCGGGCGGCGAAATCTCGATCCTGGGCGAAACGGCGACCAACGTCGAGAAGAACGAGCGGATCGGGTACCTGCCCGAGGAGTCCTATCTCTACAAGTTCCTCAACGCCGTCGAAACGCTCGACTTCTATGGCCGTCTGTTCAACATGAGCAAGTCGGTGCGTCGCGAGCGGGTGGAATACTACATCGAGATGGTGGGTCTCTCGCACGCCAAGCACCGTCAGTTGAAGGAATACTCCAAGGGCATGACCCGCCGGATCGGGGTGGCCCAGGCGTTGATCAACGACCCGGACCTGGTGCTGTTGGACGAGCCGACCACCGGGCTGGATCCTCTGGGAACCCGCGACATGAAGGACCTGATCCTGAAGTTGCGTGCGGAGGGGAAGACGGTCGTGATGTGCAGCCACCTGCTGGCCGATGTGCAGGACGTCTGCGACCGCATCGCGATCCTCTACGAGGGTGAACTCAAGCAACTGGGCCGGGTCGAGGACCTGCTGACCGAGCAGGGACGGACCCAGCTGATGACTTCGAAGCTCGACGACAGCGTGGTCGCCGAGGTCAAGGAGTTACTCGAGCGGCACGGTGCCAGCGTCGAGAGTGTCGATCATCCCACCAGTACTCTCGAAGAACTCTTCCTGCGGACCGTGGAGGAGAGTCGCGAGCGGCCGGGGCGGCGGTTTGTCCCCGAGGATGCTGCGGCGTCGGAGGCGGTTTCCAAGGTGAGCGAGTCCGAGTGATCCCGGGGTGCCGAGGCGGTCCCTGCGACGGTGAATAACGTGCGAGTTGCCGATGTCGATCGAAACTGAACCCTTTGTATTCCTGGATGCCATCCAGCACTGGGCGCAGGCAGTTTCCGCGTTCCTGGTCCTGGTGATCATTGCAGCGTGTGGCCTGGGCCTGCTAACGCACGGGAAGTCGGGACCGATACTGGTCCTCCGCTGGATCCCTCGCTTCTTCGTCGACCTGATCCAGCTCTCGCCGCGACGCGTCTTCGCCATCGCTCAGTTGACCTTCCGCGAGGCGGTTCGCCGCAAGGCGCTGGTGGTCTTCGGGATGTTCGCCCTGCTGTTCATGTTCGGCAGCTGGTTCATGGACAATCCGAACGAGCGGATGGACTTGCAGGTGAAGAACTACATCAGCTTCGTGCTGACGGCGATCACCTGGTTACTACTGCCGGTGGTGCTGCTGATTTCCTGCTGGGGCTTGCCCGAGGACATTCGCAATCGGTCGTTGCACACGGTGGTCACCAAGCCGGCTCGGAAGACCGAGATCGTGATCGGACGGATGCTGGGCTTCGCGTCGCTGATGACCATCCTGGTGGTGGCGATGGGCCTGACCGGCTACGTCTGGATCGACCGCGAGGTGGCTCACAACCTGACGGTG
>Ga0310123_10001099_pt1 | contig 22984 bp, 15 predicted proteins | sample CB6_AW_1057_MG_FD_203505 | JGI IMG/M metagenome (GOLD analysis project Ga0310123, IMG submission 203505) | Marine microbial communities from Western Arctic Ocean, Canada - CB6_AW_1057 | ecosystem: Environmental > Aquatic > Marine > Oceanic | place: Canada: Western Arctic Ocean | collected... | reverse complement strand
GAAGAGCTCAACGAGCATCTGGAGGCGCGGTGCCGGGAGGAGCTGAGCCGCAAGCTTCGGGGCAAGAGTGCGAGCAAGCAGGAACTGCTGCGCGAAGATCAGGCGGCGTTCCGAGCGTTGCCGGATGCCCCAGGTAGGTTGCCTCCCCCGTCCCCGGATCGAGTTTACACAGAGAGCCTCCACAGGAACCAACATACAGAAACACGCAATACACAGTTCGTCTTTCGTACTACAATCTTCCAAGTTCGTTTCCGTCTGCGACAATTTTTCTACCACGGAGAGGCACGGAGCACACGGAGTGACCAAAAATCCTCTTCGTTCTCTTCGTTTCCTTCTGTTCAAACTTCGTTTGTTTGCGGTGCCGCGGTTTCGTGTATTTCGTGGTTGAAATTCTTGGTTTTGGGCCTGCAGCTCTGGTGGCCGTTTCATGGCTCTGTCCGGCTTGTGTGTCGCCGATCGCAACAACTTCCATCTCGGTCCGGTGCGCTGCAGATACTCTAGCGAGTCCTCCATCCGGGGAGCCCAGCGTCGAAGATGCATGGATACGGTTATGCGAAACAGGTTGAAATTACTCACACCAGAAAGAAAACAGCGCCGCGCGCGACAAGTAGAACTTGAGTCGAACTCTCTTCCCCGCAAGCGAGTGGAGGCCCTGGCGGTGTGTCCATCGGCAGGCGATCCGGGTCCGGTCGGAACGGATGGCCCTCGCGCTACCGACAGCGAATCCACCAACGGGTTTGCCGGAAGTGTCCAACACTTCCGTACGGAAATCACCGGCGGACGCGTCGACGTTCACAAAGAGTTGATCTCCCTTCAGGAGAAGAGGTCGGGTCACAATGGTTCCGCCTCCGGCGTCCGCGTCGGCGGAAACGAACCCGTCGACCCGCAGCCGCGCCATCCCCAGGACACTGGCGGGACCCTTCCAGTTCCGCACCATCGGGTTCTTCTTGCTGTGGCTCTGGTAACGGCCGGTGTAGTAGAAGCGTAATTCGTCGCCTTCCCGCACCGGGACGGTGGCCGGGCAATCGTTGTTGCCGAAATCCCACGCGCCGGGAGGGCCGGTTGGAAGAAACGGCTGCGTATGAGGATCCTGGTACTCGAGAAGGTGCTTGTCCGCGGTCGCGAACCGCGGAGCGTCGGTCGCGCGATACGGCCGCTCCCAATGCAGGCAGTTGTGACTGACCGCCAAATGGGTGTCGCACGTGTCGGTCGTACCGGTGTGATAGATTTTGCAGAGCCCGAGGTAGTAACTTTCGTAACGGAAAACTTGCATCTGGTAAATCTGATCCCCGGGGACATCCAGGTAATCGACATCCATCATCAGAGAGGTATCGGTCCAGCGCAGAAAATCGTCGCTCTCCGCGTAGCCGCGGTAGCGCCGGCGCTTGTGACCCATTTTGATGGATGCAATGTACTTCCGTCGGACCGGGTCCCAATGGCAGGAGGACGCATCCAGGCTCTGGGGAAGGATCACGCCGTGATTCTTCCAGCGAATTCCGTCCGGCGATGACCAGCCCTGCGTCCCCTGGTGGCGCATCGAAATCAGGTACCGGAAATCCGGCCGGGGGTCATCGGGGTTCATAAAGAGCATGCACACGCCCTGATCCTTGAGCACGATGTTGTTATCGTCCGAACCCTGGTAGGTGTGCAGGCCGAGCGCCGGCTTGGTCCAATGAACACCGTCGTTGCTCACGGCGAGGCAAAGGTGGGCGTTTTTGCGATTCTCAGGCGTTGGGTCCGACGCGGAATACCACATGCGGTATTCGCCCTTCTTGCGCCGTTCCACGCCTCCGAACAAGTAGAGGGCACTCTTTTCCCAGGGGCGGTCGCGTTCGATGAGTGGGTTCTCGGGATGCTTTTGCGGCCGATGGAAGGTGCGCTGGATATTCCGGGTCTGGGCTACCGACCAATCGTCGATCAAGAGATGCCTTTCCCGCCCCAGCGCGCCCGTGGCTGGGGGTTGGGGAACGAACGCCCCCACATCGCGAATGGGAGGTTCGGGCTTCGCCACACGCCCGCTTTTGCCCAACGGCCTTCCCAGGCGAAAGGCATCCCAGTAGCCGGACCCTTTCTTATCGGGCTCATCCGAATTTCCCAAGCGGATGCAGAACAACTCGCGACCAGGCAGCAGATCGGCGAACGGACCCAGGCTACGCTCCTTTCCGGGCTCCCCCGCATACAGGTGAACGCGGCCGTTCTTCCGGTGAAGAGTCATTCGAACCCAGACGTCTTGATTCAATTCCTTCAGCACGCCGTTGTGGCGTCCCTCCGCATCGATTACATCCAGACGCCAGGTCCCCGAAGATGCGCTCCCGTTTGCGCGCAGCTCGATTCCGACCTTCTGTGGTACGTCCTTTTGCAATCCCTCCAATACTCCATCGGCGCCATACACCGGGTCGTTAAGAAATTCCAGTTCAAAGGGGCCGGGCGCGCCCCCGGGCGAAAACACCTTCAGAACCGGCCAATCTCTCAGGGTGACCGGGCGATCCAGGACAGGTCGATAAACGAATTCAAGGACGCTGTTGTCCAGGGCGGGAGGATCGTCGTAGGCGCGGAGAATCTGCAGTCGCGTGGCCTCCTCGGGCTTCGTGACCGCAATATGGGCGCATCGCGTTCCTTCAAACGCAAAATCCGTGGTGATTTTCGTCCGGGTTGCGTAGTCAAAAATCACCCCTGCGTTTCGGGCGCAGATAAGCCCTTCCGTGAAATTTTCGAAATCCACGTGGAAGGTATTTCCATCCGAGCGCGCTGGGGCAGGGTTCAGTACTCGAATGTTTTTTCTCATCATCACCAACCGGGTTGTGGGTTAGAGGGTACGGAACGCAGCGGTTGCCTGCAAGAATCCCCTGCCTTCAGGTTGACCGGGTTCTTGTTTCCATCTCTGCATCGCTCCGGCTTATCCCTCACGCCGGCTGGAACTCCCCGATCCGCGGAGATTCGGGAGTAAGAGCAAGATTCGCGATTTTTTCCCGCCAATTACTCCCCCGGCCGGCACACGAAAACCCTTCCGTATCGTTGCGATATCAACCACTCCATCTTTCCGTCATCGTCCCAGCCCACCACTCGGCAGGATTTTGAACATCTTGATACTTCGCATAATTGCCTCCCCGGCCATACTGGGCGGTCCGCCGGCCGTGCTATAAGACAACGGGGTGTACAAGCTCCTTCCAATGTATCCTGAGATCGACCATCCGCGAAATCCGCGGTTCAAATACCCGGGAATGGTACGACTGACGTTTTGCGTCCGGTCAATGGGAAGCGAGCACCGGCACATTATCCCAGACCACGGTTCAAGTTTGAACATCAACGCCATTCCGTCCAGTCCGCATCTATTGTAGTATCGGCTGAAATGATGAAACCCAACGAGTTCAAACCCTCAACCGCAGCGACCGGCCAAGTCTGGCGCACCAGCGGCTTCGAGGGCTTCCGCGAGGGCTCCTTCGGAAACGCGGGAGAGAATCTATATGTTTCCAGGGCAGGAGTACTGCAGCGGATTCATCTCTTCGACCTGGATCGTGACGGGTATGTTGATCTTCTCTTCTGCAATTCACAAGAGCATTACGAATCTCCGCCCGCATACGTCTATGCCGATGTTCTGGGTACGCAATCGCGCATTGAGCTGCCCTCGGCGGGCTCCCCCACCGGCGCTGTAGCGGATCTCACCGGCGACGGGTATGACGACCTCGTGCTGGGCATGGAAAAGAGCGGGGAGGCCGGACTGCTCAATTCATTTGTTTACTTCGGCTCACCCGAAGGGCTGTCCGAAACTTTCATGCTCCGGCTCCCGGCGCACAAATGCACCTCGGTGGCGGCGGGTGATTTTACCGGCAATGGGAAAACCGATCTCGCCTTTATCATCAAACGCAATCTGCGCATCTTCTTCCAGGACGATCTCGGCCTGGAGGCAAATTCCTTCGTAGACCTGGACATCAAGGCGGACCAGGTCGGCGCCTTCGACCTGGACGGTGATGGTTTCGCCGATCTCTGCGCCCTGAACCCGGAAACGCCGCCGCGTATCTACTGGGGCGGACCCGGAGGGATTCAGCCGGACCGCTATACTGAATTGGATGTCGGCGCAGCAGGGGAGGAAATGCCGGTGCACATTCCCGAAGGTCTCAGCCTGGAAGAGCAGATCGGCGGAATCTTCCCCATTCTGAACGCGATCGATCTGGGCGGCATTCCGCACTTCTTCATCCCATATCGCGAGCGCGCACTCCTTGTTCCCGTTCTACCGGACCGGACGTACGGCACGCCGCTCGAGTTTCCCTGCCGCGACGCCTTCGCGGTGGCTGCGGGGGACGTGACCGGCAATGCCGCCGCGGACCTGATCTTTGCCTGTCGAGACAGCTCGGGAGAAGAAGAGTGCTCCTGGATCTACCCGGGGGCGGATCCAAAACACGGTGTGGCGGTGCCGACCGACCGGGCCTGCGACGTCGCGGCCGGCGATCTCAATGGCAACGGGTATGACGACGTCGTCTTCTGCCAGTGGCGGAATGACACGCACTTCTCCTGCCAGTGCCCGGTATTTCGGGGCGGTCCCGGCGGGCTCGATCCGGATCCCATTTTTCTTTCCGCCGAGGGCGCCCGCAGGGTCTTTATCGCCCGGACGTCCGATGCACCGCTGCCCCAGGTACTCTTCGTCAATCACCGCGGGCGGGACGCCAACAACAAGGTGGACTCGACGATCTTTTACGGCGGGCCCGACGGATTCTCCCCGGACCGAAAGACCGCCCTGAGCGGCTGTGCGGCAGTGATCGCCTCTGCCTGCGATTTCAACGACAATGGCTGGCCCGACATCTTTCTCGTAAACAGCGCGGAGAACGCGCTGCACCTCGATCCGGGGTCTTTCGTGTTCTACGGCGGGCCGGACGGGTTTTCCTACGAACCCGACATGATCGTGCCGACGAACAAGGCCTGGAACTGCCGGGTGGCCGACATCGATCGCGACGGCTATCTCGATCTGATCGTCGCGAAGTTCTACGAGCGGGACATCCTCATTTATCGAGGCACCCCCGATGGATTCGACCTTGAGAACCCCTTGGTCATGACCATTCCCGAAGAAGAGCAGCAGTGGAGTCATACCCGGAGGATGTGTCTCGGCGACATGAACAATAACGGGTGGCTCGACCTGGTCGTCGCGCCCACAGCGCAGGAACGGTGCTCCATCCTCTGGGGTGGTCCGGAAGGATTCTCCCCGGAACGCCGCCAGGATCTTCCCATCGGTACCGGCACGACGTGCGCGGTAGCTGATCTGACGGGAAACGGGTATCTCGATCTGGTGGTGGGCAGTGGGATCCCGACGCCTGGTGCGCCCCATGATTCCTGGCTCTATATATTCTGGAACGGACCGGATGGATTACAGCCCCATCGTCACACGGAACTGCATACCCAGAAGGCGATCGATTTTGCCATCGCCGATTTCAACAACAACGGGTTGCTGGACCTTTTCCTGGTTTCCTACCGCAGTTCAATCGATCGGGATATCGACTCCTACCTCTACTGGAACCGGCCGGGCCGCGGGTTCTCCAACCGGGACCGGATGCGGATCCGCACACATTCTGCTTCGGCCTGCTTTGCCGCCGACTTCGACGAGGACGGTTACGTCGATCTCGCAGTCGCCAATCACAAGACCTTCAATGATCACCTGGGCGATTCGTTCGTCTTTCAGAACGGGCCGGACGGCCTCGACGAAAACCGGTACACCCGCCTCCCGACATCCGGACCGCACGGCATGTATTCGAACAGCCCTTTCAATGTCCTCGATGGGGGCAATGAAGAGTACTACATCTCGGCGCCGTTCGAACTGCCTCCTACCGCATCCACCACCAGGATCTCCTGGGACGCCGAACTCCCGCCCAAGACCTGGGTCAAGGCCCAACTCCGGTCCGCCGGTACGAAAGCCGATCTGCAAAACACGACCTGGAACAGTCGTCAAGGTCCTGGTAGCTGGTACGAGAATGGAAACGCGACCGCGAAGGAAAGTACGTGGATTCAATACCGCCTCGCCTTAGGCGCAATCAATGGCGGCTGCACACCCAGGGTCACGGAAGTGCGGGTGCACTATCAATGACACTGCCTTCTTAAGCGGGACTCGGGGTAGTGAAGTTGGTCTATGCGTCCGGAATCCCTGCTCCCCATCGTACTCGTGATCACCATTCATCGTGAGGAGTCGATGGTGGCGAATGAATCCGGTTTGCTGCTCACTTGAACAAATCGCCGGTTCCGCCTTCCAGGCGGACGGTGAGCCGGCGGGTTCCGGTGTCAGCCGGGAAAGTTTTCAGGGTCTCGGTCTTACCGGTCAGCCGGTTGAGACGCTCGACCTCCTGCACCGAATCGTCGAACGTCAGGTTGACTGTGCGAAGGCATGATTCCGGATGGGCGGTTCGGGATTGTGGTCGTCGTAGGTTGGTTTGACGTCCTTCCAGAGGACGGGGTTGCCGCCGTACATCAGGTTGGGATGGGTTGCCAGGTTGCGGAAGAACCGTCGTACCAGCGCGCCATCGTGCCGGCAAAAAAAGTCTCGCGCTCCGTGGGCGCTTCGAGTTCGGCGAGGAGCCCGGTATCGCGCAAGCCAACCATGATCGTGAAACCCTCAATGTATTCGGCTATCTCGTCCGGAGCCACGCGCCCGATGTGTCGGCTGCCGATCACCGCCGCCAGTTCGCAACTCACTTCGATCAGGCTGCCGTGGGGCGGCAGGATGACGGTCACGCCTCTTCGTCGAATCGGCTTTCCCTTATCAATCATTTCAGGCTCCGACATCCCCCACGTCGATTCGGACGTTGGCGCGGTCCTCGATGCGGTCGATTCGCCCGTCGACCATCCAGACGATGCGGTCGGAGACATCGAGCATCTTGTGGTCATGGGTGTTTGAGATCACCGTCACGCCCATTTCCTGGTTCATTTCCTTGAGCAGCGAAATGATGTCCTGCCCGGTGACGAGATCGAGATTGCCGGTCGGTTCATCAGCAAGGATGATTGCAGGTTCATTCGCGAAGGCGCGAGCGACTGCCACGCGTTGCTGTTGGCCGCCTGAAAGCTCGGCCGGCTTGTGCAGGCAACGGTCGCCCAACCCCACCCGCGTGAGAATCTCCACGCCCCGGTTCAATGCCTCTTCGCTGGTCAACCCTGCAAATACCATGGGCAGCATGACGTTTTCGATTGCCGACATGGCGCCGATCAGGTTGAAGCTCTGAAAGATGTAGCCGATTTTGCGGCATCGTAGCCAGGCCAGTTCGAACGGATCCAACTCCGCGATATCGACGTCGTCGACAAATACCTGGCCGCGCAGAGGCTTGTCCAACCCGCCCATCATGTTGAACAGGGTGGTCTTACCCGATCCGCTTGGGCCCATGATTGAAAGATACTCGCGCCGTTGGACGGTCAGGTTCACCCCGTTGAGCGCCTTCACGGTTGTCTTGCCCATGACATACTCTTTGGCAACGTCGATGACTCTGACTGCGTCGCCCGTGGAGGAGCTACCCGCGATTCGTTCGATGAACCGGGCGAGTCTATCCGGATGCGGGTTCGAGACCGGGATGTTGGGCGCGGTCATACCTCGCTCCTCAATGCGTCCGCCGCGACCATGCGCGCGGCAACGCCCGCGGGATACAATGCGGCCAAAACGGCCACTATCCAGCCGATCATGAAACTGGAGAGGCAGCCCCAGACAATCCGCGAAAAATCGAGAACCGCGAACACGGTGGCGAAACCGTAGGTACCAACAAAACCGAACAGGCCAAAAACCAGTCCCAGCAGCATGCCGGCAAGGGCGCCGGTAATGCCGAGAAAGGCGCTTTCAAGCAGCACGAGCCGAATGACGAACCGATTGGATGCCCCCAGGCACTTCATGGTTCCAATCTCCCGGTAGCGTTCGGAAACACTCATCAGCAGCGCGTTGGAAATTCCGATGGCCGCGACCAGCAGCGATACGCCGACCAGCCATCGCAATCGGTGTCGTTGATCGGCTTTGCGAGTTTCCAGGCGGGCCTGTTCTTCCGCCGTCCGCGGCGGCAGCAGCTCTCGCGTCCGCACAAGAGAAGCGGCCGCCGGATCCATTGCGGGTTCCGCCCCGAATGAAAGTACGACGAGCTGTTTCATCCTCTCAACCCAGGCCGGCCAGTTGGGTTGGCTGCCCCATTCTCCAGCCTGCCACGAGATCACTGCCGATGCTCCGGAAAATGTCTCGGGAGAGGCATTGGCCTCGTCGACAGTTACGGGACCGCGCACAATGAGGGTGGGAGAGCGGGCACGCAACAAGTCGACGAATGAACTCAATGACCTGTCGGATCCGACGGATCCGGCAGATCGGCCGACGACGATCACCACTGACTTGCCGCCAAGATTTCCCACTTCCCCGCGCAGGGTCCCCAGCATGCTCTCGGTATCCGCGCGCCGATCGGTCACTTCCTGGAGCGACTGTCGCAGGCTCGAGCTTACCATTGCCGACATCAGGAACGAAATTCCCAGCGCAATCCCCATCCAGGTAACGGTCATGCGGCCAAACCGGTTTCGTACACTGCCCGCGGTCATTCGCACCGTCTTCGGCAGCGACGGATCCCTGGTGCGGCCTATGCCCGCCTGGGGAGGAGCCGGCAGAGGTTGGTTTTGTTGCTTGCTCGAGACCATGGATAGGTGGTATTCAGATTGGCAATTGCTGACCGTTTCGGTGGTGCAGGTCAAGTCGAATGCGTGCTACTGTGCGCATGGTTGAACTATGAGCATTTCTCCCGCAGAAGCGTGGATCATCGAACCGGATGCTGTTTGCGACGGTTTTTCCCGGGCTCTTTCTTGGGCTCTCTATGCAGGCGTCGACTTCGCCTTTGGGCCCGGCGACACGTTGCCCCGGGTGATGCCGGAGAGGTTGGATGGGATCAAGGCCGTGTTCGTGGTCGAGGAGGATTTCCCGCGGATCCAGGGGCAACTTACCGGATTCCGGGGCGTATCCACGACCGGTCCGGATCCCTTCCTTTCACCGGTCCCCGAGCCCATCGCGCAGCACATCCGGATCGCCCTGCACGAGAATGACCGAACCTGGCTGGTTGTCATGAAGAACGAGGCGCTCCTCAAGATGCCTCAGTGGCTCGAATATTGCCTGCTGGTCGCGCCGGGATTGACCACTCCGTCTCCGGCCGGCCGGGAACGGTTGCTGGCCCGCGACGACCGTGAACTCTACGGGCCGGCGATCGAACGGGTTCTGACCTGCAAGCAGATGAGGCGGTTCGATGTAGCCACCGGCCGGTACTACCTGGCCAAGATCCTCCTGGAAGCAGCTCAAATCACGGGAGAGAAAAAGTTCGTCGAAGCGTTCAAAGAGCACACCACGCGCATGCTCGAACGGGCGCAAGGTTCGGATCCCGATTTTCTGCCCGTCGGCATGGTGAACTTCATGTGGATGCACCAATTGACCGGAGAAGATGCGTATCGGCAACCGGTCTTCGCTTCGGCCGATCTGCCCCGGCAGGAAATTCTGTTCAAGCCCGGAAGCGCCGGCTGGTGCCATGCCCACCAGACCATGACCGAGGAGACCCGGCAGGCGGTTGGGCGCCGGGAGGGAATGATGGGCACCTACGGGGAGCAGATGGGGATCCCCCTGGCCATGATGCGTGTCGCGAGGTTCCTGGATCGAGAGAATGAATACGCGGACATCGTGGCGCGGTTCGTCAAGTCGATGCACAAGAATCTTCGCGATCCCGCGTCGGGCCTGTACGTGCACGGGATCGCGGCACATGGACTCCCCGGCACCATGGGGCACGGAATCGGGTGGAGTGCGGTGGGGCTGGCGCAGATCCTCGATGACTTTCCCCGGGCTCATCCCGAGTACGAGGAGTTGGTGGCGATTTTCCGGGCGATCTGCGAAGCAGCGGTGAATGTCCAGGGCCCGTACGGCGGTTTTCATTCCATTCTCAACTGGCACACGACCCCCGTCAACGAGCACTACACTTCCTGGTTGACGTATGCTCTGCTGCATGGCGTCCGGAAAGGATATCTCGATCGAAAATTCCTCGACGCCGGTATGGCGGGCTGGCATTGCCTCAAGAGCCGGATGTTCCGCGGCGCGTTTGCCATGGCCTGCGGAGCGACCGGAGTTTCAAACCGTATGGAATTCTACCTCCAGAGAACGAGTACCCTGCGGCCCGATGCATTGGATTCCAGCCTGGGATTCGTCCAGCAACTCCTGGCTTTCCATGAAATTCTCTTTCTTAACGATTCGAATCTCGACGATTCACTGCCGGCGGGAATGAGTGCATGAACGCGGACGAAGGCCGAAGCCGGCTCTACGAATTGCTGGGAGATTTGCCCCCAGGGAATCTCCCAATCCGTTCGACCTGTATCGGGGAAGAGCCGTACGGCTCCGGTGTCCTGGAAAAACTGGTATTGGATCTCAACGGCGTCGAAACGGTGCCCGCCTACCTGGTGCGTCCGGCCGATGCTGCGTCGCCGTGTCCGGCGGTGCTGTACAATCATGCGCACGGCGGCGACTTCGAACTGGGCAAAGACGAGTTCATCCGGGGGCGCAGCGCCCTTCAATCGCCGCCGTGGGCCGAGGAAGTGCTGCGGCTTGGGTGCGTAGGCCTGTGCATCGATACGTGGGCCTTCGGGGAACGCCTCGGCAGGACCCAGTCGGAGATCTTTAAGGAAATGCTGTGGCACGGCCAGGTGTTGTGGGGCATGATGGTGTACGACAATCTTCGGGCCATGGACCTCCTGGCCGGGCGGGATGATGTTGACGCAAAACGCATTGCGACGATCGGGATTTCCATGGGAAGCACGATGGCCTGGTGGCACGCGGCACTGGATACACGAATCAAGGTGTGCATCGACCTGTGTTGCCTGACCGACTTCGATGCGCTGATCGAAACGAGGCACCTGGATGGACATGGATTCTACTATTTCGTGCCGGATTTGCTTCGTCATTTCTCCGCGGGAGATATCAATGCCCTGATTGCACCCCGGCGCCACCTGGGCCTGGCCGGAAACCACGACCGACTGACCCCTCCGGCCGGACTCGACCGCATCGATACCCAGCTAAAGCGGGTCTACCACGAATGCGGAGCCCCGGATGCCTGGAAGCTGCTGCGATACGAATGCGGTCATATGGAAACGGCCGAAATGAGGGCGGAGGCGGTTACGTACCTGAAGAGCTTTCTATGAGCGGCTCGAGGAATCGAATGAACATCGAACATCGAAGGAAGAAATTTTTTTACTTCGATGGTCAATGTTCACGTTGCTTGGGCTCTGCTCCTCGGGGGGATCCACAGCGGCTCAGAGCGCCGCACTCCAAACTTTTTGCAGTACTGGTATTGATGCTCGCCTGCGCCGCCAATGCCGAAATTCACAAGTTCAACCCAAACCAGCCCGAGACCCGGAACCTAGGCGTGTGGAAACTGACGCACGACCCGGCGATTCGGGACTACGGCAATTACCACAACAAACAGTGTTGGAGTTCAAACGGCCGCTATACCTGCTACACCCGCTTCGCGCCGGACGGGCCCGAGATCCACGTTGTGGATCTGTCCACGGGCAAGGACACGGTGTTGGGAAAAGGGCGTTGGCCACGCTGGGCCCATCATCACAACTGGCTCTTTTACGTCGGCGATCGAATCATTCGTTTCGATGCCGATACGGGCGAACGCCATAAGATCAGCGAACCGGTGTCGATCCTGGGTGGCGTGGATCATACCGACTCGTGGCTCTACGGCACGGTGGAGGAGGGAAACCGCTACACGACCATGCGCACCGGCACGGAACCCGGCAGCGAACTGCGCGCCATCAAGCCGGTGCCGAGCCAGAACGGCCTGGTGAATCCCAACCCGCGGCATCCCATGATCATGGTCCGCTCCGGCAACAACAACCGCGCGTTTTACGCTCTCGATGGGTCAAACGTCCGGTCCGCTATGGATGTCGAACTGGACGGCGATGCGCACACCTGCTGGAGCGGCGACGGCACGTTTTTGCTTTTGGGCAACCGCCAGGTCACCGGGCGGTACTGGAACAAGCCGTTCCCCAGCGACCTGGAAGTCCTCTCCGTGATGGGGTCCGGCGATATCAGCCCGTTCGACAAGGCGGGACGCTATTATTGCGGGACGGAACTGGTCTGCAGCGATACGCGAAGCGGGGACGCGTGGCATGTTGTGCTTCCCCGTTCACACGCCGTCTACCCGATGGACGGCGACCATTCCACCGCCACCGATATCGATCCGAAGGGCAGCCCGGACGGGACCAAGATCCACTACCACTCCAACCGCGATCTGGAACACTTTCTGGTCGCGAAGACGACCGAGACCCTCGACAAGGACACCGGCGTGATTGCCGTGGAAAGCACCGAGGGTTTTCCCGCGTCCGGCGACCTGGTATTCCGATCCGAGGTTATCGGGTACGACCGGAAGACGGCGACCGCCTTCGAGGGCATCGAACGGAAGAAATACGGAACGCGTCCGGGCAAACGTTGGGGAAGCGGGGGCGATTTCTATCCGCTGTCGGCATTCGTTCTTTCTGAAGAAGACCGCGCGCGGTCCCGGCCCGATCCCGCGATGCTTCAGTCCGGCGTTCCGCCCGACTATCCCCTGCTCTACCAGCGCCAGACCGATTGTTACGTCGTGGTGGTCCGGCTGCCCTTCCCGCCGCATCTGCGGCAGCAGGAGGAGCAGGTCGAGTTGATTCCCGGCGAACATCATTGGGAGACCCGGGGATTCCGTGTCTTCAGGGACGGGGCGTTGGTGGAAGACAAGCTGTTCCGGGCCGGAGACGAAGTGGAGCTGCCCGGGCCCGGCGCCTATACCGCAGTGGCAGTGGAGTGGAGCGGCCTGGAGAGTCCTCCCAGCTTGCCGCTAACCGTTGATGAGACCGGCGCGCTGCGAGTGCTGGAGGAGATCCCCGCCAATTTCTCGTGGACCCGGAAGGTCTGGTCGGCGGACAAGACGTCCATGGAACTGCATCACATTCATGACGGGCGCATTGCGCGCGAGGAGTGGCGGGACGGCGAGCGGGTTTTACGGGTGGATTTCAACGAAGCAGGGCTTCCCATTCGCCGGCAGAAATTCCAGGACGGCAAGCTCAGGAAGCGGACGCTGACGAACCGGCACAACCTGTTGGTCAGCGAGGAACACTTCGGCGACGACGGATTCAAGACCGAGTATATCAAGTACTACGCGAGTCCGGATCATCACGAGGGAATCGACCGGCATTGGTGGTACAAGGAAGGGCGGCCGGTGAAATACATCAAGACGGGCAAGGTGGTTTTTGACCATGCCGGGGAATAGGGGGCCCCTATGATCGAACTCTACGGCAGCTCGTGGCGGTTTCTCCAGATCCTGCATCCGCTCTTCGCAACGCGGCACATTCTCTGACGGGTCGAACAGTTTGTTCAAGAGACAGGGAAAGAACTGCTGGTCATGCTCTCGTTCGGACACGGAAGCGTCTGCGATGCGCTGCAGGGAAAGCCGCGATTCGATCATTCGCTGGTCGACTGGCTGAAGACACGTCCCTACCCCGTGATCGACATGCGCGAGCACTTTGCAGCGGACTTTGCCGAGACAGGCATGAATGTGGATACCTACCTGGACCGGTTCTATATCGGTCATCACTCCCCGGCAGGCAACTTCTTCACCGCCGGGGCGATTCGCAACAGGATCTTTGATTGGCTGAAGTCGAATTCCCAATGACGAATACGCACTGAGATGCCCTGGAAAGGATCGAAATCTACTTCGAAATTCGACGTTCGGATTTGATTCGTCAATGGGTATTTCGTCATTCATGGGGGACTCCGTCTTCTGTCTTGGCGCATCCAACCCCTTCCGTTAAACTCTTCACGTTGAAAGCGCTTCATGAACTGCAGGGCTTGATCGAAGATGACCATCGATAGGGGCGAACTGTGGATCGTGGAACCGCCGGAACCGCCGGCTGAATTCTCGGACGCGCTTGCCTACCTTGTTTATTCGGGTCTGGACCTGGCGTTTGGCCCCGGGGACACGTTGCCCACGGAACCGCCCGGGAGCCTGGACGGGATCACCACAATCCTGGTGTGGATCGAGGACCTGGACAGAATCAAGGGCAAGTTGCGGGGTTTTCGCGACTTTGATCCCGGTGCGGAGGATCCCCTCAGCTACGATCACGACAGCTACATCCAGATACAGAATCCGGACCAGGTGGAGAAGCAGCGGTCCTGGTGGGTCCAGATGTACCTCCACGAGGACAACAGGACCTGGTTGGCGGTCTACGGTGCCAAGGCCCTGGGCTTTTTCAACCGCCTCGAGTCCCCGTTGATTCTCGAGGGAAGTCTTACGCTCCAGTCGCCCCGATTCCGCGAACGGATGCTGGCCCGTGATGACTGGTGGATTCACGACCGGATGATGGATGGTGTTCGCGCCTCCACACGCGAGGATTGGGGCGACATCCCGTACAACCTCGGCAAGGCAATGCTGGATGACTACGAGGTGACCGGCGATCAGCGCAGTCTGGACCGGGTGGTCGAGCTTTACACGAAGATGCTAACGACGGCGCCGCGGGACTGGAGTCAACGCACCTCGGTCCCGATCTCCCAGATGGTCCGGCTATCCGCCGTGACGGGCGACGAGACCTTCGCTGCGAATGCGGAGGAAGTACTGGAGATGCTGCTGAGTAGTCCGGGTTTCACGGAAGGACCGGCCGCGGGTTGGAGCCATGCCGTTCAGTCCTTTTCCCGGGCGACCTACGACTACATGACGTCGAAACAGGGTGACATGGGCAGTTACGGCGAACAGATGGCCTGTATCTACCTGCCGGCGATGTACGCGGGGCGCGCGACGGGGCGGGAAAAGGAAGTGGCCGGGCGTGTAGCCACCGCGGTAAAGGCAATACGTAATAACTTGCGGGATCCCGAGACGGGACTCTACTGGCATGGACTCGCGGCGCGGCGGGAAGGGCACGAGGGATTCATGGGCCACGGGGTAGGCTGGTGCTCGTTCGGGCTGGCACAAATCCTGGAGATCTTTCCCCTGGATCACCCGGAATACAAGGACCTGGTGGGAATCTTCAACGAGCTGTGCGAGGCGGCGATCACGGTGCAGGACGAACGGGACGGCTGTTTCCACTCGATCCTGAACTGGCCGCACACCTTGATGAACATCCATTATACCGCGTGGCTGGGGTACGCCTTCCTCAAGGGTGCGAGGAAGGGATTCCTGCCCGAGAAATTTGTGGACCACGGGAGGCGGGCGTGGGAGGGGATCAAGATCCGATGCTGGAACGGCGCAGTCATTTCCGCCGCCGCCGGCAATCCGGTGGCGCGGCAGCTCACCTACTACATGGTGCGAAACAACGAACTCCGGTTCGATGGTTTCAGAAACGGGTACGGGTCGCAGGCGATCTTCTGCCTGCTGGAAGTGATGCGACTTGTTTGAGAGTTCAGGTGTCGGGTTTCAGTGGGGCCGGTCACAGTTTTCCATGTATCTTAATCTCAATCCTAATCGATTAAGATTAGGATTGAGATTAGGATCGCAGAACCAGAGAGATTCAGAAACGAGGAGGAAGGACGGACAACGGTATTCATCTTGTGAACCGTTGGAACCGCCGCGATGCGCAGGGTGGCGCTCGCGTTCCTCGATCGTTTTCTTTGAATCCGCCGGGCCAGGGCAGCCCGGTAGGAATCACGTCACGGATCGCCGCCGTCGCACTACTATCAGTGCCAGGGCGCCCAGACCCAACAGGAGGGCGGTGGCCGGTTCGGGGACGTTGCTGACCCGGAGATGTGCCCATTGATCGCGAAGCGGTTCGGTACCAAAATTTCGCCGCAGGTCAACACTGGTCAGTTCAGCTTGGGTCGTTGTGATGTTCGCGTTGTGGTGGATGATGGTATCGTCCAACCAGAAGTCGATCTGACCGTCGTTGGCCCGGTAGTGGGCGGTCAAGGAGTGCGTGCCGGCGGCCACGGACGTGTCGTAAAACTGGTACTGGCCCACAAGTTCAAGTCTGTAGTTGCCGTCACCCTGTCGACTGAAATTCCAGATCATGCCGCCGTTACCATTGCCGCGAAAGATGGCCTGATCTCCTTTTGCTCCCACTTGGCCATGATTATTCCACCCGACGCGGGCAATCCAATCGATGTCCGAGACGAGGGCCGCATCCGGTGACGATGCGGCTGAGGTGGAAGCATAGGTCGCCCGGGCATTATCCGATCCCGAACCTCCGTCCGGCGTGATCGGTGTCATGCCGATGCCGGAGCTCTCCCAATGGCTTACCTTGGTGCTCGTAAAACGACCGTAATCGATCGGAGAAGCCGGGCTCACTGCAGCCTGCATCGGCGCGTTGATCTTCCCTCCGGATGCACCGTTGGGGATTGAAATATCAGGCGCCAGGGTGGCGTGCGCACTTGTCCAGGCCAGCAACAACCCGGCAATCGATCCTCTTGCCATCATGCGGAATACTTTCATCGGTTCTCTCCTGCTTCCACGCCTCAGCGGACGAGGTCATGTCGCTTGATAATTCGCAGTAGAATCCAAGCTGTGGTTAATACGTTCAGTTATATGCTCCAGCGGTAATCCGCTCCAACTGGTACGAATGCTAGACAAGATAGGGTCGCGTGTCAACCTTTGGCGTGCCGGAACTTATGAAATATGAAATATGCGGGCTAGTCGACGGGACGGCGTCAAGGAAAATATGCAAGAGCGTGTCAGAATATCCACTCGCGCCAATCACTTTGGCTGGCAATTTGTGCAGGATGTCGGGAAATTCACGAGCCAATGTCGGTTTCGATCAGAGCGTGCGCCGCCATGGGCGGCATGTCCAGCGGGGGGGGGGGTGGAAGTGATTTTTGATCACACCGGCCCGTGAACAGGCAACCGAATATCCTGTTGATTCTGCCGGACGGCGTGCAGCAACGTGCCGTTTATTCCGATGACACGATCACGCCGAACCTGGATCGTATCCGCAGGCTGGGGACAACCTTCACGCGAGCCTATACGCCGAACCCGGCCTGTTCCCCCGCGCGCGCCAGCCTGATGACCGGTTTGCTTCCGCACAACCATGGCGTGCTCCAGGTCCAGCACTGCCAACCACGCGATCACTGCGTGCTTCGAGCAGACAAGCCGCACTGGGCACAGGGGCTTTCCGCCTCGGGCTATCGAACCGGGTATTTCGGTAAGTGGCACTTCGGTTGGGCGGAGGACCTGGCGCCGTTTGGGTGGCAGGAACACTCGGATTATTCCGAGGAGGCAAAGACGCGGATGAGCGAGGCGTGCCGGCCTTATCACGAAGCGATGATCCCCGCCCTTACGAGGTATCTTGGCGAGCCCGAGGGTTATCCGGAGGTGCTCTACCACGGTGTAACGGAAATACCGCCGGGCGACCCGAGGATTACGACTTACCTGGAGGAGGCGATCACCTTCCTGGAATCCGCGGTCGGGGATGAGCAGCCCTGGTGTTGCGGGTTGAGCTTTTCCCTGCCCAACGAAGAGGCGCCCTGCAGCCTGGAGACGTGGGAAATGTATGACCCGAACCGCATCACTCTGCCGCCGAACCTGGACGACGAGATGGCGGACAAGCCGAATGTGTACCGGGTCGAGCAGCGGATCTGGGACAAGATGAATCCGGATGACTGGCGCCGTTTATCGACGAACTACTACGCGCGCATCACCGAGACCGACGACGCGGTGGGCCGGGTCCTCGGTCTCCTTGAAGAACGGGGCCAACTCGAAAACACGATCGTGATCTTTACCACGGATCACGGACGCTCCATGGGATCGCATGGAATCGATTGCCATCACTTTGCCGCGTTCGAAGAGTCCCACGCCATCCCCCTGGTAATGTCCGGGCCCGGCATTCCCGCCGGTGAGACTTCGGATGCCCGGGTCGGTTTACACGATTTGGGGCCCACCCTGCTGGAACTGGCCGGCGCCGAACCGATCGGCGCGGTGGATTCAAAGTCCTTTGCGCCGGTGCTCGGCGATCCTCGCCGGGCATCCGCATACGCCGTCGGCTTCGCCGAGGATTACGGGAACCGCTACTGGTTGACGCAAAGGGTCCTGTGGGAGAACGAATGGAAATTTGTCTTCAACGGATTCGATTTCGACGAATTGTACAACCTGGAAACGGATCCGTACGAGATGGAGAATCTCATCGGCCGCCCGGAGCATCGCGATCGCTACCGCTCCATGATGGCCCATACGTGGCAATGGATCCGGGACACGGGGGACCAGGCGCTGGCGGAATCGGACTACTTGGCCATGCGCATTGCGGAATTCGGGCCGGGCGCATGACCGCCGGCCCGCTTGTTTCACGCCCCACAAGTCCCATATCTCCTATGGGAATTAGAGGAGTTATGGGACCTGAAATATGCGGGCTCGGTCACGGAACTCCCGTGGAACGGAATGACATATTGTCGGCCCCATCTGTGGGTTCGTAGAGGAAGCGGGTTCCGCCGTTTCCTTGCACGGAGCCGTCGGTGGTGTTCTCGAAGGGCAGCAGTTCCAGGTCCAGGGTGGATTCCGCCGCGTAGACCTTTCCGGTCTCGGTGGTGACGCTGATCTCCCCGGCCTCGATGGCGTCAGAAACGCCGACCACGACGCCGGGGGCGCCGGGGGCGATCACCACGTTTCCGATGGCGTATTCGCCGTCGGCGGGGAAATCGTCCCCCATCACGATACTGATGAGATCGTAGTTACCGCTGCGTCCCTCGAAGTCCTTGAATCGTCTTGAACCGTTGAGATAGAAATCCATTCGCTGGTTGGACTGCTTGTAATGAACGGCCACCTCATGGACCAGGCCGGTGGCCAGGTGGATGGAGCCAATGGTGAAGTAACCGGCCCCCTGGCCGAGGCCGAAACAGCCAAGCAGGTTCCACGCATCGGGATCGGCGCTGCTTTTGATGATCCGGACGATGTTACCCGTCGAGGCGGCCCCCGTATCGAACAGGTTCTTGTCCGCACTGGGATTGGTGGTGACCTCCACGTCGAATTGCAGGACCCAGTCCTCGGCGGCGTTCATGGGCGCGGCGACTCCCTGGTTCGTGAATGCGGACGTGTTGTAGGTTACCGCCTTCTCTCCGGTGAAGATTGCTCGACCGTTAGTGACGGTCGGCCCGCCGTCGTTGGAGTCGAAGAACAAACCGTAGTCCTCCGGCTGGAGGCCGTTCTCGAAGGGGACCTGGAGACCGTTCCCGGCGGGGTCAAACTGCGGCACGGGATCCGGGAGGATGGACCGGGTGGACGCGACCTGGACCGAGCCGGTGGAGGAAGGGGCGATGACAACATTGTCGATGGCAAAGACCCCATCGTTAGGGAAGTCATCCCCGAATTGAACGCGAGTCAAATCGTAATTGCCGTGCCGCCCTGGGAAGTCCGAGACGATCCGTTTGCAATCCACGTAAAAATCGAGCAGAGACGTTGCATGCTTGTAATGAACGGCCATGTGATAGGTGACCCCGGGGTCGAGGAAGGCGTTCCCGTACGGGACGTAGCTTCCGCCTCCGTTACCGCCAAACACGAACCATTGGTCCGGATCGCCGTTCTTCATTACCCTCACAATGTTTCCACCCGATGCGGCACTGGCATCCATGAGGACCTTGTCGTTGGTGGAATCGGCCGTGATTGTCACGTCAAACTCGATGACCCAGTCCTCGGCATCGCTCAAGGCGGAGGTCAGGTTCTGCGCATGGAAGGCCGTCGGGTCATACCGAACCCACTTGTCGACGGTAAAGACGGCTTCTCCGCCGATAGGCCTCGGCCCGCCCTGGTTCGTATCGGCTCTCCGCCCCCATTGGCTCGGCAGGGTTGACCCGTCATCAAAGTCAACGTTCACCCCGTTCTTCGCCTCGTCCAGGTCGGCGTCCGGGACAATCGACATCGTCCGCACCACTCGGTAGGCCTTCGATGGATCGGCCCTGCCGGGATCGAACAACTGGACAATGGAGCCATCCCCTTCCGCCACGAAAGCCCCGGTCGACGTCCAGGTGGGGTTAGGGAAAGTGGTGCTCGATTCCAGCTCGTAGCGGGGCGCATCTTCGTCCGTTTCGAACGCCACACCGGGGGCGTCGACGATGCTGAGCCAGTCTGATTCCACCGGTTCCGGCGGCACGAACAGAGGACCGATCCTTGCCTGTAAGAAGACATCCCGGCTTGTACTGCTGCCGTTGGCATCGCTGCGTACTCTCATGTTCTGGAGATCGAGGCCGGTCGTAAGGTTATTTTGCGGATGGTTTGTGGGAAACCCATCGATGATCAACGAATCGTCAATCCAGAAATCGAACACGCCATTGTCGGCCCGGTAATGCGTCGTAAGCTTCCGCGTGCCGGCCGCCACCGGGAAGTCGCCGAAATCGGTAATCGACACGCCATCGTGGTACAACCGGACGTTGTTTGTCCCTTGCGCATCGAACCGGAAGATGTCCGATCCACCCGCGTTTTCCAGTTCCCAGATGTTGTGGGAGACTTCGCCCTGGTCGTCACGCGTCCAAACAATGGACGCCACCCAATCCTCGGCGGTGCTCATCGGCGTCGCCACCGCGGCGGGTCCCTTGAGGCTGGTCCGGTATCCGCTCTCTGCATCATCGACGTTCGGCACCGACCCTGCGCCGGAGGAATCCCAGTCGCCTCCCGACCCTTGAAACCGGATCCCATAGTCGACGGTTTCAATATTGGCGGTGAGGGGGGCGTTCACGCCGGGCTTGTAGCCGCTGAGGTCAATCACCGGCGTCTGGCCCGCCGCCGGTCCCGCGAAATCATGCAGGAGGAGGGCCGTCAGGAAAGTCAATGTCAGGTGGTTAGCGTTCATTTGCAGCTCCTAAATCAGGTCGGCCTGTGATTCAGTTCACGGTATTCGGCGTTGGGGGTTAGGTTCATTGGGTGAGCATACTCCATCCCAATTGTTTTGTGCTCCTTTGGCGGATTCTCGATTGCCTGCTATGGTAGCACATTGTAAGAATCAAACAGCAAATCAAGCAAAGGAAAATACTTTTCGAGCGGTCGCCGTTTGAACCTGGCCACCCTCTATATTCTTATCAATCGCCCATGAAGTTTCTTACATTTCTGGAGAAAGGCGAAGAGCGGTCCGGCATACAAACCACCAGGCCGGGCTCGGGCGCACAGATAATCATTGACATTTCTCTAGCCGTTTCGCTTCTGAGAAGCGAGCGAAGCCGGTTGTGGTGGATCACCGGTTGGCGGGGGCCGTGGGGCGGTTGGACGGCGCCCGAATCCGTCATAGACATTGCGCGATACGGGAAAACAGCGGTGGTCGCGCTGGAGGAACTGGAAAAGATTTTCTGGCAGTACGCTCGCTCCGCGGACGGCCTCAAGGCCGAGGGGGCATTGCGCAACCCGGCCGCCATCACCTGGCTCCCGCCCATCCCCGAGCCGCCGGCGGTTTTCTTTTTTCATAACAACTCCACCACGTGTCTCCAGGTACAGTTCAAGGGCATGGGACGCCGACAGGTCTTCCATACGCGCACGCGGCCGCTCACATCGCTGGTGGGTCACCATGATTTCATCCCCACCGACGAGGAAGGATTCGTAAAGACCGACCTGGAACTCGGGTTCGTTTCCGGCCCCCCCGCCCACGCGGTGCCGGAAGAAAAGATCATGGACCACGTGTTCGGATATACGATCTGTACGGACGGCGCGCAAAATCTCTACCGGAAAAAGCATCTCGAACGCAGCGAAACCCACCGCATGGATCACAAACGCGCCGTGGCGGGTTGCGGCAAGGCGATGGACGCCTGCGGCGCGTTCGGGCCGGTGATCGTGACGGCCGACGAGCTGGGTGATCCCACCGACCTGAAGGGAGCGATCTCCGTCAACGACATCCCCAGGGCCCACATGGGCACCAGCGGCTACCTGGACACGGTCCCCGAGATCATGGAGTACTTTTCCCGGATCATGACCGTGCAACCGGGCACGATCTTTGCCATGGGTGCGGCGGGATTTGACGGGTTTCCCATGGTGGCGGAACTTCGGCAACCGGGCCGGACCATCGTCCAACTCGAACTGGACCGGATCGGGAAATTGGAGAACACCCTCGCCTACCCCGACGAGCCCGAAGGAAAGGCGCTCTCCGGAAAGAGCCCCTACGCCTGGCGGCGGAACAAGCTGCGCCTGCAACCGGACCGGCTCGCCGGCCTCGAACCCGGGGATATCCCGGGCAAGACGCGCCAGCTCTGGGCGACCACCTTCAACCACGGGAACAATCCTGAAGACAAGATCCCCGCGCCCTATCTCTACCCCCGATCGAGCCTGCATCCCGCGTTCAACCCGATCCGGTTACCCAAGCCCTGTCGCACCGCGCGGATCAGCGTTCAACTCGCCGTGGTCGTCGGACCGGACATCATCTACCGGGCGGATCGTGCAGAGGTTTCCGGCGCGCTGCTGGGTCACGCTATCCTCGTGGGAGTGCAGGACCTCGGGGTTGCCGATGGATTCCCGAAAGATCCGACCGAAGCCTCCACCATGTTTGCCTACCACATGGCTTGCTTCGGCGACGGCTATCACCGGATGGGTTCGGTTGCGCCCTCCGATGCGGCCGGCGATTTGTTCGAGGGGGAGATCGCACTGGAAATCGATGGCATCGGCCGCGCAGAAGCTCAGGTGAGCGATTATGCCTGCGATCCGGCCGATATCGTCGAATGGATCACGATGGGCATTACACTGCTGCCGGCGGACATCGTATCCCTCGGAGCGAGCAAAGCCGTGCTGGATGTGCCGCTCTCGGAAGGTGCACGTACGGAACGTAAGCTGAAGGCCATCATCGGAAATCTAGCCCCGATTGAAACCGTGCTGGTCGACGAAAGGGATCCAAATTATTCGGAATGGGGCGGGTTGCGGATTTAACCCGCATATTTCACACTGAGATTCCTTCGAAAAAACGGACACATTGTTACCTTAATTTAATGCGGCTCATGCTTGGAATAATCTGATGAGAGGCGAGGAGTTGTTGGTATTGGAAGCTGGCGTATTGAACGCCTCGATCCGAGTGATGCAACAATCCGGGCGGGGGCTTCCTTTTGGTCAGAGCCTTG
>Ga0310123_10001095_pt1 | contig 23018 bp, 17 predicted proteins | sample CB6_AW_1057_MG_FD_203505 | JGI IMG/M metagenome (GOLD analysis project Ga0310123, IMG submission 203505) | Marine microbial communities from Western Arctic Ocean, Canada - CB6_AW_1057 | ecosystem: Environmental > Aquatic > Marine > Oceanic | place: Canada: Western Arctic Ocean | collected... | reverse complement strand
TCGACGCATCTCACTCACAGCTTTAGTCCTACTTTTCGCCGCCTCCCCAATGGTAGCCCAAGAGAATGGCCCTAATCTTCCTCCTGGCTTTGATGAACGGATGCCACTTCATCATGACGGGAGGGGATTAGGACCATTCTCTCGTTCTATCACGACGAGTTCGGCTGAAGCACAGCTTTACTTCGACCAGGGTATCCAACTCCTATACGCGTTCGATCCCAACCTAGCAGCAAGATCTTTCCGCGAAGGGTGGAAAAAAGACCCGAACTGTGCCATGTGCTACCTAGGTGAAGCCTGGGCCTGGGGTCCCTACCTCAATGGTCCCATGGTTGCTAGCGATGCGCCCCTAGCATACGCGGCTGTACAGAAAGCACATGAGCTTGCGGAAGGAAATACAAGCCCTTTAGAGCATGAGCTGATCAACGCCATGGCTGAAAGGTATGAAGACGAACACGACCGAGACCGAAGGCGTGAACTCGACGAACAGTGGGCGGAAACAATTAACGAGCTCTACGCTGAAAATCCTCGAGACCTAGACCTCGGCTTTCTCGCGGGAGAAGCACTAATGCTTCTAGAACCGCGTCGTGAGTGGTGGGAAATCTCAAATCCAGCAATCCAGGAGATCCACCGGGTCCTTGAGACAGTTCTCCAACAGGACATCACACACCCCGGTGCCTGTCATCTCTATGTCCATGCAACTGAACGCACTGATGTCCCAGGGAAGGCAGAGGCATGCGCAGAACACCTCGGGAGTTCAATCCCAGGTGCAAGTCATATTCAGCACATGCCGTCCCACACGTTTAATCGAATTGGACGCTGGGGCGATGCGGTACGGGGCAATACGGAGGCCTGGCACTCTGATTTAAAAGCTGAGTACGGGGACGGGTTTGCCATCTATCCTTCGCATAATCTCCACATGCTGCTGTTTGCAGCTTCTAATGACGGTCAAGGCGCAGCAGCAATTCAAGCTGCAAAACATTACGCGGCAATGATGGACGGAGGCAGTTATTATCAAGCTCTAACTCTCTTCCGTTTTGGATATTTTGACGAAATCCTCGAACTGGACAACACACCTGACGGGACAACGCCCAGGGGCCTGTGGGATTTCTCGAAAGGATACGCTTCTCTCCGTACCGGAGACGAGGGAACCGCCCGATGGTACCTGAACCGGGTGAAACAGGGAGCCGAGGACGGCACTGACATGGTCCGGGGACATTCTGCAGCATCGATCCTCGGTATCGTCGCCTCTATACTCGAAGGCGAGATCCTGCGCGCGAACGGAAATGTTCAGGAAGCAGTCGAGATTCTAGAAAAAGGTGTTGAACTGGAGGACGGACTCGTCTATGACGAGCCTGAGCCACTAAATTTCTCTGTGCGCCACTGGCTTGGTGATGCTTTGTTAGAAGCTGGCGAGAACGATCGGGCTGCTGAGGTTTATCGTGCCGAGCTAAAGGATCACCCTCATAACGGATGGTCACTCTTCGGGCTGGAACGCGCCCTTCGAGCGCAAGGAAAGGACCAAGAAGCAGATCAGGTCCATGCGGAATTCGAGGTCTCCTGGGCCCGAGCCGACGTATACATAAGATCTTCGATTTTCTAGGCTCCTATTCATCTAAAGCTAATTCGGACTTACACACTGAAATGTAGCGATAGAACAGAAATATCTTATTACATTAGAGCATGCCCTACTACGAATACCATTGCGAGACAAACGGCTGTACGCTTGAGATCCGCCACAGGATGAGTGAGCAGATTGAAACCTGGGGTGACCTCGTGGAGCGCGCCGGAGTGGGGATAGATGGGACGCCTTCCGACGCGCCTGTAACAAAGCTAATTAGCGCACCAATTCCCATAACGGGTTCGGATGGGACTAAGGACTTTGGGGGTTGCGGATCCGGTTGCGGCTGCATGCCGCAAGCATAGAGCAGAACCTCAGTAGCTTTTCTGCGAATCAAGGCACGGGCCCATGAACACACGAGAATTCGACGTTCTCGTTTTAGGTGGAGGTCCAGCTGGGACAGCAGCTGCAACACTCCTCGCTCAACGGAGCCATCGAGTCGCCCTGGTTCGACCCACTAATACACCTGCTGGTGCACTTGCTGAATCGATTCCACCTTCGGCTCGCCGCCTCCTTTCGGAACTCGGTGTGCTCAAGGCGACTGATGCGGCTGGTTTTTTCCCGAATAACGGGAACAGCGTTTGGTGGGCAAACAACGAGAGACGGAGCGAAATTTTTAGCAGGGACGGAAACGGCTACCATGTAGATCGGACCGGACTCGAGCGTGTTCTCGTTTCCGCAGCTGAAGCGATCGGGGCTAGAGTGTTGATCGGTATGACAGCCCGGAAAGCAGTTGAATCCGAGACGTCCTGGAAGGTTAGCTGTGAAACAGAAGACGGCGGGATGGTTGAAATCGAAGCCCCTTGGGTCCTCGACGCGACTGGCCGGCACGGTTTCCTTGCCCGAGATGTTCGAGAAACAGACCGATCGACTACAACGCTCGCGATAACTCAGCGCTTTGAAAAACCATCTGGATGGGATGAGGCAACAGGAAATCACACACTAGTTGAAAGCTATCAAGACGGCTGGGCATGGTCCGTACCGCTTTCTCCCAGACTTCGGTGTTTCACCGCGATGGTTGACCAGCGTCATGCTGAACTAGAGGGGCGCGAGGTCAGTGAGATACTCCGGGGTGAACTTGCCAAGACGACCCATCTAGCCTCGATGCTAGATCACGTTAATGCCAAAGGAGACTCGTGGGCCTGCTCATCCTCACTCTACCATGCGCGTAAGTATAGCCGCCCAGGTCTCTTATTGGTCGGGGATGCAGGCTCATTTATCGACCCGCTCTCTTCGTACGGCGTTAAGAAAGCCCTCGCCTCTGGATGGCTAGCGGGAATCGTGGTGCATACCGCACTGATTGATGCGCCAATGACCAACGTGGCGCTGGATTTCTTCGACGACCGAGAACGATCAGTCTATCAGAGCTACAGACATCGTTCAGCAGAGTTTTTTGAGGAAGCTGCATCGGCATACGGCCACCCGTATTGGACAACGCGAGCTAAGGCCGCCCGTGCTGCAACTGGAACAGTGAGCGGCCCTGATGACAACGACTGGCTTGAGGATCTCGAGGGCACTCACATCAGTGTTGACCTGGTGCGGGCGGCTCATGAGAGGATCCGATCAGCAGAGTTGCTCAACTCCCGAGCTAATCCTGACCTTCGTGTAATCAAACGCCCTGCGATCCGATCCCAACGGATTGTTATGAAACGCCACCTCATGAGCGACACCTACCCGAAAGGCATCCGTTATGTGCGGGGTGTAGACCTCCTGAGACTCGTCGAACTCGCACCACAATTCGATCAAGTACCAGATATCTGGAATGGATACAACGAAAAAGAGGCACCAGTCAGCCTTCCCGATTTCCTCATTGGTCTTTCGACTGCCTTTGCTGCAGGTCTACTCGTGCATCCTGATCAATAGTGCTAATCGGCAAAATCTCATATTTTTACAACTTGGTATGCCCTAGCGGTCTGGCCCTTCCCAGCCCTAGGATATTGTCTCCTCAAACCCTATACCGAATGCCGACTTCTCTTCGCGCCCACTTATCTACGCTCGGAATTGTGGGACTCAACATATTCGTCGTGTGGACACCCGCTCTGCAAAGTCAAAGCCAGAGCCCACAGAAAGAAGAGGGATATGCGATAACTCATAACACAACGGTTGAGGTCTGCTCGAGTTGCCATAGTGTTGATGACCAAGATCGCATGACTCGCATATCATACCTGAGAAAAACACCTGAGGGGTGGCAGACCTCGGTACGTCGGATGGCCGCCCTGCATGATGTCAATGTCAGTCCAGAAGAGGCGCGAGATATTGTGCGCTATCTCTCTAATGAACAGGGCCTAGCCCCAGAAGAACTCCGGCCAGGATTGTTTGAGGTTGAGCGGAGACTCATTGATCACGACTACGAAGGTGATTCAGAGGTAGAATTCACGTGTATCCAATGTCATTCTATGGGGCGAGTAATCACCCAGAGGCGTACCCGAGAGGAATGGGCACTCCTGATGGCGACGCATCGGGCGCTATATCCATTGGTTGATGGGCAAGCCTTCCGAAGAACGCGGGCACCCATAGGTCGTCGCACTCCAGCTGAGGCTGAGTCCGAGGCGAACCGGCCAGATCAGCGGCATCCTATGGACAAAGCAATCGACCATCTTTCTTCAGTCTTTCCTTTGAATACCCCTGAGTGGTCCGCTTGGTCTGCTAACAAGCGATCCCCTCAGTTAGAAGGCAGCTGGGCCATCTCAGGATACGAGTCTGGAAAGGGACCGATCTATGGAACAGTTATGATTACAGCCACTGACAGCGATGCGGATGCATTTACGACATCATCACAATATGTGTACGCAGAAAGTGGACGAACCGTAGAACGCTCAGGACAAGCACTCGTGTACACTGGCTATCAATGGCGAGGACGCTCAAATCCTGGATCAAGTAACGAGCTTCGCGAAGTGATGTCTATCGAACGGAACCAACGCGTGATGTCTGGGAGATGGTTTTCAGGAGCATATGACGAAATAGGACCGGACATCATGCTCAAACAAATCGGTGCGGCACCGATTATCACCGGGGTTTACCCACGAGCATTGAGGCGTGGTGAAACTACGCGAGTCACAATTTACGGAGGAGCTCTTAGGGATACCCGGAATGGTGCCGAGCTGAACTTCGGTTCTGGAGTCTCAATTGGGACGATCGAACAATCTCAGACTGATGAGTTAGTGGTTCAACTCACCATTGGTGCCGATGCAGCGGTAGGAGCACGTGACCTTTTCGCATTCGAATCGACCCTAGAGCGTGCAATCATAGTTCACGACGGAATCGATCGAATCACTGTAACACCAGAGAGAGGTATGGCGCGGATTGGTGGAGTAGCCTTTCCAAAAGGCTATCAAATTTTCGACGCGATCGCTTATAGCAACGGTCCTGACGATGAAAATGGAACTGAAGATGATCTCGAGTTGGGTCGCGTTGATGTTTCGTGGAGCCTAGAGGAATACGCAGCAACGTTTGGTGACGATGACATCAATTTTGTCGGCTCTATTGGACCAGACGGGATATTCACCCCTGCCTTGGACGGCCTAAATCCGGATCGGGTTGGGGATCGGAACAATATCGGTGATGTTTGGGTCCTAGCCACCTATCGCACCCGAGAGGGCAGCGAGCTTCGGGCCCGTGCTCATCTGATCGTGACCGTTCCACTGTACATGCGGTGGGAACCTTGGAGGCCAATTGAAACCCCTCGTCAAGGAGTAATAGGATGACCTCTTCGCTCATTACAGACTCTGACACGCTGGCCCTCCGAGAGTTTCATCCTTTCAAGACAGATGGGGTCACTTACCTCTACATGGTTCCTTCAGCTGGAATCTTCCGAATGGAAGGGCCATCAAACGCGATCCTAGAAGCACTCGGCAAGGGTTCGAAAGTCAAAACCGAACTGATCGATGAACTCTCGGATCAGTTCGATGTCGACCTGTTGCTGGAAACGATAGATGAACTGACAGAGATACGTGCAATCGGAGATGTTGGCGCGCCAAAAGATTTGGTGCCGAATGACCTGCCCCCTGCCGGGTTCCCGCTTACGACAATGGTCCTAAATGTGACCAATAAGTGTAACCTGGCATGCACTTATTGCTACGAATATGGAGAGGACAAGATCGTCGATACAAAGTACGGGGATCAACCGAAGTTTATGGCAGAAGAAACTGCTAAAGAAAGTGTTGAATTCTTGCTGGAGGAGTCCCGAGGACAAGAGGTAGCACATATCACGTTCTTCGGTGGAGAGACTCTACTTAACTTCCCAGTGCTGCAAGATACGGTAGCCTATGCACGTCGTCGTGCTGCTGAAGAAGGTAAACGCATTGAGTTCAGCTTAACGACCAACGCGACTCTCTTACGCCCAGAGATCATCGAGTGGCTCGCTGATAATCAGATTGGAGTCACAATATCGATTGATGGACCGAAAGAGGTCCAAGACGGACTCCGGGTTTTCCATAATGGAAAGGGTTCTTATGACGTGGTCGAGCCTAAGATCAAGGAGCTCCTAAAACGTCATAAGACACGCCCCATAGGCGCACGCGTCACGCTGACGCAGAAGAACATGGACGTACTAAAGATCTTCCAGCACCTGACGGAGGATATGGGGTTTTGGGAGGTTGGCCTTGCTCCTGTAACCACCCAAGACCAACGAGATTATGCCATCACGAGCGAGGGCAAAGACAAAATGCTCGAACAATTCGAGATACTCGCTCAAGAGTGGCTCGAATGCGCACTAAAAGATGAGCATCATGGGTTTTCAAATGTCAAAGACACACTTGAAGAGATCCATAAGGGCGTGAGTAAGGCTTACGGTTGTGGAGCAGGGCTTGGGCTTATGGGCGTCGCCACGGATGGTGACGTGTCGCTCTGTCATCGCTTCGCCGGATCTCCGGAACACACAATCGGATCCGTCTCAGAGGGTATCGACCGGGAAAAGCAAGAGGAATTCCTAGTGGACCACCATATCGCGAGTAAGACTGACTGCCACTCGTGCTGGGCGCGACCGATTTGCTCAGGCGGGTGTTATCATGAGGCTCATGTCCAATACGGAACCTCTTCACACCCTAATTTGCACTACTGTACATGGGTAAGAAGCTGGACACACACGTGTCTGGAAATTTATGGTGCACTTGCAGAAAGGAATCCCAAGTTCCTTAATCGCTTCGATGCATAAGTACGAATATAGGAGAAGCCGGTGAAGCATATTAAAGCAGTCAATCAGAAAGCTGCTCGGATCGAAGCTTGGGTGGCCCACGAAGCTGAGCAGGCACAGCCTAGCGAGCTTGACGTCGTAGGTCTCGAAAGCCGCCGCCCTCCCCACGAACAGAACGGGCCTCATTTTCCACTGGGCTGCTCCCTAGTCTTCGCGCCTGGATGGGAAGTAGACTCAACCGGAGGCACAGCAGGGCTTTGTCAACCTGTGGAAAGGGACATCTTTGACTGCCACCTATCATGTTTCTGGCCAGCACACGTGCCCGATCAGCTAAACCACTCGCCCGACTGGACAAGCAAGTGCGCCGCTGCTCAACAAGACTGGCGCAAGCTAGACCTCATTTTCCCCTAGGCTCACTGATATGATGCGGATGCTTGTTCGGAGTACAGGAGCGCTGATCATCGTGATGGCGTGGACATCAATCACACTCGAGGCCCAGGATACCGCGCTCTGGTATTTTGGCACGTATACCAAGGATGTACTCGTGTGGGATGAAGCAAGCGAAGAGATCGTGGGCCGGATAGAGATGGGCCACGATATCCCTGCCGCTATCGTCACAAACGAGCGGAAGGACCGGCTTTATGTGCGAGATGCAACTGCGCTCTATATGGAACTCGTCGACCTAAACAAAAATGAGGTCGTGGATGAGTTCACTTTATCCCAGGGCAATGTGAATGTGCGTATTAACAGTTTCGCACCACATCCATCTGATGAAAAAGCTGTGATGCTCGTGAAACGATATACCAAACTGCGTGACAGGTATGTGGTTGAAGGGCCATTCCTGCTCGAATATGACCTGGTGAATAAGACCGTCAGCGACACAATCCCATGGCCAGATGGTCAAGAGCGTGAGTCACTTAGCTTTCGGTACTCACCCGATGGCGAAACGCTCTACATGTTCACCCGAGACATTATCGCACTCGATGCGAATAGCTACGAGGAAATAGACCGATGGCAGCTCTCAACTCCGATTGAGGCCGGCCTCGGACGGACCAGCTTCGGGACAGCTTCAGAGCCTTATGACGAAGAGGGTGTGGCAACGAGCCTTTTCAGGATGACTGATCCGGCGCAAAACCGAAGGATGATGGGGATCGCTAGAGTCCGACTCTCAGAGAAAGAGGTGGATTTCTATACCCTTGGAGAATCCGAACCGGTTGGCAACTTCAGCCTAGCACCCGGTGGAGACAAAGCTTATGGGTTATTTACTCAGATTGGAAAATATGAGTTTTGGGAGTTCGATCTTGTCAATCGGCGTGTCTCCAAACGGGTACCTTTTGCAGGCCGACCCCGGATGAGTTTAGCCGTAAGTGCTGATGGCGAACGCCTTTTCGTTTATAACGCAGGCAACACGATTGATGTCTATGACTCTGCAACGCTCGAGTTTGTGAAGCAGATCGTGTTTGACGAAGATACAACGACCGAGATAGTGATTCCCCAAACGGGGAACTTCACACCGTGAGTTACAACAAGAAGGAGTGTGCCAAGATGAGCCGACTCGGAAAGCTTCTAGCCCTTGGCGCGCTAGGGGCTATTTCCTTAGGAACCACGCTCGAAGCGCAAAATATTGATCCCGTTGGCGTCTACGGTATAACGATCAATGTTGATTTTGACGGCCAGGTAATGCAGCTGTTTGGAACCCTGACCATTGAGAATTCCGATAATGGACTCAGGGGATCGGTCGATACAGACATGGGAATTACCTCGTTATCCAGTATCGTGGTTGAAGGTTCGGCGATGAAATTCAACGTAGATGCGGAAGGAATGCTGGTTGCGTTCGAAGTGGTTTTCGAGGACGACGGATTTAGCGGCGAATTTGATCTGGATGGTTTGGGTGGAGGGACCATATCAGGCACAAAGCGCTAGATTTCATCTAAGCACAACATTGTTCTTGATGAGCATACAACAACTGAAGTTCTGGTTCCTGAAGCGAGGGACTTCACACCGTGAGTTACACTAGTAAGGAGGATACCAAGATGAGCCGACTCGGAAAGCTTCTAACCCTTAGCACCCTAGGGTTTATGCCCCTAGGGACCGCACTCGAGGCCCAAGACGTTGATCCTGTCGGTGTCTATGGTATAACGATCGATATTCCTGAAGCGGGTTTTCAACTTCCCGGTACAATGACGATCGAGAATTCTGATGATGGATTGACGGGATCCATGGTACTTGAGCTACCTCCTGAGATGCCATCTCAGGGGCCGGCCGACCTGTTTGATATCACGGTCGAAGGCCAGGTGATGAAGTGCAAAATCGGAGTAGAGGGCGCCACGGTCGATATTACGCTCAACTTTGCGGACGGTGGATTTAAGGGCAGCGTTATGTCTGATATGGGAGCATTTGATATCACGGGTACAAGGCGCTAGGCCTCTCCTCCACTTAGTCCAGGCGAGCTTTAAGCGCCTGAATCCAGAAAAACTGTGGCCAAAATCCTAGATCCGCACTTCAGGCGGGCACTGGGTTTCGTGCGGCCATACGGCTGGGCTCTCGCGCCGGTGGTGGCGCTTTCTCTGCTGGGTACTCTCCTCGGTCTAGTACTCCCATACCTCTCAAAACTTCTGGTTGACGATGCACTCGAACCCAAAGATTTTGGCGCACTGCTGAATATCGTAGGCCTCTTTATCGGTATCACAGCGGCCTCTTTCCTGATGAATGTCCTGAGTGGAATGCGCTACACGAAAGTGTCAGCTGACATCCTATTCGATATGCGCCTGGACCTTTACCGCCACCTACAGCGGTTATCTCCGAGATACTACGCGAAAACTCCACTAGGGGATGTTGTATCCAGGATCAATGGGGACATCGGAGAGATCCAGCGTGTTACGGCCGAGGCGACTCTTGCATGGCTGGGCCAACTCATCGCACTAGTCGGAACGGTGGGGATGCTGATTTATCTTGATGTAGGGCTCTTTTTCGCTGGGCTCATCACCTTACCCCCTGCCCTCTTTGCCCTTTTACGCTATCGGCGTCAGTTAGAGGCCCGAGTTCGTGATCTACGTGAACGCAGCGCAGATATTGGTACCTTCTTGATTGAGACGCTTCAGGGCATGCGAGCAGTCGTCGGAGCCAACGCACAGGAGCGCGAGGTTGATCGCTTCCGTAACAAGAACGACTCCTTCGTTGATGCATTGCTTTCTATGCGGCTTTTTACCTATCTAGCCGGTGGACTCCCGGGCCTCTTGCTCACCACCGGTACGGGTATCGTCTTTGTATACGGCGGATACCGTGTGATCAATGAAGCGACAACCCTTGGTACGTTCGTGGCATTCATGGCATACCAAATGCGCCTGATGGCACCTATCCAAGGATTGATGGGTCTGTACACTAATCTTGCTACCGCACGAGCATCTTTGGTGCGCGTGCACGAAGTCCTTGATAGCCTTCCTGAGGTTGTCGAGGCCAACCCGGCCAAATCGCTACCGGTATGCAAAGGTGAAGTAACACTTGAAGAGGTTCATTATGGCTTCGGACGTGGAGGCGAGGTACTCGCAGGTGTCAATCTAGTCATCCCAGCCGGACAGGTGTTGGCGATTGTCGGCACCAGCGGGAGTGGTAAGTCAACAATCGCAGATCTTCTTTCTCGCCAACTTGATCCAGACGAGGGACGCATCCTGTTGGATGGAGAAGATCTATCTGATCTGTTCCTTTCACAGGTAAGAATGCACGTCGTGGTTGTCGAGCAGTCGCCATTTATTTTCCATGCTACGGTTGCGGAAAATGTCCGATACGCAAGACCGGAAGCGACAGAAACAGATGTGCGGCAAGCAATACATGCAGCCGGACTCTCAGATCTTATGGATTCGATGCCGGAAGACATAAATACGGTCGTTGGTGAACGAGGAAGCCAGCTGTCAGCTGGTGAACGGCAACGTGTTGCAATCGCGCGTGCCTACCTTGCCGAGCCTTCAGTGCTCATCTTCGATGAGGCAACCGGCGCACTTGATCCTATGTCAGAAGCTGCTGTCATTTCGGGTTATGATGCCCTGATGCGCGGCCGCACTACGGTGCTCATCACGCACCGGATTGACCTGGCTCGACAAGCTGACCGAGTCGTGGTGCTTAAAGATGGAAAAGTGGCAGAAGATGGCTCGCTGAGCGATCTGGAGACTCAAGGAACTGCCTTCCGCGATATTTTTCTAGACGTCAAGACTGGCTAGTTCCTCCGATTGCCTAAATGCGAAAAACCCGATCATGAAGGACAAACCTATTACCCTCGCAGTGGTAGATAGTGGAGTAAATATTCCCCACCCCCACTTACCTGCAGTAGAAGGCGGTACCTCTTTCGATAGTGAGGGCCAAGAACAAGAAGATTTTACAGATGTGTTGGGGCATGGGACTGCAGTGACGTCAGCGATTTATGAAAAAGCCCCGGACGCACACATTTTTGTGGTAAAGGTCTTCAATCAGCAGCTTGCAACGAGTGTGCCAATACTTATGAGAGCCCTAGACTGGGCCTCAGAGCATCATATGCGTCTCGTCAACTTAAGCCTTGGCACACCCAATGAGATCCGTGCATACGACTTGGCTCCCGCAGTGGAACGTGCTGTTTCAAGAGGAACCATTATCGTTTCAGCCAGAGCCAACGAAGAGCAATTCTGGTATCCGGGATGCATGGAAGGTGTCCTGGGAGTAGTCCTCAATTGGGAACATCCCAGAGAGAGCGTCTCGGTAATCGAGGTCGAAGAATCACCCAAAGCCTATTCGACCCGTGTAGTCAGCGCGTCTGGTTATCCTCGACCGATTCCAGGAATCCCGAACTCCCGGAACCTCAATGGGATTAGTTTTGCCGTAGCAAATACGACAGGCGTGCTTGCCGCACTTCTCACCGATCGACCAGATGTTCGGTCAGCTGAAGCGGCATTCGATCTCCTCAGTGAGGTAGCACCTCTACTAGAGTAGCCCCATAAGCCCGCTTGAACCCATTTCCAGGAGCCAGCTAAGAACGGCCCTGGTTTCTACTAGTTCAATTGCCCTGCTCACTCACTGAGCCGATGGTGCAACGTCCATCAGCCTGCCGGAGCCTAGGATACGAGACGCCAAGCTGGTCAAGATACGAATCATAGCGATCGGAATCATAGTAATGCTCCCGCATTTCCTCTCGGAAATCCTCCATAATCTCGGCATTCATTTCAGTGGCCGGCTGGTCTGATGGCCGGATAAATGGTGTGTATTGGATTTCACGGTTCTGGATGTTATCGAAATAGTCCCAAGCCTGATCAACTAGTTCAGGTTGAACCATGAAATCGAGAAGGGTCATAGCTTGTGCCATCGCTCCCCGCGTGGCTCCTTTATGAGCGATGGGGGTTGCCATCGCCATTGCATTCGCCCAGTGATGGCCAGGGAGACCGGGAATATTGGATGGGAAAGAGAGTGTCGCTGTTGGCACATTCCAAGAAATGTCCCCTATATCGTCCGCAAAACCCGCAGTTCTCTGTGCCTCGGTGAGCGCCGGCCTCAGAATTGAAAGCTCTGTCGCTAACCCGGACTCGAAGGTGCCAACCTCTCTCTGTGTTGCTTGAGCAAAACGTTGGTCATTCTCAGTCCACTGAGGAAGATCAACCTGCTGGATATTTTCATACATAGCCTCAGCAATCACCTGGTTAAAGTGACCAGGCCACGCACTACCAATGATGCGGACATCATCGAGAACAGTACCACTCATCATTGCTGCCCCACGGGCGATTGAATCACCGATCGCAAAAAGATCTCTTATCTGAGGATAGTTTTTCTCTCGGAAATAAAACCATATTGAAGCCTTGGATGGCACCACGTTGGGTTGGTCTCCCCCGTCATATATTATTGAGTGGGAACGATGCTGAGTGCGCAGGTGTTCACGGCGAAAGTTCCACCCAACCTCCATCAGATTCGCGGCGTCAGCAGCGCTCCGACCCCTCCAAGGAGCCCCCCCAGCGTGTGCGGCAGACCCTTCAAAAGTGAACATTGCTGAAATGAGACCCGTCCCGGGCGTCATGCCCCAGCTAGTCGACAGATTGTTCCCCACGTGAGCATAGAGGACGATATCCACATCTTCAAACATGCCCTCCCTCACGTAATAAGCCTTGGTGGCGACAAGCTCCTCCGCTACTCCAGGCCAGATCTGGATCGTTCCCTGTAGCCCTTCTCGCTCCATAAGCTCCTTCACAGCAAGAGCAGCTGTAATCTGGACAGCCATGCCTGAGTTATGCCCTTCTCCATGCCCAGGAGCTCCCTCAACAAGAGGCAAATAACAAGCCACTCCGGGCGTTTGAGATGCTTTTGGGATGTTATCGATATCTGTCCCCAGAGAGATCTTAGGTCGGCCGGACCCCCAAGTAGCAACCCAGGCAGTAGGAATACCGGCCACTCCCTCTTCCACAGTGAAACCATGTTCCCGAAGGAGTTCTACCAGGTAGGCCGAAGTCTCGAACTCTTGAAAGCCTAGTTCGGCAAAGCTAAAAATCTGATCCACGATATTCGCTGTGAATTTCCTTCTCCCATCGATCGCCTCAGCAAGCTCACTCTTCCAGCCAGCCAGCTGACTTATTTGGGCCGTGGAACCACTCGGCATAGCAAGCACAGTTACTAAAGCCCATACCGTCCCAGTCACGAACCGATACGCGGGTGAAAACATGTGAGCCTCTCCTATAGAGCTAGTCGGTCTAAGTCCAAAATGACCTGGTTCTAGTCATCCCGCGAGTGCTTACCTCCTCTCGGCTTGAGCCAACTAAAATTCCGCACATAACCAGAGGAACTGGCAATTGCACTATGGTTTACCGTTAACCAGATATGTGTCATGCTCCTTATATGACTCAACTGACATCTAAACAACGAGCGCACCTCCGAAGCCTTGCAAACAGACTGAAGCCGGTCATACACGTGGGAACAGAAGGAGTCAGCAAGCAGCTTCTCTCGTCAACATCAGAGGCATTTAATAAGCGTGAGCTAATTAAGGTTAGAGCTCAGGAAGGGACACCTAGACCCATCAAGAATATCGCAAATGATACAGCCTCTCGACTCTCAGGAGTGCATGTCATTCAAACGATCGGGCACATTGCGGTTCTATACCCCCCACATCCGGACGACCCCCAAATACAGCTGTCTGAGCTAACTCAGGATTGAGCAAATGTCCCGGGCATTTATCAAGGAAGATCATGATGAGCCAACCCCTAAATATCAACTTCCTGATCCTGAATCATCCTATTACAAAGAGGCAGCAGCTTGGGCGCTCATCCAAGGAGCAGATCAGGGAGATTCTCGAAGTGCCGAGCTGGCTACAAGCTACCGCTGGGGTGACCCAACACTAGCCTCGTGTGTCCTTTCGATCCTCAAGGAAGCAGAAACTTCTGGCGAAGATCGGGTAGCTCAACTAGCACGGCGATTCCTTAAGGCTACCAGACAATCCGAATCACCTTGAGACGTAGAAAAAGAAGAACGCCCCACGAGCCCATCTATGGCTGGTGGAGCGTTCTCTTCTCTCTTTAGGGCCTCTCCTACAACGTCAGAGGGACCCGAAGTGTTTAGGCATAGTTCAACACGAAACGCAGTTGTTGTTGTTCTTGGAACCGAGACCCATAAGCAGTGTCACGGCATTCAAATGTGGCGGGATTCGTGATACGGGGCCATTCGCCAAGTCAGCAGTGGTCTGTCCACGCCGATTTACCACACTAACATCGCCTCCCTGGCTGATGAGATAGAGAATCATCTCGTTATCACCACGCCCAGCTGCATTGTGGAGAGGACGGTATCCGTTGTGGTCTGGCTGGTTAGCGTCCGCACCGAGTTCCTCAATGAGGTATCTCACTGACGGAATCCAACCACCGGGCATAGCCCGATGTGCGTTGCCCGCAAAGCCTTCACCATATCCAGCACCCGCAGCGGCGTTGATCGGAAATATTCCTGGCCCACCATCTACGTATGGTGGCAAACCCGACGGGTCAGCGTTTGCCTCACGGACCGAATCTGCTTGCTCTACGCGATCGACGAGTTCCTGCCGCCTATCGTCTGAGATTTCCGCTAACTCCTCATCCGTGAATTCCGCTCGTTCAGCTTCCGGAAGCTCGTTTCGTACCGAAGTAAGAACCTCTATTCGCTCTTCTGCAGACAGTGGACCAAAGTTGGAGTCGTCAGATATCTGATTACGCGCTGAACGAGCTCCCGTGTCTCGGGGTCTCCTTTGCCTTTGTTCTGGAGCGATTGTCGGGATGTTTGGATCAGCACCATACTTAGCTAACAGGCGCATCGCCTCCACATCTGCCCCATAGGCCGCACGCCAAAACGCCGTTGAACCCTTTGTGTCTACCAAACCACAGTTCCGGTTACCGCACCCTCCGTAGATCATGTACCAAGGATGCATCGCGGTGCGTGCGTCAGGCTCAGCTCCATCTTGTAACAGTGCTTCGAGAATTTCTATATACGTGGTATTCTGCAGGTGGTGTTCCTGAGGTTGAGGGAACCGCGTCCGGGGTTGCCACTCACTGTTCACTACACTCCACAGTGGTGCAACACCGTGGATGTTGGATGCCAGGTTGGGATTCGCCCCAGCTCCAAGCAACATCAGGGCCATATCGAACTGCCCATTGATTGTGGCCATGAGGAGCGGACTTGTAGCGTCACTCAGGCTTACCTGGTCGACGTCAGCTCCACCATCAAGGAGTACTCGCGCTACTTCCAAATGCCCCTGACGAGCTGCATGTAACAGCGCTGTCATTCCACCAGTCGCTGTGATGTTAGGTGACCCCCCCCTCCTATTGTCCTCTTCTTCTTCTTCCTCCTCTTCCTCTTCAGGAAGTCCATTCGCTAGAACCTCACGGCCAGCACGCAATGCCGCCTGCACCTGGGTTGGCGTAACCGAGCCGCTAGCCTCTCGAATAGCATCAAGGACTTCGTTTTGTCGCTGGTTGGCCGCACGGTCTAGCTCTCCTTGTTCCTGGAGATTAACTACCGTCGTCGAGAGTCCGGGTTCTGCCCCGTGTTCCAACAGGTGTGCTGCGGCAGCAGCCCTGTTGAGCGCTGACGCGAAGATCAAGGGCGTTTGACCCGAAGATCCCTCCAAGGCATTCACATCCGCACCATGTTCTATTAGTGCCTCAAGCACATCGGTCTGACCAGAAGCTGCAGCCAGATGGATTGGTGTCGTACCAGCTGGGAAGGTCTTGGCCTGAACGTTGGCGCCTTCTTCTAGCAGACGACGTGTGACGGGTTCATTTCCTGCCTTGCTCGCCAGATGCAGAGGAGTGTAGTGACCGATACGTGTAACTGCATCCACTCGGCCGCCAGCATAAAGAAGTACCTCAACCATCTCTAGCTGGGCACGCTCAGCAGCCCAATGTAGGGCCGTCATTCCATCGCCCTGTGCTTCATTCACATCGGCTCCCTGCCTCAGGAGACCCCGGACATCTTCTAGATCACCAATCATCGCAGCATCAGCTACCGGCGCCTCAGGAGGTGTGGCCGCAGTAAGCGCCATGACCACACCCAGCACCCCAAGAACTCTTAAGGGTAGACCCTGGTTCATTCTCTTCCTCCAGCTTCGTTCAGCATTTGTGTTCAGTCTCTCATGTGCTCTATGAGCTAGAAAGATGTCGCAGATACAGGTGGTGTGGCGAGGGAGAAAACCCCGTCACTGTCTCCGAAACTCTCCATCTCATCATGCCCAAGCATGTGGAGCAGCGTGAGCATCACGTTAGCCATTGGCGTGTCGTCCGCCGCCTGCAGATGGACGTTGCCCGCTAACTGCCCGTTAGCATGACCCAGCAAGATCAATGGACAACGGCGATGGTTATGGATATTGGCGTCTGCCATCGGAGACCCCCATATGATCATTGACTTCTCGAGCAGATTGCTGTCCCCAACGACTGAGTTCTGCATCTTCTCGAGGAGGTATGCCAGCGTTGCCATACGGTATTGGTTGATCTTATTGAATTCGAGGATCGCCTCCTCACGCCCGCCGTGATGCGAGGCCGGATGGAAGGGTCTCGCTGAATCACTGTCTGGGAACACACGGTTCTGGGCGTCACGTCCCGTCTTGAACGAGATCACTCGCGTCATCTCTGTTTCAAGCGCTAGCACCTGGAGATCAAACATCATTTCCATATGCTCTTTGAACGTGTCAGGTACCCCTGGCGGTGCTTCGGGTAAGGCCCGCTCATCTCCACTGGAGTTTCTGATTTCAACCATCTCGATACGTCTTTCGATCTCTCGGACGTTATCGAGGTACTGGTCCATACGTTGCCGGTCGACAGCACCAAGATCCCGACGTAAAGACGCGACTTCATCCGCGATCCAGTCTAGAATACTCGCCCGGTCAGCTCGCCGCTCAGCGCGTTCTTCAGGACTGGCTCCTGCACCGAAGAGCATATCGAAAGCCACCCTCGGATCCCGAATCATCGGCATGGGTTCACTGGGCGAGGACCAGCTGATCGTATCAGTGTAGGCACAGGAATAGTTGTAGGTGCAGCCACCGGATTGATCGAGATTTTCAATACAGAACTGCATTGAGGGGAGCGGTGTATCCTGACCAAAGCGCTTCGCATAAATCTGATCCAGCGACGGGGTTCCTACCCAGAGATCTGAACCCTGTGTCTGTTTCGGATGAGACTGCGTGAGGAACACCGCGCTCGAACGGAAGTGGTCACCTCCAACCTCTGGCGCGGACAGCGGCTCAGCCATCCTGACATCGGTGTTGCTGATCAGTGTAAGGTAGTCCCGCCAAGGTTCAAGAGATTTTGCAGGGTGATCAGCGATCAACTCAAAGTCACGACCTACGGTTGCAGGAGCATACAGGAGTTGGGTCGCACCCCAGTCATTATTCCCAGCTAGGCCGTGCACCTCCTCAATACAAATCAAGGGCATCTTATCAGCCGCGAGGAACGCACGCCCAGAATTGGCCAGCCTCCCGGCTGGGACCATCGCATCAAGGAACGGCAGGGCAACACTGGCACCCATACCACGTAGGAAAGTCCGTCGCTCGATGTGTTTACCTGTAATGAAATGCATCTTTTTGTCTCCTGACCTATGTCTTACTGCATTGTTCTCTTAGTTGGAAGAATGAACCTGCTCCCCCCCTTCAGCTGTGCTAACTAGCGCTGCTCGCTTCATCTGGAATGCATCACTCTGGATGATGCCCAGAATGAAGGACGACATCCTATAATCGCTTTTCTCCGCATTTCTGGAGATTTCTCGCACCACGGGTTGATCGTAATACTCAACACGTCGTCCAAGTGCGAACGCCATCAGGTTCTCCGTGAAGTTCCTGACCAGTGGAATCGGCCTGCCTAGTAATGCGTTGACAAGCTCCACAGGCGTAGATACAGGCGTGCCATCATAGAAATCCCCACGAGTGTCTATCGGATTCCCATTCTCCCGCAGTCGCCAACGACCTGTTACATCGTAGTTGTCGAGCGCGAGACCAATGGGGTCCATGAGACTGTGACAAGAGCTACAAGCTGGATTCTCTCTGTGAAGCTCCATTCTCTCACGCGTCGTAAGAAATTTTCCATCGGAGACAGTTCCAGTCTCATCCAAGTCAGGCACCCCAGGTGGTGGGGGTGGAGGTGGCGTGCCTAGTAGGACTTCCATCACCCACTTACCACGGAGCACCGGAGAAGTACGATTCGCCATCGAGGTCAGTACTAATACACTTCCCTGACCTAAGAGTCCTCGGCGCTGATCCTCCAAATAATCAACCTGCCGGAAGTGGTTCCCCGACACACCAGGGATTCCATAGTGTCTGGCTAGGCGCTCATTGACGAACGTGTAGTCGGCGCTGAATAACTCCAAAAAGCTCTTGTCCTCTCGGACGAGGTTGTAGAAGAAAAGCTCAGTTTCACGCCGCATTGCATCCGCGAGATTCTCATCGAAATTCGGATAGAAATTGGGGTCCGGACGAACCTTGTAGAGATCCTGCAGTCGTAGCCAGAGCCCTGCGAAACGCGTGCCTAGTGCCCCAGCGCGAGGATCTGCAAGCATTCTCCGTGCCTGCCTCTCAAGCTCTTTATCCGAAAGTTTCCCTTCTGAGGCAATCTCCAGCAACTGAGCATCTGGGGGCGTGCCCCATAGGAAGAAAGAGAGCCGAGAGGCAAGATCCACATCCGAGAGCCGATATATTTCACCGGGATCCTTGTTTTCAGGCTCCCGCTCGAACCGGAACACGAAATGAGGACTCGCAAGTATCGCCTCAAGCGCCCTTCTCACTCCACCCTCGAAGCCTCTGCGGGCGGAGCCAGCTGAATAGAAATTCATGAGACCTGATATGTCATTATCCGACAGAGGGCGCCTATACGCTTCACTACCGAGCCGGGACACGATCTCCCTGGCGCACTCTAGTTCCTCACTCGGCGCCGTCGGTCGGCAGGAAAAGATCTTAGAGCGAGTAGCAGTCTCCGAGATTCCTGTTGTGTTATAGGGACCACTGACAATCAGGTCGCGCAAATGCGGCAGCGATGTGATTCCATTTCCGCCTGAACCGCCACCGGCTAACGACCACTCGTGCGGACGAAGAAGGTCTTCGTACGGGCCATCTCCTCGGCGGATAAACGCCGCTGAGACCTTGTGCTGTCCTGCACGAAGTATGATCGGTTCCGTTCTGATCCCCGCACCACCACGACCATCCGCTCCAGCTCCAGAACGCGTGTAGTGAAGGATTGCGACTCGCTCGCCATCGATCGATATATCCACGTCCTCAAGCCGGGCGTTACGGCCACCATTGAATGTCATCGCGAAAACATACTCCGCATCAGCCGGAAATACGTGGTCGATTACCATGCCACCACGGGTGCCGTACGGAGCACCTTCCACATGGTCCCACGGGTGTTGGGAAATATACTCCGGAAGCTTATAGACTTGGTCTACAGCTGGAGCGCTCCGATTACCCAAAGCCCACCGGCTAATCTCGCTCGCTGCATTCAGATAAGACTCAAGCAGAGTGGCTGAAAGCGACTGTACATCAGCGATATTATCGAAATTAGCACTCATCTGGTCGTTCTGAAGCCACTCGCTGGCATCGACCTTAAGGAGCAGTAGATCTCTTATGGCCTGTTCGTACTCAGCCCGATTAAGGCGCTGGAACGTTCGGCCACCAGGGTTCGGGTTTCGCGATGCCGCGGCATCAACCACTCGCTCAAGCTCTTCGACAACTGTTTGGAGCGTGTCACCTCCAGGTCTCCTTGCACCAACCGGGGGCATCATTCCAGCCCGGAGTTTACGGATCATCCGTTCGGCGATTTCCGCATTTTGGTCAGCTTCATCGGCGTCGAAACCAACTAGAGACAGGTTCCCACTTAGACGCCTCTCGTTATGACACCGTACGCAAGTGTCCTGGATTACATCATTTGGTGAGACATCCCCACTGACTTCATGAAGGTCAACTGACCCCTGAGAATGCTTATAAACACTGGCTTTTTGCCACACTGGTCCCACTTCAGCCCTAGCTCCTGAGAGCACGAGCATCATACCCAGCGCAGCGGTGGAAAAGACGATGTTTTTCATTATGGGATGGACCTCCCCAAAAAAGCCTATTTACACGCTATCTATTGGGTTCCTAGGGGGCAAGGACTGCGTCAATTACGTAGTTGGGTGTTGCGTCTAACCCCAAGAAAACCGAAACTGCTCTAAGCGTGTTGGCATGAGCCAGCCCGCAGGCAACTGAGTGGCTCCACATTAGGAGGTAAAAGATGGACCTGAGGCGTTCTTTCTCCAGACGGCAATTCATGGGTGGAGCAGCGACAGCACTGGGTTACCTGGGGTTGAAGCCGGGCGCAGAGCTTTTGGCTGCTGAGGTCGATGAGACCGTAAGGTTCCCGTTCGCACGTAAGCTGGATGACCCATATGACTCTCTTGCGCATCTAAGCTCAAATGAGAATCCGTGGGGGCCCTCCAAGAATATGCTGGAAGCCATGAACGGAGCTTGGAAGTATGCCAACCGCTATGGATACCCTGATGGGGATATCCAGTCGGCGATTGCTGAGCACCATGGTGTAAGTAGGGATCACATCCTCATGGGCGCTGGCTCAGGCGAACTCCTAAAGGTCGTCGGGCTCACGTTTATGAGTCCTGGGAAGAAGGTTATTGGTGTCGAACCGACGTATAGCACGGTTTATAGGCATGCTACTGACCTTCGCGCGGATGCAATCACGCTACCGCTGATGGAGGACTACCGTCAGAACATCCCGGAGATGATCCGCACCATTAAGATCAATCACCGCAACGTTGGCTTTGTCTTCCTCTGTAATCCGAATAATCCAACTGGCATAACGGTTACAGCAGCAGAGGTAAGACAATTACTGGACAACATCCCAGAGGACGTGCCCGTGCTCGTCGATGAGGCATACCACCACTTTGTACAGGATCCAGCTTATGCTGAGTCCCTCCCATATGTTCTAGAGGGGCGCAACGTGATCATCACACGCACGTTCTCAAAGATTTACGGTGTGGCAGCGATGAGACTCGGATATGCCATTGCGAAACCAGAACTCATCGACCGTATGCGCCCATACAGCACGGGCTCTGTGAATGCACTGGTGAAATGGGGTGGGGCAGCAGCCTTGAAGGACAAGGAATCTGAAGAGTGGGTGTTGAATAAGACAGTTGAACTCCGGGAAAAGATGATCGCTGGAGTCAAGTCAATGGGATTCGAGGTCCTGCCGTCTAACACCAACTTCTTTATGATGCATACGGTTCGACCGTCGTCCGAGTTCAGGTCCGCGTTCCGCGAGAGAGGGGTTTCGGTAGGTCGTGACTTCCCGCCCATGCTTGACTGGCTCCGGGTCTCAGTCGGTACCGAAGAAGAGAATGAGCGGTTTATGCAGGGGCTAAGGGAGATCGCCTAATCTCAAGCCAACATAACCGCTAACTGGAAGGGCAATGATGAGGACTGCTAAAAGCATGTCCCCACGAAGCGCCCGGGGCCGAATAGCTCCGGGCGTTCTGTGGTTGCTGACAATAGCTACCCTCCCCGGGAAACAGGATCTCAGGGCGCAGGAACCAGTCGCTTGGGGAGAAGAACTCGTTTTTCATACGTTTTCTATCGCCGCAGTTGATCCCAGTACTGGCGAATCCGGTGTGGCGGTTACAACACGCGTTCCTTGTGTAGGAAATGGAGTACCTTGGGTACGCGCTGGGGTTGGTGCTGTGGCGACACAGGCCTCTACACGAACAGCCTACGGGAGTGAGTTGCTTGATATGCTTGAGGAAGGCCTGACCCCTCGGGATGCTCTCGACCGGGCCATGGCTGGTGACCCAGAGTCCGAGCGTCGGCAGGTTGGTGTCGTGGCACTAGATGGCACATCCGCTCAACATACTGGAACCGGTCCTGGGTATTGGGCTGGCCATAAATCAGGACTCAACTACGCTACTCAGGGCAACGTGCTCGTTGGGCCGGAGGTGGTCGATGCCGTTGCGGCATCATTCGAGGCGACGGAAGGCTCGGAACGTCATCTGGCGGACCGGCTAATCTTAGCGCTAGGCGCAGGACAGAAAGTGGGCGGTGATAGGAGAATGGGCCGCCTGCAATCTGCTGCAGTAATCGTAGCCGACCCAAGAGAAGGTCGCTCTCGACGTGCCGACGGGCTTACAGCAAATATCAATGTCTGTGAGCACCCCACTCCAGTGGCGGAGCTGCGGCGAGTGTACAACACGATCTCAGGAACCTTGGGCTACCGGACACTCCAACAGTACACAGGTAACGATGTATGGCAGGTGAAACTGATCATGCACGCACTCGACTATTACCGCTCAGATACCGAAACCCTAGAGCAAGAAGGCAACTGGCGACTCTACGATGATGAGATCATCTCGGCAGTAGACAAATTCCGCTCGGACCAAGGTCTATCAGTTCCTAGCTCGGGTAGTAGCCCCCCTGGGTTGGTTGATGCAGACACGGTCGAGCGCATGTGGCTTGAGCTAGAGTCCACAGGCAAGGCAGCTGAACTCCGACGAGTCATTAGGGAACTGACAGCAGTCAGGAGGTAGGTTGCAGTTCCCTGGAGCAAAATAGCACGCAGCTGTTGAAGGGCCTTGATCGGCTACGCGGATGATTCGAGCCAGATCGTCGTCACCCCAAGATTAATCGCGAGGTGCTCTCCATGGGTGTTAGGGGCTGCCCCATGCCAGTGCTCCTCATCTGGATCGATCATAACGAGATCCCCCACTCCCAGGGCTAGCTTGCGACCAGAGCGATCTACCACGGAACAGGTGCCCCTCAACCCGAGAAGTAGTTGGACGTCATCGTGACGATGC
>Ga0310123_10001094_pt1 | contig 23028 bp, 19 predicted proteins | sample CB6_AW_1057_MG_FD_203505 | JGI IMG/M metagenome (GOLD analysis project Ga0310123, IMG submission 203505) | Marine microbial communities from Western Arctic Ocean, Canada - CB6_AW_1057 | ecosystem: Environmental > Aquatic > Marine > Oceanic | place: Canada: Western Arctic Ocean | collected... | reverse complement strand
TACGAAGATAACTTCCGCGGCGTCCGTTCACGCCGAATCCGTTTCAACCAAAGGCTCGCGCGAGGCAGCGGAAAGCGTCTTACCGCTCTGCTTACCGGAAAAGGGCGCGCCGGACCGCATTTCTGTGCATTCTGATGCAGTCAGCAGTGCGTCGTCTGAAGCAGAGAACGCGGACGGCGAAATAGGCAATAAACCAGAGAAATTCCTGGAAAACCAGGGACAAGGTCGCTGCGATTTACCCCGCACAACTGCACCCGGAGCGGTGCCGGAGTAGCCGAGTGCACCGGTCGATTTCACCGCCGCACGAAAACGCAGGTTGTTACCTGCGGAGGAATGCGCCGCCGACTGAAGCACTGATGCGTTCGGTTTTTCAATCCGAAGCAACTTGCGGCAACCAACGGCCAACGCGAAGCACATTCTTGTCGCGCCGTCAATCGGATGACAGTATCGGCGTTTGTGGCCTCGGCCAATGCCCACGCGGTCAATCAGTCCGCCGCGCGCAACTACTGCATTCTGCCCCGCCGGTCAGTGCCGTTTTTCGGTCCTTTGATGGCACACCCCGGTTGCCAATGATCAAGGTACGGACACATGTGAACTGTTGTTACGAATCAGGATGGTTGACCGGCAGATTAGCGAGACCGTGAAGTCACTGTGATCATCGTCAGCGCAATTAACCACTGCACTCTCTCCGGCGGGCGCCCGCAGTGACGAACCAGTTTCAGGTCCGGTAAACTGACCGCATGAAATTCCGCAAACGGCATCTGTGGTGGCTGCTGGTTCCAGTAATTGCCGGCCTCTTGTTGGCAGGTTTTCAGTTTCCCCCGTTCTACCGCCAGCAGGCCGCTGTTCAGCAGATCAAAAAACTCGGCGGACGAGTTGTCACGACTCACGGAGACCCTCGCTGGATTTGGTGGCTGATCGGTGGAAAGTCGCTACGCATTTTTGAACAAGCGACGGTGGTCAATCTGAGACAAACAACGATCCAGGACGATGACCTGATTCTCCTGCGAAATCTGAACGGATTACAGCGGCTGAATCTCAACGAGACGAGAATCACCGATGACGGGGTGAGACATCTGGAACGGCTCACTGGACTGAAAGCACTGGATCTGAGTGGCACGCAAATCACCGGAAAGGGGTTGGAGTATCTTCACAGTCTGATGGATCTCGAATACCTCTATCTCAGTCGGACGAAGGTAGGTGATGCCGGCTTGCGTCATCTGAAGGAGTTGAAGAATCTCCGTCATCTTGATGTCACTGGAACTGCTGTCGGCGATGCAGGCGTTGAGGAGATCAAGCGGCATTCGCCCGGTGTGAACGTGGTGCGGTGAATGGAGCGAGCAAGGCGGAAAAGTGACCAAGATGTAAGTGAGCTGCCGAGTGAACGCCGATTCATCACGAGCGACGGCTCCGTTCCATCGTCCTGATCTTGCCCCCTAAACCGAGTCCAGCGCCAAAGTGATAGAATGGTGTTTTGGACACAGAGGAAAGGGAGTTGCCAGGGATGCAGGGTGAAGTCCATCGGTGCTCCGGATGATGAATCTGTGTGGTTTGACCAGTATCCGGAAAAATTGTGCAAAATCAAGTGGCTGAGATCAGTGAATCAGACGAGACGCAAGTGCTGATTGAGACTCCAGATAAAGTTCGGATGAATATTTTTTCCCTACGGGATTACGTGCCGAGTAGTCTGAGCGGATTGCGATTGGCAGCACGCGGGTGATTCGGTGGATCGGCATTGGAAAACCACTCACGGCCTGCACGCGAACTGACCCTACTTGCAGCCGAATTCAACTTAACCGACTCAAGTCTGGAGCCGACAACAGTTTGCCACACGTGCACACCTCCGGTAGATTGAAAATGACATGTTCCCTATTGCGTCTAGTGCTTGGGTCACACAAGGCGGGATTACAACGAACAACCGCGGCCATAGAGGGTTCAGCAGAAGATGGCCAAGAAAAGGGCGACTGAGCGGGCCACCAAGAAGAAGACGGTCAGCAAGCGGCAAATCGAACAGTACGGCCACCCAGACAAGAAACGGACCAACAATCCGCCGGTGCGACTCGTCACACCAGCTACCGATCCACCCGAATCACCAAAAAAAACTTACCAAAACGATCCCCATCTTGACCCGCAGTTGGTGTGGGCTGGTAAGGCGGAGCGGACCAGCTTTAAGGTCCCCACCGTCAGTCTGCACGTACACGAGCGGATAGACGGCCAAGACCATCGTCCAAGCCGTCAGGACTCACAACGGCAGTGGGGGGGCTGACGGCATGGGGATGAGCTGTCGTTGCATCGATTCCGGTATACCAAGATTGAGGAAACCACATGACCGGTCGCATGGGAGTGTACGAGAAGCTTGGAATTCGGCGGGTGATCAACGCGTGGGGCGTCGCGACCGAGCTGGGTGGCTGGACACTGAGCAGCAAAGTGGCGCGCGATGGAGGAGGCCAACCATGCCTCCGTCGAGATGCGGGAGCTTCTTCAGAAGTCCGGAGAATTCATCGCTGACCTTCTCGGCGTCGAAGCGGCCTTGGTCACGTCGGGCGGCGCGGCTGCCCAAGCTCTCAGCATCGCCGCCTGTATGGCGGGAACTGACCCTGACAAGATCTCGCGGCTGCCCGATACAACGGGCATGAGATGTGATGTCGTCATCCAGAAGCGCAACCGCTATATGTTCGACCGCTGCTACACGCTCACCGGTGCACGACTGGTTGAGGCGGGCGACGATGCGGGCACCATCACGAACGATTTGGATGCGGCCATCGGACCGGACACGGCAGCTGTGGTCTATTACATTCAACATCCCTTCGACGACGCAATCCTGTCGCTGGACGAGACAGTGGCCCTGGCCCGGTCTCGCGGAGTCCCAGCGATCGCCGACGCCTGCTCCCAAATCTTCCCCCTCGACTATTTCCGTAGCAATGCCCAGTCTGCTGATCTCGTTACGTTTGGCGCCAAGTACATGGGAGCATCGCACTCCGCCGGGTTCGTGTGTGGCAAAAAGAAGCTAATCGACGCGGTGTCAGCCCAGAGCTTTGTCTCCTACCACTACGACGGCGGCCGGGCGGTGGGCCGTGCCATGAAGATCGACCGTCACGAGATCATCGCCGTCGTGACCGCCATCGAGGACTGGTTCACGATGGACCACGCGGTGCGCATCCAGGAGTACGACGCCAGGTTCTCGATCATCGGCGACGCCGTCAGTGGCATCGAGGGGGTGAGCACGAATCGCATCGAGACCAGCCATTACGTACCCTACGTGATGGTCGTTACCATCGACGAGGCCGTTGTGGGTAAGGATGCTCAACAAGTCAAGCGGGAGCTGGACTCCGGCAACCCCCGCATCTGAGTCGGTGCGGACGACGCCAGCCTTCAGGTCGTCGTCAACACGCTCATCGACGGCGAAGAGGAGGTGGTTGCCAAGAGGCTTAGAGAGACTCTGACCCGTGGTTAGGGGGGCATCACTTCGTAACCGGAGCGCAAACGATGTCTTTCGAATCCATGGGCAAAGGCTCCATCGAGACGAACTCGAACCGTTCTCATGGGGAATGTGAGCGACATGGGTGCACGAGTGCGTGTCAAACCAATCAATGTCGAGTTTCATGTCCGAATTTCCATCCCTTCCATGGTGTCTTTCACCCTTCCTCTGTAAAAGTCGAATATTTAGTCCTGCGGCTAACTTCTCATAGCCAATCACCCAAGTCAGCCGATGCTGCTGAAATCGCGGCCATCTTCCGTGACCTTGGCTGGTTTGCCGAACTGAACAACGAGGATTTCGCTTTTGACCACACGCGGTACAGCGCCCGAAATTTAGTATTTGATTTTCGAATTCGATTCCAGCGAGCGACGAAACATCAGCCAGAGGGGCGGTCCGGGTTTACAATGACGAACCGACCAGACGCGAACCTGGGCTGAATTAACTGGAGTGGCGACGACCTGTTCGACTTGATCGGCTACGGCCGAGATGACGACGGTGACATCCTCGATCCCAACGGTGATTGGCCCGGTGATGGATTTGATGTTGACGTTCAAGGTTATACAGGTGTCAGCCGTCGTTCTTGCAACGTGCGCAGCAGTCGATTTTGGAATCCTTCTGCATCATTGTCGTTGTCATGTCGGATCATTCTTCGGTTGTCCATGCCTCATTGAGATGGAAATTTAATCTCGCGACTAGCGACGTAGCGTACCGAACCCTTCCACCCGTCGGGAACGACATCGTAAAGCGCCAGCAAACGCCCCGGTTCAATCTCCGCGAGGCTGGCGTAACTGCTCCAACGGCCATATCGTGGATTTTCGCCGTCGTTCATCCATACAAAACTCCCGACGAGCGTACCGTCGAACATCTCGACCAAATCGGGATCGACTCCGAAGAAGTCCAGCTCACGGGAGACAGACCATGTTGTGCCGTCGTCGTCGCTATGAGCCTGATAGAGGTGTGTGTCGCGCCCGGTTCGCATCAGGCAAATTAAGCGACCGGCCTTGGGACCCTTGGAAAGTCGAATCATGACCGGCTCATCGAATCCCTCTTGACCCACTTTCGGATCGACCGCGATCGTGGATGCGTATTGCCAAAATCGGCCCCGGTCGGATGATCTTAGTAAGACGCACCGCATTTTCATCATCTTGGGTTGATATGTGACCGGAGTGGTATCCTCCTTGAAGGCACCATAGACGGTTGTGAGTAGGTCTACGTTGGGAAGCTCCAACAACGAACGATGGAAGCAAATTCCAATGCTAGGCCGACCGGAATCGTCAGACATCTTCTTAGCGTTGGGTAGGTCCATCGTCATTTCGATTGGGCCTTGCAGCGTCCGACAATCGTCCTTCGATTCCCAGAGATTTCCGGTCCAATGTCCGTCCTCGTGGCGCCCCGTGGCAACCCACTCCAGGATGATCACCGTTCCGTCGCTCAACTGCGCCGCACTGCCCTCAAAGCCGGGGACGGGGGCTGGCGGCTCGTAGGGTGTGGCCGAGACAATCCCTTTTGGTGTCCACCGTTTTCAGCTCTTGCCCTTGTCGCGCGAGATGACCCAGCCCGGTATCCCGGGAAAGATATTGATTTCGGATAATTCGTGGCCCGGTGGCAGGCTCAACCAAGCCATAGCCACAAGCGTCCCCTTGGACATCTGGGACATATAGGCCTACACGCCGTCCGTCAGGACGATATTTTTCGGACCAATCTTGGCAGGAATTACGCGCAGATTGGTCGGCTTGGCGGCGGTGACTTGCACCCCATGCTGCGCTTGTTCGCAAGCAAGGTAAGTAGTAGCCATGACCAGCGGAATTAGTGCAAATTGTCTGCTCATCTTGCTAGACGTCGTTCGAAACAACTTGGAGCACCGAGTACGAATCTCCATAGTGTTCTCCTTTCCGAGTGCGCCCGGACGCCAACTCCGGTGGGCCATATTGCACAAGTAAACCGCTGTCACGGCGTGCAGATGAGAGTCTACCAGAAGACCAGGGGGGTTGTACGGTTTTGAGCGGATATGTTTCGTTGTTGAGTTGTTTCTTCACCTCTTCAACAAATTGCACTTTCTGAGCTCTCGTTAGTCATGCAGCGAGTCTTGTCAGTCGTTCTATGAGGGCTTTGATTTTCCGTGACGTGCGGCTACGACGGGGGATCGTCGAAAATGTTTCACGAATCGCCGCGTAATACAGCTTGCGCGGATGGTATCCCATGACAGCGTCTTCGCCATCCATCTGCCGCTCCAATGTATCGGCGCCCGCTGCGTACCGAAACGGTCCAAGACGACGTAAGCGGAGCTTTTTCGACCTTCATTTGCGATCACGCCTGTTGGGTCCTGAAGGGAGATCACGCCTGTTGGGTCCTGAAGGGAAAGGGCAAACCGCCTTCGATTCGAGTGCTGCCTAACGAGCAGTAAAGCATCCCCTTTGGAAAGGGAGTGACTTTTAGGGCCCGTTATGGCAGGGTTCCAGTAGGACCTACTCGCAAAGCGTAAGTTGAATATCACTAATGTGCGCTGTTGCAGTGAGGAGTACAAGCCTACGTTGTCTACAGCGTGGCGTTCAGCCCTGCTGTTTGCCACAACATTCTGGAGTTTTCCTCACGAGTTCTTGACGGTGGACTGAGCAGGCACTCCGTGACGAAGTTTCGCTTCGCTTCCATCAGATAACGAAACGACCGATGATTGGGGCATGTCCTCGACCACTCGCACTCAACGCAGATACGACCATCGTCTTCGAGAACTTGTTCAAACGACCGGTGAGGTCGAGCTCGCCATCCGGCATGGCCTTCCGAGGTCCAGTGTACCTGCCGCAGTCGCAATACGCGCAGCGAGCTGAAAAGACTGTAGCGATTGACGGGAATTCAACAGATCCACATTCAAGTTGCCGTTCTGGCCTCTTCAGTTTGACGTTGCATGTCTAACGAGGCTTAGCGGCTCTGCCGCTCGCCTCAGACCGACGAGTTGTATTGTGGCATGACTGAGTGCGGTTTGAGTACAAGAGGCTCTGGCTGACTGCGAATCCGTACGGTCGAAGCCGTCGGTATTATTTTTACCGCTTTGTCGTCGTTTGGCCTACAGCAATCCAGAGCCCGACTATGAGTGTACCACGAACGGTGGCCGACGTCCTTGAAGATCACGTGACTCTCGAAGTTGATGGAATCGACCGCATGCACCTCAACGTCTACGTTCCGCAACTACAGTGGGATCGCGGCGTGGTGAGATTCCTGCGGTTTCATCGCGGTCACCAGTTTCCGTCGTCGGCGATGATGACTCACATCACGCGTGCTTTCGTCGAATCCATCGAACAGTTTGTGACATCCAACGCCATTCCACTGATTCGATTCACCAAGAACCAGCGCAAGGATGACGTGGCTTTGGAACACTTGGCCAAGTTTTCCCACACCGAAGGCGTGCTCTTGGTCGGCAAATCCCAAGAGAAGACGCCCGTTTTTCGCACCGAGAAACGGCGGAATCTCGAAACTGGCAGCACCTATCCCTGGATCGTCAAGTCCACGGCCATGGTCAATCACTACTACTTCTATCGCGTCGACGAAGATTTCGGCCCGTTCTTCCTAAAGTTCTGTTCGCACTTTCCTTACGCCGCCAAACTCTGCCTCAACGAACACGAAAACCTCAAACGGCAACTGGACAAAGCCGGCATCCCCTATGAGGCCCTCGACAACGGCATTCTCTCTTGTGACGATCCTGCCCGGGCCCAGAAGATCTGCGACGGTCTCTCTGCCGCCAAGATCAACGCCTGCTTCGCAAATGGTTGGCCAAGTTGTCGCACCCTTTTACCGCCAAAGATCGTCGTGCCGGCTATCGCTACGACATCTCCATCCTGCAAGCCAAATTCTCTCTCACTCAGGTTCTCGACCGCCCCCTCTCGGGTCGCGTCTTCTTCGAAGAAGTCATCCGCGAGAATCTCGACATCGGTCGGCCCGATCGCGTTCAGCTCATCTTCAATCGCCGAGTGAGCAAGAGCACCCCAGGCCGGTTCCGCACGCGCGTCCTCACCAACGGCGTGACTTCTTCACTGCACGTTGACTACAAGAACAGCCGCATCAAGTAGTATCACAAAGAAGGTCGTGCTCTGCGCACCGGAACGACCATCAACAACACGCGTGACTTCCAAATCGGCAAACGGCTCAAGAATCTCTCCGCCTTGCGGAAGATCGGCTTCCAAACCAACCGACGTCTGTTGAACGTCCAACACATCAGCCACGACCCGACTCTGGGAGAGGACGCATTTCGCCAAGTCACGCGGCCCGTCACCATCGACGGCAACCGCGTCTCGGCCCTGCGATTCGATGACCCGACTGTTCTGGCGCTGTTGACGGCGCTGCTGGTGTTTCGTCTGCTGCCCCGAGGCTTTCCAACCGTGAACTTCGTGAGCACCTCGCTCTACTGCTGGGTCAACATCCCAGCGATATGACCCCGGGCCGGATGACTTACCAACTCCGTCGTCTTCGCCTGCATGGTCTGATCATCCGCCAACCCAGTACAAACAATTACCACGTCACCAACTTCGGGCTTCGCATCGCGATGTTCTTCACACGCAGCTATGCCCGATCCCTGCGACCCGGATTGGCAACTTTGACCGCACTCGAATTCTCAAATCACCAACCGCTACAACGCGCCTTCGAACACTTCGACAGCGCCATCGATGCGTTCATCAAACAACAAAAACTCGCCATCTGAAAACTTGACTTAAAGACAACAACTTTCAAAAATCAAGTGACCTAGAGTGGGGAGAACTAACGCACGAAATTCCAGAATGTCGTGGCAAACAGCATGGAAAAATTGCAAAGCCACGCTGAATCTCCCATTCGTGATCGCGACTGCTTCTGCGCATGTCGATGGAGCGTTGCTTTGTTCACGTGAGTACCGAGCTATCCGCACCGCGGACAGTAAGCTCGGCCGTCGAACTCTGGTTCGCGTATGAAGGCCTTGTTCATGGAAGTTACCGGCGCTCTTTGACGATTGGTGCAATCTGCTCGGCCGTAGTGACGCCTGGAGGCAGTTCCATGATCTTAATGTTGCGGAAGTGAATCTCGGCGCCTTCAGATTCCAGGCAGAGATAGCCCTTCTTGACAGACGACTTGCTGACGCCGTTTACGAACTTGCCATTCACGGACAACTTGACTGTCCCGTCGACGAAGACAACGTGGTAGACATTCCACTCGCCCTTCCCCTTGCAACGGTTCTCGATCGATTTGCTGCGGCTTCCTCGAGGATTATCGGGCGTCGTCTTCAACCCGTTCGCTCCGAAGAGTTCCCCGTGTACATAGGCGATCGGCGGTAGTGTGCCGTCCTTCTTCTTGTGAAGCTTGACCCAATCGAGTTCCAATATCTGGACTTCGAGTCCCTTGGGCAACCGCCTGCCTTCGGGCACCGTCCCTTCGCTCCAGGCGAACACACCAGAATTCCCGCCTGACTCCATGTGTCGCCATTCTATGTGCAGAAGGAAGTTCTCGAACTGCCTTTCCGTCCGCATGACTCCAATCGGTTGGCCACTACAAACGAGCAGTCCGTCGCGGACGGTCCAGGTGTCTTTGTGCGTATTCACGTTGACCCAACCTGAAAGATCTTTGCCGTTGAACAAATCGCAGAATTGAAAATGCTCCGCTGCCCGCATCTGCTGGGTTCCACACGTGATTGCAATCAGGCCGAATGAAATGGGGCGAATCGACATCGATTTCTCCGAGAATTGTGTTGACCATTCTCCCAACTCGCCAGTGAGAGCCGGCGTGTTGCGATTAGCGCTTCGAGGTTGATTTGGGTGTCGTCCAATGATGTGACGTGTCGGCGAGGTCGCGGTAAATCGTTTCCAACTTCTTCTTGAGCACGGCGGCTTGGTTCCTGCCAACTTGCAGAACGTGGGGAGGAAGTCGAGCGACGAGACTGCCTCGTGTGACACAGTCGGAGACTTGATACGCGCTGGTCAACTCATGATGCCGGCCACACGAAATCCATCCTCAGTGGTCCAAAGCTTCATCCCGCGCAGTAGTCTCGGCGTACCGTAGGTGACCTGTCCCCACGGACGGTACCATTTGTTATGTTAGAGTCAGCATATCATCTTGCTTGAAGAGATTCTCTTTCGGCAAGACCCGTCTTGCCGATTCGGCCCATGGTTGGCTTGCCTCTGGGGCCGGGGGATGGTAGCCCAGAGAACTGTGGGAACGAATTGTATTGTATTGCACCCGCTACCGCTCGATCATCACCTTCGCTTCCAGCAGCGTGTCGAACAGCTCTACATCCAAAAGTTCATATCGCAGTGTCCCATTGAACGACTCGTTGTAGCCGTTCCCCGCCGCAGGAAATAGGATTTGCCCCGGGGCTTTCGGTGTTGTCGAATCTCGGCGCGCAAGCGTTTCCTCTCAGGCCAGCCAGGTCTTGGCCAACGAGACCGTGATGGTTGGCGATCGGAACACTCTCAGTGATCCACGACCTTTCGGCGATGGCCCCAAAGGAAGACATCGAGGATCACGTCATTCGGACCGGTGCCTTCACCGGCGACGCTTTTGGCGACCTCTAAGACGTCCGAATGCCCAGGACGTGGTTTGGGAGTCGTGTTTTGATTTTGCGGCCCTTGGGGCTTCCATTGCGGCACCTGACAGATGGAAATTCAGGATTTCATGATACTTGGCCGGCCAACTGCTTGGCGGCGCGTCCGTGATCTTAGAAGGCGGCTGCGAAACGAGCACGCCACATAAACGGATTCTGGTGTTGCGGTTGCGCTTTAAAGAAAGTGAACCCGTTACCACGGCCTATCGCTGTGCCCAGAGGCTGAAACGTCCTCTTGGAAGGACCCGTCAACAGTTTCGAGCAGGGCTCTCTGGCGACGATACCCCCCCTATCAAAACCTGCCAAAAAAACGCGCGCCTGGGATGCGGTTCAGGGAACCGAGAAGCTGGATGATTTTACCCCCCTAACCCCACCCTTGGAAGGTCAGGGGCAGTCCGCCGGCTTGGCCGCCAGTTCGTCCAGCACGCGGTTGCACTCGCGACAGACGTGCCCGCGGTCGTACCCGAAAACTCTGCCGAGCAACGTGTAGGTCCAACCCTGTCCGGAAAGGTGTAAGGCGACCAGCCACTTCAGCCGCTCATCATCATCGCCGGTAAACTCGCGTACCGCGTCTGGAAGCGGAATGACCCGCCCCAGCTCGATCTTACTGACACCAGCGTTGGTGATGCTCACACGTCATTGATACTCGTGGACGATAGGACGGTCAACGGGTATCTTTGCAATAGCAGCCCAACCGAAACCGGCCGATTTGATTACATCAACATTGGTCCCATCGATGATTCGGCCAGAGTCACAATTGATCGGCGGGCGTCACCGCCCAAACGGGGCCATAGTTCGATGATCCGTTCGAGGTCAGAATCGCCGGGAAGTGCGCCGCGTTTTGCGCCGCCCGCCTGGAAATCGGCGTATTTCCCCGGTCTCAGGGAAATGTTACGATTCCCATCCACTCCCGTTTCTCGTGGTCGTCAGTGGACAACGGTTGACAGTCATGGCCAGAACCCCTGTTTTTCAGGGGCATTTTCTTTTCGGGCTGTACACCATCTGCCAAATTAGTGGAGTGGACTTCCAGGGACAACGGCGGACAACCACACCCACCAGTACGGACCAATTCTGGGCCAGTGGCGACGATCCGGGTCAATTTTGGGTCAGTAGAATCGGCCGTCAGATTGTCTGTTCCGGTCGCCCATATTGATTGAGATTCGACATCGCCACAGGGGTGCCGTTCACACTCGCTTGCGCTTCGTGCTTGTATTAGTCGAACGAACACCTCACGAATAATCCAGGTTATCCTGCTCGTGGTTGAGCGTTGGTGATGGTGGCGAGGGCGTGGAGTTTGGTGATGCGGGTTTTGGTGTGACTGAGCCGGGCGGTTCGGTTGCGGCGTTGGTGATAGTCGAGGTCCTCAGCCAACTTGACGTAATGGCGCTGTCGTGCGGCGCGGCCGAGACAACAGAGCACCGCGTCGGCGGCCTTGACCAAGAAGTATTTTTCATCCTCGGGACAAAGCACGTTATGGGTGTGGATCAGCAAGTACGGTCTGCGAATCCGACCGTCGCAACGCATTCAAAAACGCTGCGAGGGATGTTCCCAAACGATGGGCCTCTTCTCGGTCTCCTTGATGTGATACTTGACCCACGGCTGGCGGTTGATCTGGTCGGGGAATGTGAGTTGCGGTTCGACGCTTTTGCGATGCAAATTCGAGAGTTGCCCACGCACAGAGACTGCCAGATGCCCGCGTGGTTTGCTGCGAGCAAAACAGTCGTCGAACCGCTTCAGGTACCGGGCCAATTCGCCTTCCAGGCCCGCAATCTGTTTGGGAGTCATTCATGACATCGCAAGTCGTTTCCATCCAATGACATGCGATTTCAATATCTTACCCAAAATGTGTCAAGGGGCGCTATCGTAGTAGGCGCCTCAGTGATAGCCCACTAAGCCGCAAGCGGCAACTTGTGCGTGTGAAACGGTAGGACCGTGTCAATTTCTTACCGGCAAATCCGGTGGATTCACTTGGATTGAGAAAATGAATCGGCCGGAATACAAAACCGTTTGACTCTGTGCTACTGCTCACGTATATTTGCGATGTCACGGATCTCAACAAGAGTCGCTTCCATGTTAGCCATGTCGGTACAGGAACGAATTGTCGTCATCCCCGTCGCCGGTGTGGGAATCGGCGTTATTACGATCGGACCTCCGGGTGAGGCGCGACTTTGAGGTGTGACGAACACGTGAAAGCAGACATCAGAAACCCTCAGGTCGCCCGCCTGAGGGTTTTTTGTTGAAATTGTCAGTGGTCCGTCGTCCGTTGTGTCGAGCAAGGCCACTGACAACTGACAATGGACCAATCCCATGTCCCGCATTCAAATCTACGACACCACTCTGCGTGACGGCACACAGGGTGAAGGAGTCAATCTTTCGCTGCAAGACAAGCTGGTGATTACCGCCAAGCTCGACGAGCTGGGCTTCGATTTCATTGAGGGGGGCTATCCTCTCTCGAACCCCAAGGACGAAGAGTACTTTCGGCGGGTGGCCGACATGGACCTCCAGCACGCTCGGGTGGCGGCGTTCGGTATGACTCGCCGCCGTGGTGTGGCAGCCGAGGACGATGTTGGCATGAAGGCCCTGCGCGATTCCAAAGCGCCGGTTTGCACGGTGGTCGGCAAGTCCTGGGATCTGCACGTCACCGACGTGTTGCGGGTCGATCTGGACGAGCACTTGGCCATGATTCGCGACTCGGTGGCGTTTCTGGCGGCCGAGGGACGCCAGGTCGTCTACGACGCCGAACATTTCTTCGACGGTTTGCATCGCAACCCCGACTATGCCCTGAAGTCTGTGCAGGTGGCGCAAGATGCCGGTGCAGAAATCATCATCCTGTGCGACACCAACGGCGGCAGCCTGCCCGAACGAATTGCAGCCAGCGTCGACGAGGCCCGTCAGGCCCTTTCGATTCCGGTCGGAATTCACTGTCACAACGACTCTGACGTGGCCGTGGCGAACACCTTGGTCGCTGTCGAACGCGGGGCCGTGCAGGTTCAGGGGACGATCAACGGCATTGGCGAGCGGTGCGGCAATGCCGATTTGGTCAGTCTCTGCGCGAATCTGGCGTTGAAATTCGGGTACGACGTCTTAACCGAAAACGGGGTCCGGCATTTGACCGAGCTATCGCGGTACGTTTACGAGATTGCCAACATGAACTTCCGCTCGACCCAACCGTTTGTGGGGACCAGCGCGTTCGCCCATAAGGGTGGCATGCACGTCCACGCGGTCAACCGAGTCACGCAGAGTTATGAGCACATCGATCCCGAAACGGTCGGCAACGAACGTCGGGTGCTGATCAGTGAACTTTCAGGACGCTCTAACATTGTCGCCAAGACTACGCAGTTCCAGATCCAGTACGACACCGAGTTGATGGCGAAAATTTTGACCCGCGTGCAGAAAATGGAAAACGACGGCTACCAGTTCGAGGCCGCCGAGGCCTCATTCGACCTGCTGGTGAAAAAGGTGGCCGGCACATATCGGCCGCGGTTTCAGCGGATGCATTACCGAGTCAACGTCGAGACCAGCGAAGCCGCCGAGCCGGTTACCGAAGCCACGATCAAACTCAAGGTCAACGACGATGTTCAGCACGTGGTGGCCGAGGGGGACGGCCCGGTCAACGCGCTCGACTCGGCATTGCGGAAAGCTCTGATGCTCACATACCCTGCGCTGGCCGACATGCACTTGGTGGACTATAAGGTGCGGGTCATCAACTCTGCCGAGGGAACGGCAGCCCGAGTGCGGGTGCTGATCGAAAGTGCCGACGCGGACGATGTCTGGAGCACGGTCGGCGTCAGTGAAAACATCATCGAAGCCAGTTGGCTGGCGCTGCTCGACAGCGTCGAATACAAGCTCTACAAGGACGAAGACGCCGTGGGCCACGGCGTGGAAATCGCGCAAGCGGCCGGCACACCGGCCGGCGAGATCAAATAGACCAGATGCCGGCAACTTGGTATTCTTGGGGAATGGGCACCGATCCGTCGAGTCGGCAAACGAACATGAGATCGGCTTCAATCTGTTCATGGTTGATCAAGCTCGACTTTGTTCACAAGAATGTTGTGGTAAACGAGTTACGTATAATGTCATTGAAATATGGCGCTGTAGGATTCGGTAAAGCAAATAACGAACCCCATGAGTGACCTCCCCAAACAATACAACCCTCAATCCTCCCAGTCCCGCTGGTCTTCCTTCTGGGAACAGCGTGGATACTTCAACGCCGACCCCAACCCGAATACGCAGCAGCACACCATTATGATTCCGCTGCCCAACGTCACTGGGGCGCTGCACATGGGCCACGCGCTGAACGGCACGTTGCAGGATCTGATCACCCGCTGGCGACGGATGCAGGGATACGAGGCGCTCTGGATGCCCGGAACCGATCATGCCGGCATCGCCACCCAGGCGGTCGTTGAACGCCGCATGTTGGAAGAGGAAGGTCTGACTCGGCACGACGTCGGCCGCGAAGCCCTCGTCCAGCGCATCTGGAAGTGGAAGGACCAATACGAACAGCGGATCTTGAACCAGCTCAAGCAGCTCGGCGCCAGTTGCGATTGGCGGCGGACACGGTTCACCCTCGATGACGTTTGCTCGAAGGCCGTACGACGGACGTTTTTTAAGCTGTTTCAGGACGGGCTGATCTACCGGGGCCAACGGCTGGTCAACTGGGACACGTTTCTGCAAACCGCCGTCGCCGACGATGAAGTCTTCGAGGAGGAGGTCGCCGGCCATTTCTGGACGTTCAACTATCCGCTTGTCGATGAGGCCGGCCGCCCGACCGGCGAAAAAATTTCCTTCGCCACGACTCGCCCCGAGACGATGCTGGGCGACACGGCCGTTTGCGTCCATCCTAGCGATGAGCGTTATCGGCACCTCGTGGGAAAGAAGGTCCGCATTCCCTTAAATGGGCGCAACATCTCCATTATCGCCGACGCTCTGCTGGCAGACCCCGAAATGGGCACCGGGGCCGTCAAGGTCACGCCTGCCCATGATTCCAACGACTACGCCTGCGGCCAGCGGAACAACTTGCAGATGATCAACATCCTCAATCTCGACGGTACCGTCAACGGAGCTTGCAACAACGAGAAATACGTCGGCCATGACCGCTACGAAGTGCGGGAGATGGTCACCCAAGACATGCAAGAACTCGGCCATTACGAGGGGGTCGAGGACCGCCAGATTCCGATCAAGCACAGCGACCGTTCCAAGACACCCGTCGAGCCATGTCTGTCGGACCAGTGGTTCGTCAAGATGGACGACTTGGCGCAGTCTGCTATGGACGCCGTCCAAGACGGCCGCGTGACGTTCTTCCCGTCGCGGTATGCAAAGACGTACCTCGACTGGCTCGGCGAAAAACGCGACTGGTGCATCAGCCGGCAGTTATGGTGGGGACATCGGATTCCGGTGTGGTCGAAGACTGTCGAGCGGGAGTACAACAAGTCCGATCTCGATACCGAATTCGACCCGTCGTTCCTCGACATCGACCACACACCCGCCTTGAAGGACAAGTTCAAGGGCAAAATTTGGTTTCAGCGTCGATACGATGCTAAGCGAGGCGTCACGACAAACCTCGCTTGCTTGGTGGACGAGGATGCGGAACTTGAAGCGATCTTGGAATCCGTTGGGTACGTCCAAGATCCCGATGTCCTCGATACCTGGTTCAGCAGCGCCCTTTGGCCGCACGCCACGCTCGGCTGGCCCAATTTGGAACACAACCCGCCGTTGGATCAGACGGTCGTCGACAAACAAACTCGTATCCAACAGGGGACTGACGCCCCCCGCTCACCTGCAGAAAATCCGAAATCCGAAATCCGAAATCCGAAATCGCAGAACGAAGTTCTGAACTACTTCTACCCCGGCAGCGTGCTCATCACCAGCCGCGACATCATCACGCTTTGGGTTGCCCGTATGGTGTTGACCGGCTTGTACAACATGGGCGACGTTCCGTTTCGGCACGTCCACGTGCATCCTAAGATTCTCGACGGCTACGGGCAGACGATGTCCAAATCGAAGGGCAACGGCGTCAACCCGCTCGACTTGATCGACCGCTACGGGACCGATGCTGTGCGGTTCACCATCGCCTCATTTGCCGGCGAGACGCAGGACGTGCGGCTGCCGATTGGCTACGAATGTCCGCACTGCCAGACGGTGATCCCACAGACTCTGGAGCACCAGAAGGCCAGGCTGGTCGATGGGGAAAATCCGACCGTCAAGTGCCCGCAGTGCAACAAGCCGTCGCAATTCTCCAGCCCGAACTTCGAACCAGACCAAGGCGAGCCGCTGGCCCGCATGGTCAGCCAGCGATTCGAGTACGGCCGAAACTTCTGTAACAAGTTATGGAATGCGGCCCGCTTTGTGCTAATCAATCTGGAAGAGTACACGCCGGGACGCATTGCCGAAGATGACCTGACGCTGGAAGACCGTTGGATCCTGAGCCGGCTGTCGAGCGTCACTGCTGAAGTCACCGAGCAGTTGGGCCGATACCAGTTCGATTTCGCGACCCGCAGCCTCCGCGAGTTCATTTGGAACGAGTTCTGCGACTGGTATTTGGAAATGGTCAAACTGCGGCTACACGACGACGGACAGAAGCCGCTCGCCCAACGGGTCCTGGTCGGCGTGCTTGACGCCATTTTACGGTTATTGCAACCACTGACCCCCTTTATCGCCGAAGATCTCTGGCAGCGGCTGAACGAGGTCGCGCCTGAGCGGGGACTGCTCGCACCACAACCGGCCGCTGAAAGCATCATGATCGCCCCTTGGCCCGAGCTTCCCGCCGAATGGCAGCAAGACTCGCTGGAACGCCGATTCGAGCGCTTGCAGGAGACCATTGCGGCGGTTCGTAACGTCCGCGCGGTCTACCGCATCGGACCGCGCACGCCGCTGAAGCTCTACGTTCGCTGCGGCGCCGACGTCGCTGCCGAAATGCGAGACGTTTCCAGTCAGTTCGAGAACCTGGCAAAGACTACCCTGGAAACCGTCGGTGCAGAGGTGCAGCGCCCCAAGGGTTCCGCGAGTTTTGCGCTCGGAGGGAGTCGCGGTTTCATTCCGCTGGAAGGCATCATCGACCTCGAGGCCGAACAGACACGGCTGCATACTGAAGCCGACAAACTTTGCGGATTCATCGCCGGCTACGAAAAAAAGCTGGCCAACGAAAACTTTGTGATCCGGGCACCAGAAAACGTCGTCAACGATGTGCGTGACACGCTGGCCGAACAGAAAAAGAAGCTGGCCAGCCTCGAGCAAATCATCCGCGAGCTGAGCGTCGATTGAACCAGGCCCAACGCGGCTTACCCGTCGAATCGAGGGCTGGCCCTCTCAGGCTGCGCCTTGCAAGCGGGCCGGTCGGGAAACATCGCCCGCTGGCGAGTCTTCATCGAGAATGTGGTCCAGAATTCGCTCCGCCGGGGTTCGCAACCAGTCGTTGAGCGGATGGTCTGGAGCCGGAGGCGGGAGCTCGAGCAGCCGGTCGTAGTCCCAACCCTCGCCGACGTGGGCCAAACCGGCTCGACGAAGATGAAACGCGTTGACCTGTTGTTCCCAATGGCCTGGAATGGGGACAACGCAAATCGGCTTTCCCAGCAAGAACGCTTCGAGCGGTGTCGTAAAACCGGCCGTTGTCATCACTGCCCGAGCAGTCCGCAGGTCGTCCAGCATCCGCCCTCGGTCGGGCAGATGGAACTCAACAGGTCCGTGTCGGCCGCGGGCAAGCGGAGTCATGCCATAAGCGACGACCAGTTGGCGGTTGCGGACCGCCCAGCCAACGAGCTCTTCCGGCGAACCTCCAGCGGCAGCCGGGAGGCCGTTGTAGATGACAATGTGTTCGCCGTTTTCCGAACGGGCGTTGTGCAGTTCAGGACGGATGATCGGTGGCACACAGACGGAGGATGCCGGTTCGACGTGAAATCCGCAGAGACGATCCGCACTGCCCATAAACATTCGGATGATGCTCCTCGCCAGATGCCGCTCGAACGTCACCTCGCCCGGCAGCGGAACAGCCGAATCGAGCAGCGCAGCCTGCCGGCTCAAGGCGATCACTTCACAAGCAGGCTCGATGAACCCACTGGCACAGAGCGGTTCAAAGTCACTCAGAATGAGGTCAGGCTGGAACTGCCGAACCAGTGATCGCAGCTTCAACATGTGCGCCGAGATGCGCGGGATTTGCTGCGTCCAGCTCACCAGGGTTCGGAAAAAATCGGGTTGGCCGCCGCTGACCTCGTACGCCAGACCCGAGAAGTGCCGATGCCGCCGAAAACTGTATCCCGCCGGAGGTTGCGGCCCTCCCGAACTGACGACGTAAACCTCATGCCCGCGCGCTTCGAGCGCCGGTACCAGCACTGCCGCCTTCGAAAAGTGGCCCTGTCCCTGGGCAAAAACGCCGTACAGAATCCGCATGACATCCGGGTCAAATTCTGGTCGAAAGGTCCGGGTCGAACCGGTGACACTTGGCAAAGTCCACAGCCGCACCCAGCTCCCACAAAAATAGATTCACGCTGAACAGCGGAACATAATGGCGAGCCATTTTTCATCTCATCTGTGGGATGCAGACATACCGTCTCTGACGGCTCCCCCAGTTTCATCGGCGCTGCGGTCCGCGAACTACAGCCAAACCCCGCCGGGTAGGTCATGCATCCATGCATGACCTACCCGGCGGGGTTTGGTATAGTGATGACATGCCGCGTGATCGTCGTGCTGTGGTGCCGGGCGGGCACGTTCTTCTTCACGGTGGTGAATTACCGTCGCCGACCGCTCTTCGCCGATCCGTGGGCGCTGTAAACCCTGATGCCGAAGGTCATACACGGGTACATGCCCTACTTGACTACTGGACTGTACTCGAGGGGAATGCAAACTCATGGCAACGATCATCATCGAATGTAACTGTGGTAGGAAAATCCGGGTCCGAGCCCGTCATGCGGGACGTAAAGTCCGCTGTTCGGGTTGCAAACAACCTGTTCAGATTCCCGCTCTTGATCTCGGCCAGATGGACGACCACAACGCCGGCTCGAGTGAACCTCCCGCGTGGGACAATCTGGGAGACCTGATCACGTGGATCTTCCTGACGTGGGTCGTCGTAACGGGTGTCGTCACCGCCTCCTGCGTGGTGGCGAGTCTCGCCACCACTGTGGTGTTCGTCGTATTCGGCGGCATGTTATTCGCGGGCGGCATGATCGTAGTGCGGCTGTATCTGGTGAAATCCAGTGCGATCAGTCATAACGAGAAATCCAGAAATGTTCTGTTCGGATTTGGGAAAATGGTCCTCTGGGAGCCAACCGAGGGCGTCGTGTTTCTGAAGAACAAACAGATTCAGGCCGTCGATAACAACCCGAACGATGGGGGTGGAATTCGAATTCTCTTTCCGACCCTGGGTGAGCAGTTGAGTCTGCGTGTCCCGCTGACGGTTCAATCAAACGTATTTACCGATCACAACGTCTTCACCAAGGACTACCTTCCGGTCACGATTCGCATGGCAATCTGGTGGCGATTGACAGACCTGGAAAAATATTACCTGTCCATCAGCCAGAATGTCGGTTACGTTTCCGATCAGGGATCGGATGACTGGGATGACAAGGACGATGGGCCGAGACGATCTCCGGCTGGACAACTGGGTATGGCAAAAAGCTGGATTGCGATGATGGCGGAGTCGGTCGGCCGGCGAGAGTTGGCCAAAACCAGTACGGCGTTTCTGGTCGGTAGCCAAATCACGTCGGAATTACCGCACGACATTCAGAACAGAATCCCGGGAGCCGGCGGGTCGGAAGAGGCATTGAAAACATATCAGGCGACGACGGATGTGCTCGCAAAACGTCTCGAATTGGGAATCCGTAGCAAAGTCGAGGAGTACGGTCTGGATGTGGATCGGGTTGAACTTCAGGAGGTCCGGCTGCCGAAGCAGATTCACAATGCGGCGGTTGAAGCCTGCGCAGTGGCGTTCCTGCCGGCCAAGGCGGAACGCGAGGCGGCTGCCCGCAAGATTCAGCTTCAGGCTGACGCCGAAGTCCTCGGCTCCGACGCGGTTGCCCTCCGGGAAGTTCTCGGGGAAGCGGATGGTATGTCGTTTCTCGGAGTTCCGGATTTTCTGGAAAAACTGTTCGGACGCCTCGGCCAGAACCGCCGCATTACCGATCAGAAACAGTGATCTATGACCTCAGGCCGGTAGCCAGTGGGTCAGGAAAAAGGAGAAAGAACTGTTTTCTCAACGGGACGATCTCTCGGTCGGCCGCGAGGGCGGAGCGTCAACTCATGCCCAATCAAAGCGCTGGCTCCATTTTCCCCAGTAGGGAGGTAACCTTGAACACATTCCGTTGTTCGGGTATCTTGAAGAAGGAGGAGGGTGAAGGCGGAAACCACAATCGGTCTCCAGCTACTAAAATCTTCAACCTTCGACCAGATTTCATCGAAAGGGAATGAGGCAATGAGCCACGACGGCCCTGCCCAAACCGCATGTCTCCGGCATCCGCTGATTCCGCGACGAGCGGCTATTCAGGCGGGCGGAATCGGCTTGCTCGGTTTGGGAATCAATCACGTCGCCGGGCTGCGGGAGATGGCTGTCCAGGCCGCGCCGCAGCAGCGAGCCAAGGGCGTCATCTACATCTTTCTGTCCGGCGGTCTGACGCAGCACGACAGTTTCGATCCCAAACCGCATGCCCCCGACAACATTCGCGGCGAGTTTTCTGCGATCGCCACCGGCACTCCGGGCTTGCAGGTTTGCGAGCATCTGCCGATGTTGGCCCAACGCAGCGGCAAGTGGGCACTGGTCCGCTCGCTGTCGCATCCTTATAACGGGCACTCACAAGGGCATCTGGTGATGCTCTGCGGACGGACTCCGCTGCCTCGTGGTTTCAACGGCAACCGACCCCAACCAACCGACTGGCCCTGCATCGCCTCGGTGGCGGGACGGGTGATGCCGCAGCAGAACAATCTTCCGCCGGCCGCAGCGCTGCCGGAAAATCTGATCCATGTCACTGGCCGCACCATTCCCGGCCAGTTTGCCGGCCTGATGGGCGCCGAGCACGATCCGTGGTTCATCGAAGCCAGCCGGTTCCGCAGCAACCAGTACATTCACGGGGCCTTTCCGGAATACGGTTTCCACCGCTGGAACGGCCCGACCAACCCGCCCAATTATGTCTTCGAGGCACCGCGGTTCACATTGCGGCATGGAATTCTTGAGCAGCGGTTTGGCCAGCGGGTCGATCTGTTGCGAGAGGTCGAGCGGCAGCGGCAGGATCTGGACCGGGCTGCCCGCGTCGAGCAATTCGACCGTTACCGGCAGCAAGCGGTGTCGCTGCTTTTGGAGGGCGGTATTCACCGGGCACTCGATGTGCATGCCGCCGACCCCCAACTGCAGGACCGGTACGGCCGAAACTCGTTCGGCTGGTCGCTGCTGATGGCCCGGCAACTGGTCGAAGCCGGATGCAGCCTGGTGCAGGTCAATCTGGGCAATAACGAATCGTGGGATACTCACGAATCGGCCTTCCGGAATCTTAAGAATTTTCTTCTTCCACCCACCGACCAGGCCGTTTCGGCGCTCATCGACGACCTGGATGAACGCGGAATGCTGGATGACACGCTGATTGTGATGGCCGGTGAGTTCGGCCGGACTCCGAAAATCTTCACCTTCAAAGGCGCCAGGTCGAAACTGCCCGGCCGCGATCACTGGGGGTCTGTTCAGACGGTCTTCTTTGCCGGCGGCGGGGTCCGTGGGGGCACGGTGGTCGGCTCGTCCGACAAGATCGGCGCGTATCCCAAATCCGATCTACAAACGCCTGAAAACATGGCGGCAACCATTTACCAGGCGCTCGGTCTGCCGCGGTCGGTCGTCTGGAAGGACAAGCTCGACCGTCCGACCCATGTGTACCACGGCGAACCGATTGCCGGTCTGATCTGACCGATTTTATATCGCGGGTGAATTCCATGCGACGACCGATTTGCCTCCGATTGACCTACGGATTGGGGATTGCGGCGTTATGGTGCGCTAGCGGCCTGTCACCGGCCGACGCACAGTCATCCCCGTTGGCTGAGTACGATCGGCTGGTGATTGACTCGGATCGCGAGCACTGGGCCTATCAGCCGGTCCGTCAACATCCCGTCCCGTCCGTCCGCGACACCGCATGGGCGCGTAATCCGATCGACAATTTCATTTTGGCTCGGCTGCAAGCAAAAGGCTGGCAGCCATCGACTACGGTTGGTCGACGGGTCCTGCTGCGGCGGGTGCACCTAGACCTTGTCGGTTTCCCCCCCGCCCCGGAGGAACAGACCGCGTTCCTGAATGATCAGTCGCCGGATGCATTGAGCCGGGTCGTTGACAAGCTGCTGTCTAGTCCTGGATACGGCGAGCGTTGGGGGCGGCACTGGTTGGATTTGGTCCGTTTTGCCGAAACCAACGGTTACGAACGAGACGCGATCAAACCGCACGTTTGGCGGTACCGCGACTGGGTCATCGCCGCCTTGAACGCCGACAAACCGTACGACCGCTTCGTCCTCGAACAACTGGCCGGCGACGAATTATCCGACGCCAGCACCGAGACGATGATTGCCACCGGTTATTATCGTCTCGGACCATGGGACGACGAGCCGGCCGATCCTGCACAGGACCACTTCGATCAGTTGGATGATCTGGTTCGCACAACATCGCGGGTTTTCTTGGGGCTGACGCTCGGCTGTTGCCGCTGCCACAATCACAAGTTCGACGCGCTCACCATGCACGACTACTACCGCATGGTGGCCATCTTCGGCGTGTTGGACCGTCCCCGTAACAGCCGGCGTGAAATTGATTTGCCGGCCGGCTCGCGGGTCGAACTATCGGCTCTGGCTGCCCGCGATCGACAAATTACCAAGCGGCGCAAGCAAATCGAAAATCTGCGTCACGGCTTGCGTTCCAAGTTGTTGACGTCGGGTGGGAGCAAACTTCCGGCCGCAGTGTTGCAAGCGTTCACGACCGAGCCGGCCAAGCGATCGGCGGTGCAGAAGAAACTGGTTGAACAGCATGCACCACAGCTCGATCGGGAAC
>Ga0310123_10001090_pt1 | contig 23084 bp, 20 predicted proteins | sample CB6_AW_1057_MG_FD_203505 | JGI IMG/M metagenome (GOLD analysis project Ga0310123, IMG submission 203505) | Marine microbial communities from Western Arctic Ocean, Canada - CB6_AW_1057 | ecosystem: Environmental > Aquatic > Marine > Oceanic | place: Canada: Western Arctic Ocean | collected... | reverse complement strand
GCCGGAGAATTGTTTTCGCAGGGTCGCGGCCAGTCCACGAGACGAGGCAATTCCAAGCTTACAGGTGTCGGTGCCTGGACATGCGGTGACATCGTTGATCGTGCCGGCCCCTGCTTCTGCTAACCCATTGGCCTTCAGGCTTCCGTATAGCTGGGGGAGGTCCGCCTCGCTGACCCATCGGAGCATAATGTTCTGCTCAACGGTTGTGCGCACTGAGGTTCCGACATGACGCCGGTTGCTCGCGGCGAGCGCGCGCATCTGATGTGACGTCAGGTCCCCAAGTGGTAGAGCGACCGTCACGACGACGTATCCCGGTTGTCGCTGACGATAGACGTTCGTCCGGTACCACCCGTCGAAGCCATCGAGATGACTTGTGTCGCCGAGGGACTCACCCCTCTCTGGCAAGACCTGTCTAGCTGTCGTCGCGAGCCGAAGATGCGTTGTCCATCGCTCGTCGAATGGGAGCGATTTGCGTTCCTCATCTACTAGGCGTTTGAACTCCGTGAGTCCGAGCTTGGCGACCAGGAATTTGATCCGGGCCCGGGCTCGGTTCTTTTTCTCGCCCAGACGTGCAAACACGCGAGCGATCGCCTGTGCGGTCGGAAGCAGCTCAGATTCTGGTAGAAATTCATCGAACAGCTTGGCTTGGTGAGGCACGGCACCGAGGCCACCGCCGACATAGGCCTCGAATCCGCGTTGTTCCACGCCATCCTTCACCCTCGTCCTGGCGATCAGGCCAAGGTCGTGCATCGTCACGAGGCCGCACGCATGCTCGGCGCAACCGGAGAAGGTAACTTTGAATTTTCGACCGAAGTCTTGCGTGTCGGGATGACCGAGGAGGAATCGCATGCATGCCTTGGCATGTGGCGTGACATCGAACGTTTCGTCTCGACACACTCCAGCCAGCGGGCAGGCCGTGACGTTCCTCACCGTATTTCCGCAGGCCTCCCGGGTCGTGATACCGACGGCGGCGAGTCGACGCATGAGGTCGGGCGTGTCCTCGATATGTACAAAGTGCAGTTGTACGTCCTGGCGGGTGGTGATGTGGCAGATTTCGTCGCTGTACTCCTCCGCGACGTCTGCCAGCACATCCATTTGTTCGGGTGTCAAATCTCCGAACGGGATCTTGATACGCATCATCCCGGGGGCATCCCAAACGGTTTCAGGCCCCTTAGTGAGCCCGTTCGACGGGAACGATATCGGCTTGGCCCCAGTACCATCGTTACGTTGGCCGTTGTCGTAGCGTTGACCGTAGACGCCGCGACGGAGGCGGGTTTCCGCAAAGACCTTTTCGTCTATCTTGCCCTGGCGTCGGAGTGCGATCTGACTCTCGAACGTCTCAATTTCGTCGGCCCATGCTGACGGTATCCGTTCAAATAGCAGATTCTTCCACGTCACATTACACCTCGGCCGTTCTGTCGGACTGCCATGATCTCAGCTAGTTGAACGGGGCCTCCACTCGCCTTGTTGGATGGTCTGAAGTTGACGACGTCGCCCACCACAATCGTGCCAGGTGCGTCGCCACTGGCGGAGAGGTCGGCCTGTCCCAGCTCATCCAATCTGCCAATCCAGGTCTGCATCCGAGACGTTCCGGCTGCCAGGATGATCGCGGCCGGCGTGTTCGCAGGCCACCCGCGCTGGCAGAGCCGCACGGCGATCCTGGCTCTCGCTGCGATGCCCATCAGCACAATCACAGTCACGCTTTTCGGTGCGATATCGTCCAGGAGTGGTCCGAACGTGTCGTCCGAATGCCCCGACAGCACCAAGAACGCAGACGCGACGCCGCGGTGGGTGATCGGGATACCAGCTAAACCCGGTGCGGCCACTGCACTAGTGACACCTGGGATGACCTCAAATGCGACGCCGGCCGCGCTCAGCGCGAGCGCCTCCTCGCCGCCACGACCCAATACGAAAGGATCGCCACTCTTGAGCCTGGCGACACGCTTCCCGCGCCGCGCACCATGAATCATCAGCCTGTTGATCACCGACTGATCGATGGCCCTTTGTCGAGCCCGTTTGCCGACACAAAACCGCTGGGCGTGGTCGGCGAGCGCCACGACATCGGTATCAACCAAGGCGTCATAGAGAACCAGGTCGGCGGTCTCGAGACGCCGGGCGGCTCTCACGGTCAGCAGTTCGGGGTCTCCAGGCCCCCCCCCGATCAGGGATACAAATCCAGACACGTGAACTCTCTAGACCTCTATATCGTAGCGCTTCATCAGGGCCCGCAGCAGTAGAGGCCGTCGCTCGGCCATCGGTACGCCGTCATGACGCCACTGTGTACGCATTGCTGCCGCTTCAGCCATCCACGCCTCAAGGTCGGCCTCCGGAAGAAGAGCATCCAGTCCCTCACGAAGGAGACCGGCCAACGCCGGGGCTCGTCCCTCGGTCGAGATCGCGAATGTCACACCAGCGCGGCGAGTCACACCGCCAAGATAGGCACTCGCATGGCCCGGGTCATCGACCGCGTTGACAAAGACGCGACGTCGTTCCGCTTCTTTAGCGACGTGTTGGTTGACTCCGGGGTTAGCAGCCGTCACGACCAGCCATATATCTTCCAGGTCCGATGGTCGAAACTCCCGCCGACTGAGCCGGACACCTATCCGTTCGATCTCAGGATGGATCGTGGGGGCCACGACGTGGATCTCGGCGCCGGCTTCGCTCAGCGCCGCCAGCTTGCTCGCGGCCACGGGACCGGCTCCGACTACGAGAACCGAGCGACCCGACAGCTTCAGAAAAACAGGAAAAAGGCGGTTGTGGGTCGTCATCACAACCCGTGGGCCGACTACGAACCCTCGTGCTTCAGCTCGGCAATGGGGAGTGCTGGACCGTGCAGACCGCATTCGGTCTTGGCGATACCGCGCCAGCGGCCAGCCCTGTCATCCTCGCCAAGCGCGACCGGCGTCGTGCACGGTAGACAGCCGATGCTCGGGTACCCCGCGTCGTGAAGTGGGTTATAAGGCACATCGTGAGTGTGGATGTGCGACTGCACGTCCTGTTTGGTCCATCGAACCAGTGGGTTGATCTTGGGCATCTCGAACTTCTCATCCCATTCGACGACAAGAGCGTTGGATCGCGCGGGTGTCTGGTCTCGTCTGATCGCTGTTATCCAGGCGTCGGCATTGGAGAGCTCGGCTCTCAGAGGAATGACTTTGCGAAGCTCACAGCATAGGTTAGGCGCGTTTTCCCACAGTTTGTCGCCGTGGGCGAGGGTCTGTTCGTCGACCGTCTGACTCGGGCGGGTCGCACGAATCGTCAGCTCGTACCGGTCCTCGAGGCGTTTCCATAGTGCTCGTGTCTCAGAGAACAGCAGGCCGGTGTCGAGTGTGAAGATATCGATCCGTAATCGATGGCGTCCGATCAAATCTATCAGCACACACCCTTCGGGACCAAAGCCGGTGGCAAAGGCCAGGCCGTCGCCATACCGCTCGGCCGCCCACGTGAGCGTTTCAAGCGCCGACGCATGCTCGAGGGTGAGCGCGAACGTCCCTACGTCGTCCGGGGCGAGAGTGTCATCGACCGCGTTGCCCGTCATCTTGTCCAAGTCCGAGTCCAAGAGATGTGATTGTGTCAAGATGCCAGTTTCTCAGAGGTTGCGAGCGTTTGATGGATCGGCTTCCGTCCGAATCCAAGTTTGTTCCACAGACGCTCATGCGCGAAGTACAAGGCCATCTTGGCCACGGCCTCGATTGCTCCTATAGTGATCGCAAGGTCAAATCGGCCGGTAAAAACGAAAACTAGCCCGGTAGTCGTCAGTGTGGCGATGATCCGCCACGACAGCGACTTGACCACCGACCGCGTCGAAGTTTCTTCAAACATGATCGCTTGCTCCAAAAAAAAGGCCCGGGAAGCGTGTGCCTCCCGGGCCTTGGGTATCGTGCGTCGTGTTGTTGTCTGCCTAGTGGTGAGAAAGCGTCAACGCCACACGTCCGTCGGCACGGGGGCCCGTTCGGGCCTCCATACAACAGCAACAAGCGGCAGCGCGACGAATGCTCATGTAAGAGATATCTTTACCGGAACATGGTTCTGGCGTCAAGCTGATCCGAAACAACCGCCGACTCAGCTCGCGCCGCGACTTGGACCAATCGCAGCTATATCTCGACACCGAGGACGCCCTTGAAGGCGAAGCCGAAGGCCAGCGACAGCACAAAGAAGGCGACCAGCCAGTTGAGCGACCACCCGAACAGGCCAAGTTCAAGCGGTGGGTAGATGATTTCTACAGCCTCGACCGGATGGGCGCTTGGAATGGGAGGTTCGCCCGGATACAGCAGGGTGTCCAGCATGCCTCGACCTGTCCGCCGCTGGGGGACCGCTCCCCAGTGGTCGGCCGCGATAAGACCTATTTCGAGCTCCCGTCCTCCCACCCGAACTTTGATCCGATGTCGACCCATGGTGTCGACACGCACCCGCCAGGCAACCTCGCGAGTGGACAGGATTCGCACTGCCGCGGTTTCCACGGTCATCCCGTCGGGCACATCGAGGCCCAGATCGCCGTCGAAGAGCCCTGTGTCCCGGACGTACGCCTTGACCAGTGCCGACTCACCGGGTTCCAACGGTCGGACGGCAAACCGCAGGTTTAGCTGCGTCATGATCAGTACGACCGGCACCAGTAGCACGACCATCGGGACCAAGGCGTATCGCATGTAATTGAACGTGTCGCCAAGGATGCGCCGCTGCAGCTGCAGCACGACGCCGATATCGCTCTGAAAAAGTCGAACGCCGATCAGATTGCCGCGGATCCGTTCACGCACCTGCTTGATCGTGTTCTGGTCAGAGACCATGCCGAAGATCCACACCATCACGACACCGCTGACCAGCGAAATGGCTGTCATGGCCCAGATGGGCGGCAGCGCCAGAAACGGCCAGCACGCCACATCAAAGAGCCAGGTCAGTGCCCGATTGGAGAAGTCGATGACGGCAACCACTACCGGTGCACCTGAATCACGGGACTCTAGGAGATGTAGCCCAGTCCCTTGAGCCGCTTCTTGATTTCGTCTTCGGAGTCCGCGACCTCGAGCTTGGCGATCTCCTTCTCGAGCGCATGGTGGATTAACTCCTCGGCCGATGAGTAACCCGCGATCCGGGAGTACTTGGCCGCCTTCTCAAGTAGTGTCTTGTCGATCTTTACTTTAGATCCAAACATGGGGTCCTCACTCTAGAGCATCCACGCCAATCATCTCCGGCAACGGTGCAATACCGAATTCGTCCAGGACAGTAACCGTTAAGTCGTACAGGGCCGGGTCCTCGATCGCGATCTGACGATTACTGAGAAAGACGCCTGGCACCAGCCTGTAGTCAATCGAGTGATCACCGCTCCAGGCCTCGTCGTTGTCGACGAAGACCTCACGCGGGAACTGGCCCAGCGGACTGTCCCAAGAGGTGCGATAGCCCCAGTCGTAGCCGACCACGATGTCAGGCGCAATCTGGGTGTCGACGTCTTGCCATTCGTCCCGAGGCCGAAAGACGAGACGCACAGGCGAGTGACCCGTGCGCTCGTCACGCATCGCCAGCAGGTCATCTTCAAGTCGGTCGAGTAGTTGCTCGTACTCGGAGAGGGGTACGATCCCATGGCTCTCGCGTCCCTGGACGTTCACATAGAGCCCCTGGAGGCCGACGGCGTAGGCGGTGGTGCGCTCCCAGTCGACATTCAGGAATAGCGGCAGCTGACCCTGTTGCGAGGGGTCACGTAGCGTCACATACCCCTTTTCGAGCAGCCATGAGTTCAGATTGACACCCCAGTAGAAGGGCGAGAAACCGTGGTCGGACATCACCACGAGCGTTGTATCGCGCTCATCTTCTTGGATGAACTCAAGCAGTTGGCCCAGTACATCGTCCATCTGTTCATAGAGTGTCCGAATACCGGTAGCCAGTAACTCGTCTTGCTCGTAGAGCGGGTGGTCCGCGTCCATGTAGTGAAAGAGCATGTGGGTGCCCTGGTCCACACTGGAGAAGTAGAAGAACAACAGGCCGTCGTCGAACGAATCGAGCATGTAGTCCAGAGCACGGCGCTGCTCGCGGTAGACGAACTGAGACTGCTCCCAGAACTCGCGCCCCGAGAAGATCCCTTCCTGAAAGGCCTTGGTGTCCTCCGGAAGCTCCTGGGTGTAAAAGCGCCCGATCGAGTCCGTGATCTCGGCCGACCAGCCATCCGGTGTCGACACCGGGAGAGCCGGATTGGCCGGGTCGATTTGGAGAGGCGTTACGTAGAGCTTGAAATCAGGATCGATATCCTGCAGATAGAACCGTGCGGAGGCGCTGACGTGGATGAGAAACGGAACCGCCTCGAAGTTCACACTAACCCAATCGCTCCACTCGCCCTCGTTGAGAATGAACTCGGTGTCCTGGAGGACGAACTTTGCCGCGCCCGCTTCGCCATCGAGGTAGACCTCGAAATCAACTGTGAGATCGGGAGCCTCATATTCGACCTCGGCCGTGGCTGGTCTGGGCTGCGTATCATTCCGAGGGAATCGACGGAAGGTATTCGGTGGTCCGGTCAGACGACCGCTTACGCGATCGTTGACGACGTCGACCAACTGGACCGTGCCACCGGTCATGTCGTTCATGTTGTCTGGCGGGTAATCGGTATAGAACGTGAACGTTCCGTGCGTGCCGAGGATATCCGGAGTGCCCATCCCCGAGAACGAGCGACCCGTCGACTCAACCGGTGGGAAGTTCACCGGCATACGAAACACGGTCGTGTCGACCCCGGCGTCTCCGAGAATTTCCCAGAAGGCCGTCCCTTTGCGCTGCGCGACGATGCCACCACCCGACAGCGGGATGACCCATGAGCCGAGCGAGAAACTTCGTCCCGGCGGAGCAACCTGATAGATCGATTCGAGGGGCTCGGCCGTAAGAGGGTCTCTGTGTAGGAAGTCGTAGATCCCGTGACCTCCAGGGTCCATCCCCGTGATGAAGGTGGACCACGCCACCGGGCTCAAGGGAGGCATCGTCGTCTCCAGCGGGGCCAGGCTTCCGGTCGTGGCCAGCCGCTCGAAATTCGGGAGCCGACCCTCGGCGATAAACTGGCTCAGGAAGCGGTGGTCCATCCCGTCGATGCCAAGCACGATCACCCGGCGGTCGTTTTGGGCGCCAACCGGGTCACCCAGTGAACTCAGCAAGAGCGTCCCGGTTGTCGCCATGACGACGGCGAGCGGGATGGTCAGCGCGCGGCGCCTGGTCATTTGGCCTCCGCGTGCCGTGCGACTGGTTCGGCGACTGGAGTCACGGCTTCCTGAGCACGTGGGGGCACGGCTGGCATAAGCGATTCGCCGTCACAATAGGGCGGGACTGGCACCCCAAAGAGGTCGAGCACCGTTGGGCCGATATCCACGATGCTCGGGTCGGTGGTGTGAATCTTTCGGTTGACGAACAGCATGCCTGGGACGTCCGGCGGGTTGAAGTTGTGGTCGCCGCTCCACGGTCGGATGTTGTCCTCGATCTCGTGCTCGCTGACGCCTCCCGTCACCGACGACCAGCCAACGCGATGACCTGGTCTGAACCCGACGATGAGATCCGGTGCTTCGCTCACATAAGGCCCCGAGTACACCTCGTTCGAGTCATAGACCGCACGAACCGGATGCGTCGCCTCCTTGTCGTCATAGAGCTGGCGAAGGCCATCACTGATCTCGCGTTTGACCCGATCGGTCTCCTCGCCGGGAGTGACAATCCCGTGCGCCTCGCGTCCGACCTGATTGATATAGATCCCACCGAATCCGACTGCGTAGGCCTTCGACCGTGACCAATCGACGTCCTGGAAGTAATCGGCCCCCGTGGGGCCGCCGTTCTTGAGCGCGAGAAAATCGTGCCGGTAGAGCCAGCTATTGAGATTGACGCCACGCCGGAACGGCTTGAAGCCATGGTCTGACATCACCATGAGCACCGTGTCGTCATCCAGTCGGTCCATCGTCCGGCCCACCAGATCATCCATGTCCTGATAGAGCTGTCGAATGGCATTCCGATGCGTCGTGGTGTCACGACCAACGTTGGCCGGGTGCATGTCGTCGAGGTGCCGAAAGAACATGTGCTGGAGACGGTCCGTGATATCGAACACGCACACGACGGCGCCACGATTCGTCTTGTCGAGCGCGTCGAAGAACATCCGCTCGCGCTCCGCGTGAATCAAATAGGTCAGCTTCAAGAACGCGTCCTCGTCGACCACGTCTTCGTTCAGCGCCGACGTGTCCTCCGCCAACCCCAGCGTTGAGTAGCGCCCCTGCGTCTTGGACAAATAGACGGCGTAGGTAAATGGATGAGAGATTGGAAGCGCGGGCTTGTCCGGGTCGATGTTGATCGGCGTCATATACAGCTTGATATATGGAGACGTCTCGAGCAGATAGAAGCGGACGATACCGCTCACCGTGATGCCCGGTGCTGCCTTGAAGCCGAGTTCGATCCAGGGCGTGTACTCGCGGCGGGTAATCGGGTAGCGCTCGCCGTCGATCAGTAGCACCGTATCCTGGTCCTCCAGGTGAATCTCGAGCGGGATTTCGAGTGGGCCGCCGCCTTCGCGAAGGCTGTTCTCAGGACCTGGGATCGAGGCCCGACCAACTGTTCCGTTTACCTCGATCCGAATACGCTCGCCGCTTGTCATGGTCGCGGCAAGACCGCCTTCGTCTTCTTCGGATCGGTCGTTACTGAAATAGCAGTAGGTTCCCTGGCTTCCTCTCAGATCTGGCACGCTCATCGCGGACAGCAGAACGCCGTTGAATTTCTCGGCGGGAAACGTAATCGGGACCCGAAGCACGGTGCTAAAGATGCCGTGGTCGCCTAGCATCTTCCAGAAAGGCTGGCTACGACGACCCGCATAAATCACCGGTTTTCCAAGCGGAATCAGAAACGGTCCGAGCCGGAGTGTGCGCTTCGGAGGGTCGACCCGGGCCGAGCACAGCTCTGGAAGATAGGACTTTCGGTTCGGGACCAAGAAATCGAAGACCCGGTGCTTGCCCGGGTTGCAGCCAGTCTGAAACGAGGCCCAGGCCACCGGTGACTCGGCGAGGAGGGTGGTCCGCAGCGGCACGAATGTGCCTCGGTCCCGGAGGCGGGCGAAGTTTGGGAGCAGGCCCTGTTGCATGAACTCTTCAGTGAGCTCAGGGTCCTGTCCGTCGAGTCCCAGAACGACCACCCGACGCACCCGTGCCTCGGCGAGGGCTTGGCTGCGGCGAATACGCTGAGCCACCCACCGAATTGGCCAGGTCAACAGGGTCAGGATCGCGAGAAATGTGGTGAAAATAATAATGAAGATGGAGGAGACGAATGCGAAACCCGCTCCGGGACCGACGTAGGCATGCGCCACCGAGGGCGCGGCCACGACGAATGCGGCCACGAGCAGTAGTGCGCCTACGGGCACCCGTTTCATCGTCGCGCTCGATCTCATACCCGGTTTCGATAGAGCTGAGGATCTACCACGGCCGTCATCGCTCTGGTGTCGAGGTACCCACCAAGAAAGTCGTTGATCGCCACGGCTACCGCGGACGGATTGTCAACCGTGTCACGATGTTCCACATAGAGCACGTCACAGTTTTCACGATTCGTGAGTACGCTCTCGATCTTGGTGAGATGCGCGGTGAACATGCGGGCCATTTCGACATCACTGACGTCTCCTGAACCTTCTCCGCGCCGCTCGAGCATCTTCTGTTGAGATGCCAGAACTTCCGGCAGATTCCGCCGCATGAAGATGATCTTATAATCGTACGTGTCGGGCAGATGCTGCAGCAAGAATGAGATGATCTTGAGGGCCTTCCCGCGTCCTGCGCCGAGCCAGGCCTTGTCACCGGGCTTGTCGATCGCTTTCACCTCTGCGAGTTCGTGATACCCCTTCGGGTTGTCCTCGTCAGCGGTGCGGACACCATCAACCATCAGCTCGACGCCGCCGGCCAAGAGCATCCCCATCAACATCGATGTCCCGGAACGCGGCAACCCCGAGACGATGATGACCGGGTCCTCAAAACGTCTATGCCTGAAGAGACGGTCCAAAAATCCAGTTAACAATTGCTCAAGTTTTAACCGGTTTCAGGCGTTGGTCAAGGTAACGAAGGCCAGAACGTAGGCTCGGGCAGGTGCGAGAACCAGATACACTAGCCGGCGTGCAGACGAGTGAGATACCGCTGGCAGCTGTTAAGGGAATCGCGGTCCGCGCCGGCGACGCGGCGCTCGAAATTTATCGAGGTCAGGACGCATGGGTGCAAAAGAAGTCTGATGGCTCACCGCTGACTCAGGCCGACATGGCGTCGGAGCAGGTGATCGCGGCGGCACTTCCTTCCCTGGATCCGTCGATCTCATACCTGTCTGAGGAGTCGGCGCAGCTGGGGTATGCAGCCCGTCGCGACTGGCGGCGCTTCTGGCTGGTTGACCCGCTGGACGGCACCAAGGAGTTTCTCAAGGGGACTCATGAGTTCACGATCAACATCGCCCTGATCGAGGACGGTGAGCCGGTGCTTGGGGTGATCGTGGCTCCGGCGGTCGGGGCCGTGTACTACGCGTCGAAATATGAGGGAGCCTGGAAAGAACAGGATGGTGGTCAGCCCCAACCGCTCCGCTCACGTCTCGCCGATGTCGGCTGGCCGCTCCGAATCGTGGAGAGTGTGTCGCATCCAAGCCCAGAGCTCGAACAGTTTCTCGAGGATTTCCAGGTTTCAGACAGACTCAAAATCGGGAGTTCCCTGAAGTTCTGCCTGCTTGCAGAGGGGGCAGCTGACATGTATCCGCGACTTGGCCCGACCATGGAATGGGACGTCGCGGCGGGCGATTGCATCTATCGATACTCGGCTGCTGACGGAATACCCCACCCAAGCCCGCTGACCTACAACAAGGAGTCGTTGCGAAACGGTCGTTTCGTAATCGGACTGGCTCCGGGGACGTACACCCTGCCCCCCCCGCCCGCCGACGCGAGCTCGTCCCGTTCGTAATTACGCCGCTGAACTCGTCGTCGGCTTCGTGATAGATTTAAGGCTTGTCACTAGTGAGTGCATCCTTGACATAAAGGAGACCTTTCCCTTGACCGATCATCTTACCGATCCCCATGGCGGGGCGCTCGTCAACCTCATCGCAGACGCTGACCGGACCGCGGCCATCAAGGCCGAATCGCGCGACTGGCCGTCGTTCGACCTGACCCCACGGCAGCTCTGTGATCTAGAGCTCATGATGAACGGGGCGTTCTCGCCACTGACAGGGTTCTTGACCTGTGCCGACTACGACTCGGTTTGCAGTGACATGCGGCTGGCCGACGGTACGCTCTGGCCGATCCCGATCACCCTTGATGTACCCGAGGAATTTGGGGCGTCCCTGAGCCCTGGGTCAGATTTGGCGCTACGCGACGCCGAAGGCGTGATGATCGCCGCCCTCCACGTTGAGGACGTATGGCAGCCGGACCGGGAGGCCGAGGCGGCGGCCGTGCTTGGTTCGACCAATTGTGAGCACCCGGGCGTGGCCCAGCTCGTCGACCGCACGAATCCCTACTACGTCGGTGGCACGGTCACGGGCCTCAGCCCCGTGACCCATTACGACTACAAGTTGCTGCGACACACCCCGGCTGAGCTCCGCGCTGAATTCGCCAAACTCGGCTGGACGAAGGTCGTGGCGTTTCAGACCCGTAACCCGATGCATCGCGCCCATCAGGAGCTGACGCTTCGTGCCGCCAAAGAGGTCGACGCCACCTTGCTGATTCATCCTGTCGTCGGCATGACCAAACCGGGCGACGTCGACCACTACACACGCGTGCGGTGTTATCAGGCGCTGCTCCACCGGTATCCGAGGAAGACCGCCATGTTGTCGCTGTTGCCGCTGGCCATGCGGATGGCCGGGCCACGGGAGGCGGTCTGGCACGCGATCATTCGGAAGAACCACGGGTGTACCCACCTGATCGTGGGTCGAGACCACGCCGGTCCAGGCAGTGACTCGAGTGGCAATGCCTTCTATGGCCCTTACGACGCTCAGGAGCTCTTGCAGAAGCACGAGGCCGAGCTGGGCGTGGCGATGGTTCCGTTCAAGCTGATGGTCTACGTCGAGGAGCAAGATACATACACGCCGATCGACGAGATCTCCGAGGGGACACGGACACTCAATATTTCTGGAACGGACCTTCGGGATCGGTTGGCGATGGGCAAGGACATTCCGGAGTGGTTCACGTTTCCGAACGTGGCGACCGAGCTTCGTCGAAGCCACCCACCCCGCCACCAGCAGGGATTCACCGTCTTTTTCACCGGTCTGTCAGGCTCGGGTAAATCGACGATTGCGAATGTCCTTCTCGTCAAGTTTCTCGAGATGGGTGGTCGGCCGGTGACGCTCCTGGACGGCGACTTGGTTCGGAAGAACCTGTCGTCAGAGCTGGGCTTTTCGAAAGAGCATCGTGACATCAACATCAAGCGAATCGGGTATGTCGCCTCAGAGATCACCAAGAACGGCGGCGTCGCGATCTGTGCTCCGATCGCGCCGTACGACGCGGTGCGGAAAGATGTTCGAGCGATGATCCAGCCGACGGGCGGTTTCCTGCTGGTGCATGTGGCGACCCCGATCGAGGTGTGCGAGGAGCGGGACCGCAAGGGTCTGTATGCGAAAGCGAGGGCGGGAATCATTAAGGAATTCACCGGGATCTCCGATCCGTACGAGGAGCCTGCTGACGCCGACCTCTCGATCGACACGACTCAGTTCACCGCCGAAGAAGCCGCGCAACAGATCGTTTTGCACTGCGAGAAGGAAGGGTACGTTGCGGGAAATATCTGAGGACGAAGATCTCAACCTACCGCATGTTTGACGAGGGCACGTAGCTCGGGGGGGAGGTCGATCCCGAGCGCGGACGCCCGTCCTGTATCGGACATCTTTCGCCATGTCTTCCGGAGGATTTCAACCAGCATGGCCTCCTTGCGGTCCGATGCGAAGTCCTCGAGATAGTGCTCGAGGAAGACGAGACACGCGACATCCTCGAGTATCTGAACATCTAGGTCGCTACCGAGATTGTCCTTCCGCAGCAGCGCTTCGACACGACTGATCGTCGTTTCGTCGTAGCCCACTGCCCGAAGAATCTCGGCGGCGGCATCCGCGTGAAACACGCCGAGTGTTTTCCGCCACAGACGGTAGCCCGCTCGTCCGGGCTCGAAATCGGTGCGTGGGATCGTCCAGCGCCGGATGTGCTGGCACCGTGCCGCGAGACAGATCACCTCGGATGCCTCTGGCGCGAAGCGCTCGAGGCGGTCGGTCATTCGGATCGCATACGCCAGGGCCTTCGGCTGGGAGACAAAGTCGACGATGATCCGGTTGGGATCTTCCGCGTTGGCGAGGTCGAAGCGCTCGAATGCCTCTTCGTATCGTGACCGGCGGTCGTCTGGGGGTCGTGGGCTCATCGAGGTAGAGACGGCGCGCTCACCGCGGCCGGGCGCGCCAGATGGCCGCTGCCGCACTGCCAATTAACGAGTGAAAGACGGCGGAGATTGCAGAGGGGATCGCGACGAGTGGGCTCGCGAAATTCTGCTGGGCCAGCACCACTCCGAGCCCAGAGTTTTGCATCCCGACCTCGATTGATATCGTTCGCGCAGTCAGCTCGCGTCTCAGAAGTATCCGCCCCGCCAGATATCCGAGCAGGAATCCTCCGACATGCAGGCAAAAGACCGCCCCTACCAGCCGAGGTCCCGCTTCGAGCACCTGGGCCCGTCCAGCTCCGATGATCGACGCGACGATCATCGTGATGGCCATGACGGCGATTAGTGGGGCGATCGGGAGCACCCGCGCACACGCCAGTGGAAACCTCCATCGGAGGACGATGCCGGCCACAACCGGGAGGACGACGACCTGCACGGTATCCAGTAATAGTCCGGCCGCCGGAACCTCGATGCGGCTGCCAGCCAGAACTTCGGTGAGGAGCGGGGTCATGAGGACCGCGACCAGCGTCGACGCCGCCGTCATCGTGACCGACAGGGCGACATCGGCCCGTGCCAGGAACGAGATCACGTTTGACGCCGTCCCTCCTGGGCAGCAGGAAACGAGAATCAAGCCGACGGCGAACGGCGTCGGTAGGTCGAACAGTGCCGCCAGTGACCACCCGAGTGCCGGCATCAGCGTATATTGGAGCACGATCCCAGGCAGGACGCTGGCTCGTTCACGGCCGATCCGCCGGAAGTCGTCGAACCCGATCGTCACGCCCATGCTGAGCATGATGACGCCGAGCCCCAACGTGATGAGCGGTCCGCTGAACCACGTAAAGAGTGCAGGTTCGAGAAGGGCAAGACACCCGGCGAGCAGCACCCAGAGCGGAAAGGCATTGGTGAGCGCGTCGACGAGCTTCAAGGTGGGGGAATTGTATACGGAGCGTAGGACGTGACCTTTCGACCGGATCTGCTCATCGGAAAAACGGCGTTCATCACCGGTGTCACCCTGGCTGTGGATGGTGGCCTCTGGCTCTCGTCGAGTCGGGTGGGCGACGAGTTGGCTTTGCGCCTGACTCCTGACTCGTTTGTGATCTACAGCCTCTGATAATCCGCCCGCCACGTCACGACCATCTTCTTGATCGTCTTACGGTCGGCGATACCGTCGTCGAGGACCTTCTTTGCCAGGCTCGGAAGCTCCGCGTCACTCGCAAACCGCAGGGCGGCGAGCTGATCCATCGTGAAATCGTTAACTCGCGGCTTCAGTTCATCCGGCAGGAGGCTGTCCATTCGGAGTCGCTCCTCGAAACGAATGACGCGATCCTGGGCGCCCAAGGCAAAGACACGTGCAAAGAGAGCGACAAAAATGAGTCCGATCGCCATGGCTACATCCCATACGATTTCAAGCGAGAACCCGGCGAACATGCGATAGAGGGCTAGGAGCACGTTAACCAGGAACATCGGCAGGACGATGTAGTGAAACATCGGAACGAGCCTCGCGTGGTTCTCGAACGTCTGCGGTTTCTTCTCGGCCATGTATCCTCCAGTGACTGCGACCGTACGACCAAGTGTATTACTCTCCCTCGGACGATGTACAGTCCTGACCAGCACGCCGGGGAGCTCTCCGGCGACGAGAGGGAAACGATGAGCGAACTCGTGAAGAAGGAGTGTGTGCCGTGTCGCGGCGGGGTTCCACCGGTGAAGGGATCGGAACTCGAGGCGCTGCATCGGCAGCTGAATGAGGGATGGACGGTTGTCGACGAACATCATCTCGAGAGGGAGTACCAGTTTGATGATTTTCGACAGGCACTGGACTTCACGAACAAGGTCGGTGAAATGGCTGAGGAACAGAACCACCACCCCGACATTCTATTGACCTGGGGGAAAGTGAAAGTCACGATCTGGACGCACAAGATCGACGGACTGACGGAGAGTGACTTCGTATTCGCCGCGAAGACCGATACTCTCTGACTGCGCTTCCCACACGATGACATCGCCCTCGGCGAATACCCCGCCGGCACCCACGGAATACGCGCAGAACACTGGTGTAAAATCTGTGGTTAAGGAAAACACAGGTGGCCGTGGCCGAAGGTGATGTGGAGGCGGAGCGTGATCGGCTCGATGCGTGGGTCCAGGAGGTTGTCGCCTGGCATTTCGACCCGGCGACGGGATGTCCCTTCTGGTTGAGCTGGGCCGAGAAGGCAGAGTGGGATCCGCGAACGGAAGTCGATGGGTTCGACGACTTGGCCAAGTTCGGACACTTTGAGGATGAATGGCTCCGCGGCGGGCCGGTACGGCGCTGGGTTCCGAGGGGATTCGCGGACCGGCCTGTCTTTGTGTTCGAGACTGGCGGCACTACCGGTATTTCCAAGAGCAGAATCGCCATCGAAGATTTTCGTATCGACTACGAACTATTCTCTGAAACCCTGCCAGACCAGCACTTCCCCAGAGGGGCCAGCTGGCTCATGCTCGGCCCGAGTGGCCCCCGGCGTCTCAGGCTGGCGGTAGAACATCTGGCCCAGCATAGGGGCGGCATCTGCTTCTGTGTCGACCTCGATCCTCGGTGGGTGATCAAGCTGATCAAGAAGGGCTGGATGGACCACTTCAAGGCGTATCAAGATCACGTCATCGATCAGGCGGTCACGGTGTTGGAAGCGGGTCACGACGTCAGGTGCCTGTTCTCGACACCCAAGTTGATCGAAGCTCTGGCGAATCGTCTCGAGGCGGACGGGTCGAGCATCGCGCGCGCCGGTATCACTGGCATCTTCGCTGGCGGTACAGAGTTCACGCCACAATGGAACCGCTTTGCGCAGGAGGAGCTGCTTGACGGGGTCTACATGACGCCGACCTACGGCAACACCCTGATGGGACTCGCCGCTAGCTCGCCGAGCGGTGCCGATGACGGATACAAAATCACGTACTACGCACCCCAGCCTCGGGCCGTCATTCAGGTGGTTGATCCAGATGAGCCGGGTCAAGTCAGGGCGTATGGCGAAACGGGACGGGTCATGCTGACGACCCTCACCAAGGAGTTTTTTGTCCCGCGGTTCCTTGAGCGCGACGAGGGTGAGAGAGAGCGACCGTGTAGTCTTTACCCCTGGGACGGGGTCAGTGGAGTTCGTCCGTTTGGTGGCCTGGCCACCGGGACAGCAGTCGGCGTGTACTGAAACCGGTGAAACCCACGCACCGAGGGCCCGACCCTCCTGCGTGAGATTTCTTTAAGTGGAGGATCTGAGATGAGCAGTCTTAGGAATTTTCTGATGCAACGGAGTTCGCTGGCCATGGTTGTTGTCCTGGCGGCGATGGTAACCGCGTGCGGTGGCGGCGACGCGCCGGAGCCCGAGGGCGAGGAGATGGAGATGGCGGAGCCAGAGGCTGTACCGGAGCCGATGGATCAGCCTCGCGTGTTCTTTGTCGCGCCTGAGGACGGAGAGGCCATCTCGGTGGATGTTCCGGTTGTGTTCGAGTTCGGGTCGGAGAACTTCGAGATTGGTGCGGTCCCGGAGACGGTCGAACAGGTGCGCGAGGCGGTTGGACACTATCATCTTGGCGTCGACGCAGAGTGTCTGCCGGCCGGCGAAATCGTTCCGCAGGCCGATCCTTGGATTCATTTCGGTGACGGCTCGAACACGATCGAGATGTCACTCGAGCCGGGTGAGCACATATTTTCGGTACAGATGGCTGATGACGAGCACCGGACGATTGAGGGACTCTGCGAGACGATCACGGTGATGCTCGAAGAAGGGATCTAGAGTGTCCAGTCACCGTGATTCGCGGCATAATTCCCAAGCGGGGCATCCCGCCCGGCGGTATTGCTCCTCGGTCACACATGCCCAATGTACTCCCTCGTCGTGCCTTACCAGACGGGCGCCGCGCCAGGGACTTATGCCGCGAATCACGGTGACGGGACACTAGGTGATCCACTTTCCGATTCTTCGGTGGGGCAGTCCGTACAAGAGCCTCGAGCTGAACCAGCTCGCCCACTTCGCTACGGGTGAGCCGGTGGCCGAGGTCAGCCAGGCGAATCCAGGCCTGGTCGCGCGGGACATGCAGAAGGCCGCCCGGGCGCGCGATGCCCTCCGCGATGTGCCGATTCCTGACCTCCTGGCGATGGTCAAGAAGGCCGCGGAGCTCTTCTCGTCGGCGGAGCTCCCACTGGGCGATGGAACGCAAACACCGGCCGACTTCGTCCGCCAACAGTCGGCAACGACCGGCCTGTCAGAGCAGATGTGTCGGATGAACATGGAGAAGCTCCGGTTCGTGCTCGATCACCTAGACGACATTCTGGTGTCGCTGACCCGGCGTCTGGATCCCGACATCCTGTCCCGCGGGTATGGGGAGGAGGATGGCGTGATGCGCAGCTACCAAGCCACTACCCCGGTGCTCGGCATGGTCCTGCCATCCAACTCGCCCGGTGTCCATAGCCTGTGGCTCCCGATCCTTCCTTTGCAGATCGGGCTGGTGCTCAAACCGGGCCCGCAGGAGCCCTGGACCCCCTGGCGAATGGTGCAGGCCTTCTTTGAGGCGGGGGTCCCACGGGAGTCAGTATCGCTCTATCCGGGTCCCGGCGACGTGGGCGCCGCGGTGCTCAACAACTGCTCGCGGAGTCTCATCTTCGGCGGCACGGCAACAGTCGAACAGTACGCCGGTCACCCCGGCGTGCAGGTGCATGGACCGGGATTCAGCAAGATTCTTCTCGGCGACGACCAGGTGGACGACTGGGAGCAATACCTCGATCTGATGGTCGACAGTGTCCTGGTTAACGGTGGGCGAAGCTGCATCAACTGTTCCGGTATTTGGGCCTCGCGACACACGACGGCGATCGCGCAGGCACTGGCCGAGCGTCTCGGGCCGATTACCCCGCTGCCGCCAGACGATCCGAATGCCGCGCTGGCTGCATTCACGGTGCCTGGACAAGCCAAGGCGATCGCGGCCGATATTGACAGCATCGTCGAAGAGTCGGGCGTCGAAGATATGACCGCTTCGTTCCACGATGTTCGGCTCATTGAGCGGGAACGTTGCGACTATCTCCGTCCGACGGTCTTGCACTGTGAGTCCCCAGATGTTGCCGCGTCGAAAAAGGAGTACATGTTTCCCTTTGTCGCGGTCGTGCAGTGTCCACAGGAGAAGATGCTGTCCTCGATCGGACAGACGTTGGTGGCGACCGCGATGACGGCGGACGAGGCCTTTAAACGAATGTTGCTTGATGCCCGGAACATCGACCGCCTCAATGTCGGCCCGATCCCCACCATCAAGCTCGACTGGCTCCAGCCTCACGAAGGCAATATCGTCGACTTCCTCTTCCGGCCGCGCGCGTTCCAGGCGGCGTCATAGCCGGACGCCGGTGAGACGCCGGCCGCGCCGCGCCGGACACGGCAGTCGTCGGGGAGTGGGTGTCTGTGCTCGAAGTCAAGAATCTGGGCAAGCAGTACTCCACGCCTCACGGGGCGCTGCCGATCCTCTCGGACATCAGTTTCAGCCTGGACCGCGGCGATTCCGCGTCGATCGTCGGGCCCTCCGGCAGCGGCAAGAGCACGCTGCTGTATATCGTCGGTGCCCTCGAACCGCCCACCACGGGGACCGTGACGCTCGACGGGCAGAATCCGTTCACCCTTTCCGAGCGAGAGGTGGCCGTCTTTCGAAACAGCCAGGTCGGATTCGTCTTCCAGGACCACTTGTTGTTGCCCCAGTGCTCGGTGCTCGAGAATGTGCTGGTGCCAACGCTGGTCAGCGAACCAGAGCCGCGCGTGACCGACCGCGCGATCGACCTCATCGAACAGATCGGCCTGAAGCCCAGACTCGAACATCGTCCGGCCGAGCTGTCTGGTGGCGAGCGGCAGCGAGTGGCGCTGGCCCGTGCGTTGATTCGGGAACCGCGGTTACTGCTGTGCGATGAGCCGACCGGCAACCTGGACGGTGACTCGGCCGACGTCGTCTCTTCGCTGCTGTTCGATCTGCACACACGCCAAAAGGCCATTCTGATCGTCGTCACCCACAACACGGCACTGGCACAGCGGTGTGCCGTCCAATATCGGTTGAGCAGTCAGCGCCTCATGCCGGCGTCGTCTGAGGACGCCGCGCCATGACCCTGTTCACGCTGGTGCGCCGTAACGTCCTGCACTACTGGCAGACCAACCTGGCCGTCGTGATCGGCGTCGCGGTGGCGGTTGCCGTGCTGGCCGGTTCGCTCCTCGTCGGGTCATCGGTCCGGGCCAGCCTTCGGAGCCTCGCGCTGGAACGCTTGGGGGCGGTCGACATTGTCGTAAACAGCGCCAGCTTCGTTCGGGAGTCTCTTGCCGACGAGCTCCTCGAGACCGGAACCATGCGCGAGTGGTTCGCCGCCGCAGCCCCGATCGTTGCGGTTGAGGGCTTCGTGACCCATCAAGAGAGCGACCGCCGCGCGTCGGGCGTGCAGGTCTACGGGGTTGATGATCGGTTCTGGCGATTCCACGACATCGAAGCCGACACGTTCTCGTTGGACCGGAACCGTGTCTTTATCAGTGAGGGTCTGGCCCGCGAGCTGGAAGCGGTCGTAGACGATAGCGTGCTGGTGCGGGTGGAGTTACCATCGGCGATTCCGATCAGCTCGCTCCACGGTCGGCGCGACGACGTCGGTCGGACGCTCCGACTCGGCATCGAGCGTGTTCTCGCACCCGGTGAGCAAGGCGAGTTTTCGTTTCGTCCACAACAGGGATTGGCGCGGTCGGTGTTTGTTCCACTGACGCGACTGCAGCAGGCGCTCGAGCGGGAAGGACGTGTCAACACGGTGCTTCTCGGCGGTCGAGATCAGCGAGTCGACACCCCCGTCGACCCAGATGAGCGGCGGGTCGCGGCAGTAGAGACGGCCGTTCGCGACGTCGCGTCGCTCGATGACCTTGGCTTGCGCTTACGCGTCGTGCCTGATCAGCGAACGTTCGCGGTCGAGGCGGCGGCCGGTCTGATCACCGATGCCATGGCCGAGGTGGTCGACTCGACGGCCCGGGCGAACGGAATCGCCACGCACCCGATCTTGACCTATCTGGTCAACGAGATCCGCCTGGGCGATCAGGTGATGCCGTATTCGCTCGTCTCTGCGCTCGACCTTCGAGCGGTCAGCGGTCGGGAGAGCGATCTCGATGCGACCGGGATCAGCGCGGCACCGATCGTGCTGAACGCATGGGCCGCCGATGATCTGGGCGCGGCCGTCGGTGACCCGCTCGAGGTCGAGTATTACGTCTGGGAGAACGAGGGCCGTCTCGCGACCCGGCGTGCCGATTTCCGTGTAGCTGATGTCGTTCCGATCGCGGGCGCGGCCGATGACCCAACGCTCGCCCCTGAGTACCCGGGCATCACCGAGGCGTCGGATCTCGTCGGTTGGGACCCGCCGTTCGAGCTCGATCTAGGGCTCATCCGCCCACAGGACGAGTCCTACTGGGACGAGTATCGCACGACACCGAAGGCGTTTATTTCACTGGAAACAGGCCGAGAGTTGTGGAAATCACGGTGGGGCTCGCTGACCTCGATTCGGCTCACACCGCCTGGTGACCTGCAGACGGCGGCCGATCGCTTCCGCCAGGACCTTCGGGCGGCGGTCGATCCCCTCGCCGTCGGATTCGTTGTGTATCCGGCCCGCGCGCTTGCAGTGGAAGCATCGGCCGGGGCGACCGACTTTGGTCTATATTTCGTCTATTTCAGCTTCTTCCTCGTCGTTTCCGCGCTCCTGCTGGCGAGCCTCTTCTTTCGATTGGGCATCGAACAGCGGCTGGCGGAGGTCGGACTCCTTCGTGCTGCTGGGTTTCCACCTGCTACGATTTGGCGAGTTTTCAGCGCCGAAGCGCTACTCCTGTCTTTCGTCGGGAGTGTCATCGGGGTCGGCGCGGCGATCGTCTACGCCGAGCTCATCATGTGGGGACTCCGGACCTGGTGGGTCGATGCTGTGGGGACGACACGTCTCAGCGTGGATGTTTCGCCGGTGGCGCTGGTGCTAGGCGCGGCCGGTGGCGTACTGGCCGCGTTCGTCTCGATCGCGCTGACACTGCGGTCGCTGGCACCCGCGTCCCCACGAAGCCTACTGTCGGGCGTCCTGTCCGAGGGCGCTCCAGTCCAGGTCGCATCGAGTCAGACCCGTCGGGTGGTGGTATCGGTGGGGCTCGGCGTTCTCGGCATCGGGCTGGTTCTGACCGCGTCGTGGGGTCTCTTGGGCGAGACGGCCGGTTTTTTTGGGGGCGGGCTACTGTTACTCGTCAGCCTCCTCTCTGCCGCGTGGGCCTGGCTCCACGGTCGGTCGCGGCGTCGCGCGAGCGGTCCGTGGTCGGTGACCCAGGTGGGTTTTCGAAACGCCACCTCTCGTCCGGGGCGGAGCGTGCTGTGTATCGCGCTAATCGCCTCGGCCGCGTTCATCATCGTCGCGGTCGAGGCATTTCACCGAGAGGGTGCGGAGGGCGTGCTCGATCCGCTGTCGGGGACCGGCGGGTACACTCTGCTCGCTGATACGCTGCTCCCGATCGTGCACGATCCGTCGACTGCTGCGGGGCGCGATGCACTGAACGTCATTGATTTCTATGCGCCGGGTGGTCGGCTCGAGGAGGTGACCCTCACCCGATTTCGGTTGAGACCTGGGGAGGACGCGAGCTGCCTAAACTTATATCAGGCGAAAGACCCCAGGATCCTGGCCGCGACCGACGCATTTACCTCGCTGGGTCGCTTCTCGTTTGCCGGCACCCTCGCCGAGACCTCCGACGAGGAGGAGAACCCGTGGCAGCTATTGCACCGTGAATTCGACGACGGCGCGATTCCGGCAATCGCCGACGCGACCTCGCTGACATACGCGCTGCATCTCGCCGTCGGAGACGACTTCGTGCTCAACCGGGACACCGACCATCCGATCCGTTTGCGCATCGTCGCGGCGCTGTCAGACAGTATCTTCCAGCGAGAACTTCTGGTCGCCGAAGATCAGTTCGAGCGCGTCTTCCCGCAATACGACGGCTACCGTTTCTTCCTGATCGACGCACAACCTGAGCGTGCCGGCGATGTGGCCGCGGCACTCGAGGATCGATTGGCAGACTACGGGTTCGACGTGGTCTCGGCCGGCGAGCGGTTGGCGGCGTTTCACCAAGTCGAGAACACGTATCTGGCGACGTTTCAGACCTTGGGTGGTCTCGGATTGGTTCTCGGGACATTCGGGCTGGGAGCGGTGCTGCTACGCAACGTGCTCGAGCGCCGCCGAGAGTTGGCGCTTTTACGTGCAGTCGGTTTCAATGCCGGTCACTTGTCGCTGATGGTCGTCGCGGAAAACGCCGTGTTACTGTTCTCCGGTCTGTTCGCCGGCACGGCCTGTGCGCTGGTGGCCATCGCCCCGGCCTGGATCTCGCGAGGTGGAGGTCTCCCCATTTTCTCATTGACGGCGCTGCTCGTCGTTGTTGTCGTCACCGGTTTTTCGGCGTCGCTCGTCGCGACGCTGGTGGCCGTTCGATCTCCACTGCTGCGCGCACTGCGTACTGAATAGATTCGTCACCTCGATATGCCGACACCGGTTGCCCCGAAACGACCGCACCGTCTCGAGACGCACGGCGACGTTCGCATCGACGACTACTACTGGTTGAGAGAACGATCGAATCCAGACGTTCTCAGGTATCTGGAGGCCGAGAACGAGTATCTCAACGAGCGCTTGGGGCATACGCGAGACCAGCAGGACGCGCTGTTTGAGGAGATCAAAGGCAGGATCAAACAGACCGATGTCTCGGTGCCGTACCG
>Ga0310123_10001089_pt1 | contig 23094 bp, 12 predicted proteins | sample CB6_AW_1057_MG_FD_203505 | JGI IMG/M metagenome (GOLD analysis project Ga0310123, IMG submission 203505) | Marine microbial communities from Western Arctic Ocean, Canada - CB6_AW_1057 | ecosystem: Environmental > Aquatic > Marine > Oceanic | place: Canada: Western Arctic Ocean | collected... | reverse complement strand
AATACGACAGTCTGTTCCATGGTCATCCTTCCTGCCGACGACCCCCTTCGGCCGCGGCTGTTACGTGAATCCCCCAGGCGTGCCCATGAGCCGTGTCCAAGGCGAACACCAGCGAATTGTCGCCCTCGACCCAATCCACTTGGGCCAAGTACTCGGCCGGTTTGGCCGGGTCGACCGCGTCCGTCCGGCAGCCGACTTCCAGGCCGTTGACCCAGACCTTGACCGGTCCGTCCGCACCGTAATGAATCTGTCCGGCAGTAGCCCGCGGCAGGTTCACAGTCGCGCGAAGATACACCAAGCCCGCCAGGCCGCCATGCACCGCATTGACGTCAAACCAATGATTCCGATCCGCAGGTTGGATCGTCCGAAACGACTCCGACTGTGCCGGCAGTCCGGCCTTGCGGATATCGGCCACCGGCGACTTCAGTTCGCTGACGCCGAAGTCTGTCAGCGTACACGGTGGCGCGGGATCCGCCTGCTTCTGCTCGCGATCGAGATGATCGAGAAACGCGGGGTCCATCAAGTCCAATTCACTCTCCAGCCGGGCCAGGGCGTCGGCGAGCGCACGCGCCCCGGGCGCATCCGGGTGCGTGTCGATCATCTTCCGGGCGCTGTCACAACTCCGGACAAACGCCGGCCAGCCGTGACGCAACCGCACCAGGGCCAGGCCCCAGGGCTGGGAGCCGATATGGTCCATGGCTCGGAACGAGGCGTAGAGTACCGCGTATCGCCCCATGTCGGCGCGCAGCCTTTCGGCCGGGGCGGGGGCAAAATACCGGGGACCATCCGCGTCGACGTTTTCAACGGAGAGCCACGACTTGTACGGCGTGCCTCCCTCGCCGGCACTGCCGAAGTCACAGAGGCGCAACGTGCCATCGTCCCTCGTTGTGAACTCCAGAAGCATCGCCGGCGGCAGCCAGTGCGGCCAATCCACGTGACGGTATGCCAGATTCCGCGCATCGAGCAGCGGCAGATCGTCCGGATCGACGTCGTTGTAACGGCGGTCATATGTCAAGAGTATCGGGCCGCGGTAAATCGAAGTCTTGCCCGCCCGCTCCAACTCTCCGGTCCACATATGCAGGAACATGTCCAGGTCGATTTCGACCGTATCGCCGGACTGCCAGCGGCGCTCCAATGCCAGGTACACGCCCGGCGCCACGTCATCGACGGACTCGCCGTTGATCGCCACCCGCGTTGTCGTCGACCAGCGCGGAATCCGCAGCTTCAGGCAGAAATCCGCGGGCGCCGACGGCGCGACCGTCAACTCGATGCGGCCGTCCCATGGATAGTCGGTCCTTTGCCGGAGCGTGACGTCGACGCTGTCCGTCAGCCGAGCCGTCAGGCTCGACGGGCCGTACCAGTTGAGCACGAGTCCGCGGTCATCTCTCACCAGCGCCCAGTCGGACACCATGCCGAACCCCCTCGGGCCGTTGACGCTGCAGCAGTTCAGTTCCGGACTGCCCTCGCGGCCCTGCCAGGGGTGCGCGGTGTAGAAGGCAAACCGTTTGCCGTCCGGCGGCGTATCGTACGTGACCCAGCGACCGCTGAACGAATGCATGCCGATCACGGAGTTCAACGTGCTCAGTTCCAGTTCATCGGCGACGCGTGCGTCGCCGGTCAGACGCAACATCTCCACGCTGAGCGCGATCCAGGCGATAGTACAGCAGGTCTCGATCGCACCAAGATCGTATGGGTTACCGTTGGCCTTCTCGCCGGAACTGAAACCACCGGTGTTGTGACGGTCCGTGCGTGTGATGCTCCACCAAATCGCCTGAAAGGCGTCGCCGTACTCCTTCCGGCCCGTGCTCAGGGACAGTTCCGAGAGTGCCATGATCGCGTGCAGACTCTCCCAACGCGGTCTGGTCAGCTCGAAGAACTCCAGGCCTGCAAACGGCCCCTCCAGGTAGTTGCCCGCAAGCGGACGTCCCCTGTCGTCGACCGCGGCGAATTCCGCGACGATCTGTTCGGCCAACTGCAGGTAGCGCGATTCTTCGGTGAACCGGTAGAGCAGGGCCATGGAATGCGCCGGCGCCAGGTTCATCTCGGTCGAACCGGTGTCCACCAGCCGCGGGGACTTCGCCCCCAGGTACATCTCGCATAAGCGGTCGGCGATGCGCCTCGCGGTATTGAGTGCATCCTCGTCGTTTGTATCTTCATACCAGAGCAGCAGCCCCAGTGTAATGTGATAGTGGCCCCAGGAATCCCAGGTCGAACTGCCGCCCCGGGGGGTCGGCGACCGATTGGTCAGGCCGCACTCCGCCGGCCACGGGCCGAGATAGCCATTGTCGGCCTGCAGGGTGACGAGTTCGCGTACAAACGCCTCGATGACCCCTCTCAGCTCCGGATCGCCGGTCAGGCGCAAAACTTGCACCGCACTTGTCAAATACTTGCCGGCGAACTCGCCCGCCCACGGCACCATATCGCGCCGCGGCCGGCGGTCGCGATCGCGAAACATCTCGAGCATGGCCGGATTCGCCAGCGGCGCCGTCTTCAGCCATTGTTCGGAGACATTTCTCAGGTAACCGCCGAGGATCCCGTCTATGCGATAGACGGTTCCGGCGATGCGGTCGCATCTCTTCCTCTGCATCTCGATACAGCCTTGCATGGGCATACGATTACACTGAGGTTTTTCAGGCGCCAGCCTGAAATAGCCTCCAGTGCCGTGTTCGCGTCCGTTTCACTCGCGCGCTTTGTTTCCTCGGGTTCTCGTTTAAGTCGATCGGTTAAGTGTATCCGAGTAAGGGTGGCGTTGAAGTGTGGCGCGTAAGAGTCTGAACTGCCCGGAGACTACACTTCGTCCCTACACGTAACCGATTCTCTTCGTCCCCACACTTACTCGGATACCCTTAACCGACTTCACTTCGTCCGGTCCGATCTTCCTCTGTTCGCCGCGCATCAATCGCGCGGACGGTCGCCCAGTATCCCCACGCCAAATGCCGATGCGTTCACGCAATTGTCCGAATTCCCGAACATCATGATCTGGGTCTTGCGGCCCTTGCGATTCCGGGGGGGACCGTTGACCCCGATGTCGAACCCCATCCGCGTTCCCGGCGGCAACGGATTGCCGATGTCGCTCCATGGAATGTGCAGGACAACCCAGTAGTTCTCGTCATCGAGGCGTCCGGCATCAAGCGATATATTCGATAGTGCCGACGATGCGCGGGACGCATGCCAGAGCGCCGGTGTCTGGCCCTGTTCGATCACGGGCCGGACCACCAACTGATGGACTTTCGTGTCATAGTTTACCCTGCCCAATTCGCTGTCCTTCGATCGGAAGTCAAAGAAGAATTCCAGGGACGAACCCAAGACGCCCGGCCACTCGTCAGGCAGACCCGGATGGGCATCGTGTACCTTGACGTAAACCGACAGACCGTCTTCGTCATAGCCGACCTTGGCCTCGGCGGACAGTTCGTCGGGGCCGGTCCAGCCTTCCCTTTCCAGAAGCCCGTCGGGACACGGCGGTCGTCCCACCACAACCTGATCCCTTCGATTCAGCACAAGGGGGCCTCCCGGCGGCTGCCAGGCCTGCACCCCGGAAAGGGAGGAATCATCGGGCAACCGCGGTATGCGGAAGACGGGGCTGACCGCAATCGTCACCGCGGAGAGACACGGCGTTCCATCCGGTAAGCTGACGCGGAGAGCGTGAGAATGTCGCCCCCTGGCCACGCTCGGGTCGACTTCGTATTCAAACGACAAAGCAGCGTGTTCGCCGGGTTTGAGCATGAAGTCCCGTTCGGCGGGGACAATCCGCCATCCCGGCTCTTTCTCGAACGCGATCCGCCCCTGCCACGGCTTCGGGAAGACATTCTTGATCGTAAGGTCTATCTGCCGCCGACCTGCCGAATCGGCCTCTACATGTACCGACTCTATCGGTGATGCCAGGACTTCCCGAAACGGCTTCCTTGCGTGGATATAAGAGGATTCTTCCTCCAAAACGATGGTGTGCGTATAGATACCCCCGTGCCCGCGGCCTTCCAGGACGCTGCTGTGCCCAAACATGTCGACGTGCTCCAGGGTCGGATTCTCCGATTGGACGAACAACGTACCGGATTTGCCCGTAGACCATAAAACAGCCACCTCACCGCCGGCCTTCTTGGGAAAAACACCTCCTTGGATCCCGTGCTGACTGATCGCGCGCCCGCGCGTGTGAACGGCAGGCTCCATCTGTGCGATGAGCACGCCGAGCGCCAGCGTGTGCTGCCCCGGCGTTCGCCCGTCTGTCTTGTATGCCGCGACAAACCATCCGAATTCGACACTGCCCGGCTCAGATTTCGGACTCGACCACATGGGATGCCAACCGAAGATGGTGAAGTACTCAGCGCCGGTCAGAAAGTTCACGATGACATTCTGAACAAACGAAGCCCCGCCCCTTCTCTCCGACATCCCGTAATCCGGCCAGGTTTCGCTGCCTTCACGGTTGAGCTCGCGAAGGCGCGCCTCTGAGATCGGCCGGTCGATTTCTTCCCGATTGGCGAACTTCAGGCCCGTTTCCGAGTTGATGATCGGCATCTTCTTACCTGTTTGGGCGATTGCATCGAGAGCACTCGCGCACCTGCCCATCAGGTCGACTTCATGCGGCATGCGCGGAGCTATGTAAGTGTGCCAGGAGACTCCGTCCATGTACCGATGACCTCCGAGTTCGAAGACCTCTCGCATCCAGGGAATGAAATCATCAGCAGTACCACCCGTGCCACTGATACCGAAGACCCGGACCTCGGGGTCAACCGCCTTCACTTCCTCATAGACAGCCTTGGCGACTTGAAAGTAGTCCTCAGGCTTGAGGCAGTTGTAAATGATTCCACTGGGCTCGTTTTCGATCTCGTAGAAGGTAATCTTCCCTTTGTATCGCAGGGCAAAGGCGCGAAGGAATCGCCGGTAGCGCTCGAAGTCCGGTACCCCTCCCGTCACGCCCCAGGGGTTCTCCCTCCTGCGAGATTCGGCCTCGTATAACTTGCTCCGCATCCAGGGAAAGGTCGGCAGCCCCGTCATGGACACGTAGACGGTGTGCCCCGCATAGAAGGCAGCCAGGATTTTCTCGGTCCTCCGCCAGTTCCACTCTTCGGGCGGCAAATCGGGATCCAGGCCCCATTTGCCGTCCCACAATTTGAGCCAGGGTGGACCTTGCACATCGGCCCAGTGGGCATACCTGTGTTCCAGGTGAATGGGGAGGGCGTCCGGCCAGAATCCGATCGGCCGCATGGAATCATGTAGGCCAAACTTCTCGGGACCCGGCGGCTCGTTCCGCAGCTTGATGTACATGAAGTGCTTGCGCGCCTCGATCGGCGGCGTCGCCTCCCCCGCGGCAACAGCCATGTGGTACACGTCGCTCTCCATCTCGAACGGGAACTGCACGGGAACCATCGCCTCCGAACGCGCCGGGACGGTCACCGTCTGTTCCCACGTGTGCTGTTGCTCCCTGACTTCGCTCTGAAGATTGAAGCGGATGGTGGCCAGGCGCTCATCAGGCCCCGTGTTAATGAGCTGCACCATCGGGCAATCACGCTTGGCCGGGTCCAGCGAGATGACGTAGGTGTCGAAGCCGAACAGGCGTGCCGTGAGCAACGCCTCGGCTTTCGGCGGCAGACCCACCCTCGCAGCGTAGCCGCTCTCCCAATCCAGCGACAGATCCCCGTCCCCGGCAACCTGCAATTCATCCACTCCCCACCCGTCGACTCTCAGTGAGGTGGGAACGAAGGGCGCCTCGAGTTTCAATTCCGCCACCTTGTTACCACCCTGGAACAGGTCGGCGCTCGTTTGATTCCATTTGAGCTCTACGCCCGACCAGCCGGCGGGGATTGGCGGCACATGGGCGGAAGCCAATTCGTTTTCCCCTTTGGAATAAACGAATCGGACCTGGCGGTTCTTGCCGAGGTCGGACCGGGTCAGTTTCAGCGAATAGGTTGAGTCGAATAGAGAAAAGAAACGCCGTTCCTCCGGGTTCAGGTCGTCACGTACGTCAGCGGACAGATGCCCTCCCTGGGGAAACTGGATATACGGCTTCAGAGGATAGTCACCCTCTTCGCTGATCGGAAAGCAATGCCCCCGGCTTCCCCCGTCTTGCGGTGGAATCGCGGGGACACGAGGGTTGAGCGGCCCGTCCGGGTAGACGAGTATTTCGTTGCCGGCGGCCGGAAGCGCCACCAGCAAGAGCAACAGCAAGGATCTCAACATCATTTTACCTGCATGCAGCATCGTGGACCCGTGCGCTGTAACAGACGAATGTGAACAGGGATGTAAGCCGGACACCCACGCGTCGGTCCGGCCGAGGACGGCCGGCTCCATCTATGACGAACGTAATAGTGGAGACGGCGGTCCTCCGCCGTACGGTCCGTTCTACTCGCCCGTTTCGCATCAGAACTCCACGTCACACTGCACTAAACCTGGTTGGAAACAGTCACCTCGCAAGTAAGCACCGCTTTGCAGAACCCTCCTTCGGGGTGAGGGTATCGGAAATCGCTGTACGCGATGAGAAAACGGTCCGGCCCGGTTTTTACCAGGTCGGTATTGGAACAGGAGGTCTCGGGCGAATTGCCCAGCGTGCTGTGTCCGACCTCGTCGGGGCGGGCGAGGAGTTCGGATTCGGCTGGACCGACCACGGTCTTTCTCGCCGGCCAGGTCACGCCGCCATCGGTGCTGGCCGCCAGATGAACACCGGGCCTGCCGTAGATGACCGCAAGGACGCCGTCCTTGAGCTTCGTCACGTGGGGCGTTACCGATACAGGTGCGATGGCTTGCGGCGTAGACCAATTCCTTCCGCCGTCGCTGGACCGCGCCATATAGAGTTCGCGGCTCACGCCCTGATCCCCGCTCATCAGAGTGCGCATAAAACACAGAATGTCGCCGTTTTCCGTCTCGACGAACTCCTGTTCGTCGCCTCCGAATCCGTGGGTCACCAGGCCGACCTGGTCAGCCACCGTGCCGCGCATGTCCCAGGTGCGTCCGCCGTCCTCAGAGGCCAGGCAATGTATTACGGCAAAATACCGATCCAGCACCTCCGGGTGCTGACCGTACACGGGCGTCACCAGCGATCCGTCCCCCAGGCAGGTGACCTTGATCGGCACGGGAGGGTCAAGGTAAGGCTCCACATCCTCCCACGTCTGTTCCTTTTCAAACCAGAGCTGCTGGCGAACGATGCCGCACTTGCGCAGTTCCGGCGCGTCTACGAGAAAAGAAGAGTCCTCCCACTGACCGTCAGGCATGCGGATGCGGCACGGCCACTGCCGTGCCTCGGCGGGCAAGTCCCCGAAACGGTAGATCGCATCGTAGCGCCAGCCATACGGGTAGTAGAAGGGTTCGGCCACGGCTGCCACCCCCCATTTCGCGGGGTAAAGATGGGGCCATTGGTTGCCGGGGCCGAATGTCGACCAATGATAGACGAAGCGTTCGCGCCCGAAACAGATGGCGCCACCGTCGGAAAGTTCCACGACATCGGGGCGCAAGTCCACCTGCGCAAGCGGAATCCTGCTCCAGCTCGCACCGTTGCTGTCGCTCTTGAGCCAGCACGATTCCTCATGGTCCCCCAGGTTGCAATCAACCCCCATGTTGACGCAGAGATAGACGGCGCCGTCACATCCACGCCACATGTCCGGAAACTGGCAGACTCCCCACGGGGTATCCGTGGCCGGGCCGTGCATGATCAGGACAGGCTCACCCAGTGAGAAGCTCACATCGAAATTTGGTTCTATCACTCCGCTTTCCTCTCCTTGTTCAATCTGACATAGGTCGGGCTCGGGCCGATCGCGACTTCCAGCTTACCCGCATTGGCCGCGACGAGTCTGCTGTTCCCCATCCAGTTGAACACCTCAGCCTGCTCAGCGTTCACCGGGAGGGATACCGTCTTCTCTTCGTCGCTCCACAGGGCCATGATTGCATCGTCCGGGCCCTCATAGGTGTATCCCCAGGCGTTTTCGCCCAACCCCTCGAGGGGGCCGCTGGACTTGTGCCCGTCTACCAGGAACGTCATGGCCGCGTAGGCCGGGACCACCGGCTTGGGGCTGACCTTGTCGGGGGTGTAGGCCCGGGCGCTGAGGTTGTAGAAGAAGCCGTAGCCCGGTTCCGCGCCAAAGTCGTAGCTGTGGAAGGAAATGTGGAACCGGAAGCCTTCCCCCAACAGGATCAGGTTGGAGCGAATGTGGCACCAGGCCTGGAGCAGTTCTTTGGAGGGATCCCGCGCGGTGGGGAAGCCTTGTTCGGTGCTGAATAGCGGCAGATCCTTGCCGGTATGTTTCCGAACCATCGCCTTGAGAGCACGAATCCCTTCGATCAGCCCGTTCTGTTCGGGCGTCCTGCGCAGGTTCGGCCAGTCCAGGTAGGGATGAACAGAGTACCCGTCCAGGTACTTGCCTAAGCCCTTACTGAGAAGCCGCTCCTCCCACGCCAGCGTTCCCATGGAACTGCTGCACGTCGGGCCGATCACCACGGCTTTGGGGTCCAATTCGTGCAGGGCCTTGTAAGCGATTTCGTAGGTTCGGAGGAGCCGCTCGTCATCCTCGAAGCCTTGCGGCTCCCAAGTGATCTGGTAGAGGCGCTCCTCGCGGTTGGGGTAGCATTCCGCGTAGGCTTTGGCTGCCTCGAGGCAATAGTTGCGCCAGTGTTCCTCGGCCTCTGGTTTCAGCGCCGCAGTGACGAAGCTCCTGCTTCCGGGAATGACCGCCCACTCGGGCGGCCCCACGAAGAGGGTCGGCAGTGTGTAGACCTGCCATCGCCTGGGCTGACCGTCTACGGTGTACAGGGGCCAGTGCTGATAGAACCGCTTCGGAAACGTCTCCCCTTTGGCGCGGGCGGCTGCGAGGTCTTGCGCAAATTGCCCCGGATGATCCGGCTCCATTTGCCCCCACGCATAGCCGAACTGCCGCACGGCGATCGGTGAGGGTTCGATCACCCAGCGGACGCCCAGCGGAGGAATCACGTTCGCCACGTGAGGCCCCATCATCCCGAAGAAGCTCTCCTTCTCGCCGTATATCTTGCGCTTCGTCGGATCGGGAATCACGGCGTAGGTGAGGTAGCCCTTCCGGCGGCTGATGCCCTGCTTCGGCAACGTAAGCCCGTTTGAAAGCTCGACAAAAGCCCGGTAGAAGCCCTGCTTCTCGCACGGTGCTGCCACCTCCTGGGTCCATTGCCCCTCGGCGTCGGCCCGAATGTCCAACGTCTGCTCCTGTAGCGTCCGGTCCATTTCGTCCAGGATGCGCAGCTTGAGCTGCAGGTCGTCCTGGTTTGGCTTCAACCCGGCGACCTGGAAAGAAAGCGTCACCGGCTCGCCCGGGACAAAGGTGCTGAGGTCCGGGTGGGAGGTGTCGGCAGACAGCGTGATGTCGGTGGCCGTCTCCTCCAGCATCGCCAGCCAACCCCACAGCCACGGCGCCTGGTACGCGCCCTCGCCAAAATGCTGTGCCCCGCTGAAGTACGATGCACTTGCGCCCGCGGAGTCGGGATCATTGATCTTGAAATCGCAACCCAGCAGGGCGCCCTCCTCCGGCGGCCAGCCCGGGAGTTGATCCGCCGGTATGCGCACCTCGAGGTCGTAGCCTTCGTCCGTACAACGGAGGGCATAATCCGGGATCTCCCACGTCTGACCCGGCGCAGCGTCGACTCCAGCCACAGGTTTCTCCTCCGGTCCCGTGGCCAGGAACCAGTACTTCCGGTCGTCCCCGTCGAAGGCCGCGCCGCCCGAGGAATCGGGGTCCAGGAAGATCTCGGCGCTGTCGGCTTCCCAGAACTGTCCGGCGACACCGGGTGTCACCGAGAGCGTACGCACAGCCAGCGCGAAGTACAGGCCCTCGTCCGTCCACAGCGCCCGCAGTTCGGCCCGGGTCTTCTCGGACACCAACCAAATGGTCGGCCGCACCGCGCTCCAATCGCCCAAGTCGCCGTCCACCGTAGGCACTGGCGCCGGCTGCAGGCAGGGCAGCGGCGTGTTCACCCGAAGCGGTCGCTTGAGGTTCAGTACACGGCCGGCTTCCACCTCAATCGTCGCCTCGTACTTACCGTTAGGCGTGTTGGCGGGAACGTCCAGCGTGAAGCTCGCGCTGGCCGATTCCCCCGCCTCCACCGTGATTTGCTGTTCGGCGGGATCGATGCGCCAGCTCTCGTCGGGCGGCCGCACACGCGCAGTAACCGGAACGGCGGCGTCCTGTCCATTGTGCAGCCGCAAGACCAAGCGGTTGTCAGCCCCGGTACGAAGGTGGGGCGGATCGAGACTAATCTCCGCGGCCAGAGAGTAGAGCCAGACGGTGTGCCGCATCCGAGTCAGGTTGGCTTCCCGCCCCGGACGCGGAGCCTGGTCCACCAGGGAGGGGAAGACGCTGAGATCGAACACCTGCGGTTGGTCCCCCTCGGCGCGGCTGGAAGAGGTGACCACGCTTCCCTGCACCACGGCCTGCGCGATGTCCGACGGGGAACGGAGCGACGCGCCCGCTTGGTTCTCCAGGGGATCGTCATCGGCAGCATCCCCGGCCCGGACGCAGGAGACACTACACGCGAAGAGCACTGCCCCCGACGTCATCAGTGTCGCAAGTCCCTTGCCTGTCATCGCCAAGTCCTCTTGTCCTGCTTCTGCGGAAAATGGTGATCTGTGACATCTGAGAAGCTCACATACACGCGCACATTGCACATTGATTGCATCATCATCACAACAGCCGGCCAGCGGCGGCGGCGCGATCCAGGCGCCACACGTCCCCCGGAAGCCACGCAGACTGAACGCGGTGAGTGGAGTCGTGCTTGCTCAGCTCTGCCTGCTCCGCCGAGATGGTTACCGCATTTCCCGCTGCGAGGAATAGAGCATCCCGGTGGACGTGAACAGCACACGCGTGGCGCAGGCTCCAGGGCGTGTGCGGCAGTTCCTCCCAATGTTCGCCGTCCGCAGAATACCACACGTCATTGCGATTGCCGTCGGTCGCAACCTCAGCTGGGTGGTCCGCCACCCCCCGGTGCCCTCCTAACACCCAAAGCTTACCGTCCCACGCCACCGTATCGTGATAGGAGCGTGCCGGCCAGGGAGCCTTTCCCTCCGCTAGATGACAGGTCCACTCGCGACCGTCTGCCGACGACCACACATCGTTGTGGTAGAGGCGCGTCTTCAGTCTTGGCTGCTGTTCGAGGTCGTATCGCAGTGTACTCAGCGTGGTCCCGCCCGTCCCAACGTAGCCACCGCCCAGGATCCACATTCGATCGTGGAGAACAGGCACGCCACCATTCGCGCCGGTGATCATACCCCTGGGCGCCCATGGTGCGCTGTCCGTCACCAGCTCCCAACTCAGACCGTCCTGTGTCCGCCAGACGTCGAGCAACGGTGGAGGCGCCGGCGGAATGGGTTTCCCGGCCTTCAAGTCCGCCACGAAACTGGTCTGGGCGGCTGCGCCGGCCTGGCCACCCATGACCCAGATCGAGCCGTCGAAGACGGTGACCATCTGGTTGCCGCGCTCTTGCCAGGGGACGGTCGCCGCGACGAGTTCCCAATTCACGCCATCCGTCGACTGCCACACGTCATCGGGGGTCCCGTTCTCGGCCCCGATGACCCAGATGCGGCCGTCGTGCACGACGGCCCCGTGCATGTGCCTGCCGCTCCACGGCGCAGTGGCCGCCAGGGACCAGCTGCCACCATCATCCGAGCACCACACCTCCGAGCACACCTCCGACTCGAAAGAGCCGGCGCCAACGCCGGCGAGATCGGCCCTCTCGCCCGCGTACTGGTTCCAGCCACCCAGAAGAAAGAGCTTGTCCCGGAAGGAGACGAGCTGTGCCCCGTCGCGAGGCGACCATGTCACCTCCGAGCTCACACAACTCCAACGGTATGTGTTGGTCATTGATTCTCCTCGATCCGGCTTATGGAGCAACTCTGGCCCACACTCGACCCAAGTCCCAGCGGGAGCCAGATGACTGTCGGGTCGTTCTACTCCACCGTCTAGGTGGAAACGACTTCGCGATCTCCCAAATAGGCACCCTGATCGAGCAGTTCTTGCTGCAGTTTCTCCACGTCAAGCTCCCGTGGCGTCATATCGGCCTGCGCCGCCATCGCGGCCGCGGTTCCGACTGCGTGTCCCATTCCCATGCAGGTTCCCATCACGCGCGCCGATGCATGTGCCTCGTGGCTCGCCGACAGGCATCGGCCGGCGACGAGGAGGTTCTCGAGGCCGAGCGGAAGGAAGCAACGATACGGGATGTCATAGGAACCCTGGTCCTTGATAAAAACGCCGCCCTCGGGGAGATGCTGCGGCGAAGTGCCGTCATAACTGTGAATATCGACGAAGAAGCCCCCGAGGACCACAACGTCATCGAATCGTCTGCCGGCAAGCACGTCGTCATACGTGAGGCAATAGTCGCCAAGCACGCGGCGCGTCTCGCGAACGCCCACGTGGGGTGACGTGCGCAGCAGAAAGCAATGCTCGAAGCCGGGAACGCGTTCGCGCATGAATCCGGCCAGGCGGAACGCGATCTTCCGTCCGAGTACCTCGGCATGCGTCAGGTCGTCCGGGTCTGTTGCGTCGGTATGCGCGATATGCGTTGTCGTCGTACCGTTGATCATGCCCTTGTGAAACGCATTGCCGGTAAACCGGGAAAACGGCGCGATCTCGGGAAAATATCGTTTGATGTCATCCATCCACTCGTCGAGGGGCAGCGTGAAGTGCATGTACCTGGAGTACTTCTCGCCGTCCTCCTCGATCACTTCCGCTCTGCGGCAGTTGAAATACGTCACGGCGCGCTCGATGTCCACGCCACCGAAGGTCGACATCATGCTGACCGGTTGCATGGTTCCGTCCAGGTCTCGTCCTTTCTCATAGGACGCCCCGGCGCGTGCCGCGACATCGGCGTCGCCGGTGGCGTCGATGATGATCTTGCCGCGCACGTGCTCTGTGCCGGCCTTGTTGGTCAGGGCGAGGCCGCACACGGCGTTACCGTTCATCACCACGTCACTCACGAACGAGTGAAACAGCATGTCGACGTGTTCCGTCTCGAGCATGTCCAGTACCACGTAAATGAACGCCTCCCGGTCGATGCTGACATCACGCGCCACGAGCAGTGGCCGATCCGGTTTCTTCGGGTCGGAGTACCGGCATTCGGCCGCCGCGTTCATTTCCTTCAAGCGGAGAATGATTTCCCAGGGGATGCCGCGGATGATGTGCGCTTCGCTGTTGTCGTGCCAGCCGTGCAGATTGAGCGCCGTCACCGCCTCACCGCCCGGAAATGGAAAACGCTCCAGAAGCAGCGTGCGTGCTCCCATCCTCCCTGCCGCGATGGCGGCGCAAATCCCGGTCGGCCCCGCGCCGGCCACGATCACGTCGTATTCGGTCTGACTGCGTGCACTTTCGCTCATCGCTTCACAGTACCTCAAATTCCATTCGATGCCGTAGATAATTCATCAATTATCCGGACTACAGCTTCCCCTTGGCCGCCAGATCTTCAGCCAACTGCTTCTGATACGCCAGATAGGCCTCTTCGTTCATGCGGACGGCGCTAGTGGCGCTGTACATGAATCCCAGGGCCCGGCGGGTACGCGTTTCGCTCCGGTTCCCGTCGGAACGATGTATGGTCAGCGAATGATGGGCCAGGAGATGTCCGGCCTTGCAGGGAAACGCGATTTCGTTTTGAAGGTCGTTGTCGATCCCGTAGTCCAAAATGCCCTGTGAAAAACCCAGCGTCCCCGTGCTGCCGTGTGCCCGCATCCCCCATTTGTGCGAGCGGTCGACGTAGCGGACGCAACCGGTCTCCTCGTCGACATCCTCCAGCGCAATCCAGAACGTCAGCGCGTGATTCGGTTTGAGCATGAAGTAATACCCGTCCTGGTGCGCCGGTGACGGTTTCCCGGCTTTCGGGGGCTTGTTGAACCATTGCATGTTCTCGACCGTCACCGCCTCACCCAGCAGCAGTTCGGCCAGGCGTTCATAACGTGAATTGAAGGCCATCTTGTGAAAGGTTTCGTCAAACTCGAAGAGCCTTAGTAGCTGCTTCAGGGTCGACGGATCGTCCACGTCCTCATAAAACACCCGCTCACGCGGCATGGTCGGAACAACATCGGCAATAAACGTATCGATGTGCCGGTTCAGGTCGGCTACCTCATCCGGGGTGAGAAATCCTGGCAAGGAGACATAGCCATGCTCGTCAAAATGCGCCTTCCGTTCAGCGTCCTGTTTGTCGTTGGTCATTTGGGTTGCATTCTCCTTAATAAAAACAATGCTAATATTATCATATTTACCTTATGTCCGCCACCTGAAGGATCGGAAGCTTCGTCGATTGACCTCGCGTAAGCGGGGTCCTAAGGAGTGCGGAAGCAAAGCTTCCGCCTTTGCCGGTACTCGAGGGAATACATCGCCGCCAGGCCCGTTGACATAGCTGTGGGCTACGAAGACCACAAACATGTCTGCACCTTCTTATTGATGTAATACCACCGACTGCAAATCAAGGCGGAAGCTATGCTTCCGCACTCCTGGGGAATCCGCATTCGGCGGATTCAACGACAGACGAAGCTTCAGACCAGTATTTATGTTCAAAAATATGGCTTACCAAGGTGCCATTTATGTATGGCCCCTTTTGGTCTTCCTGATGCCAACCTCCACACCAGCAACGACCACAGAATGCTCGGCACGCTCCTCTTCGCTGTAATCGCGGTCAGCGTCGTAGGGGGCGAACATTACCATGGCGCTGTAATTGTTAGAAGCATTGCCACCATGGCACCGATCCAGGTTGCCGTTCAGGATGACCAGTTCGTTCCATCCTTCCAGGATGTTCTGCGTCTCGAAGCGGAAATTGTATGCGGTATGTTTTGGAGAATGTTTCGTGAGTAGATGTTTCTCGGGCGCATACTTGTCCTGAGAACCGGCGCTGAATAGGAGATCGTCGATTTCCTCGCTCTCCCACTGCGGCCAGGAACCGTTGAGACTCACGCCGATCATATCCGGACGATCCCTTTTCTCGACGATGACCTGGACCGTGACTTCCAGGTCACTTTCGGGCGGCTCGGCGCACATGGGCAACCGCACCGACTTCAGGGCGCCGGGTTCGAGGTTTGCCGGAAAGTGGTCGACGGTTTCAAAAAGAGGCCTGACCCATGAACCGAACATGTAGCCCAATCCGTATAATTTTTCCTGCCCACGAAGAGCGTCGAGATTGTCGATGTCTTTGATGTGGGAGTAGTTGGATAGACCATTCGAGAGCGTATCGGCCTCAAAAAAGTTGAAATACTCAATGCCATCGGCGCCCGCCGCCAGTTTACCTGCGGCGTTGCCTCGAAGAAGCTCCACCCTGTCCGGATTCGTCCGACTATCCGACAGTTCGAGTTCGGGAGAATAGACCGGCAGCCAATTAAACAGATACTCAATCACCCCATAAACGGTGATATCCGGACCCAGTCGGCGCTTCAAACTGCTGTAACAGATGTTCCAGGATGTCTGCATGTAGTTGCTCGGGCTGACAAAGTCGATCACCCCGGAACGCGCCATGCCAATCACATCCAAACCGATGTTGCGTATCAGGTCGATGTTTGCAGGACACCGGATCCCCAGGGCATAGGGCTTGCCGATACGCTTCTCTTTCTTTCGCACAAGCTCCCGAATCTCGGAGTGCCATTCTGTAAGTTCCGCAATGTCTGTTTCCGTCGCGGGTGGCTCACAACAGATCGGGTCCCGCAACCAATCGAGCTCCATGCCTTCGAAGTCGTAGTCTTCGATGAGTTCCCGTATCAAGGTGAGCATGTGGCTGCGGACGTCCGGAAGGCCGTAGTTGAGTCCCACAGGGAGTCCAAGAGCGTTTTGATGTGGGAAGATGAATGTGTTCTTCTGTTTTGCATCAGCTCTCCCCTGGAAGGGACTGTTAGACCAGTCGTCAGGGTTGGCGGCGCGGTGAGTGTCGTTCATTCTTACAGACAACCATGGCGCAATGCCTCTCTGCCGGCAGCCACTGCATACCTCGGCAAGCCAATCGATACCGGATTCTCGTAAGTCATAGGCTCCGTCATACATTAGGATGGCGTCATCGATCAGGCTGTTGCTGTCAACACCCAAGGCATCCGCCAGCCCATCAGAACGGAAGAAATCGCGATCACCCCGGGAATACCCGTCGATGCTGGTTGGCCAGACCTTGCTGGGATACCAGGCGACGTCGGTGTTCGGGTTCATCAGAAGGGTGTCGATGCCGGCATCCGCCAGCTTGTCCAGAAAACGGTGGATGGTTTTGACGGAGAACTTGCCGCCCTCCGGTTGCCAGATCTTTGAGTAGGCGAACAGGAAGCAGGAGTCCCCATTAAACAGGTGTCGATTCTTTATCCGTTTCAACGGGTTCCCCTGACGATCACAGGTGCATCGTTCATTCGGCGCCGGCGCGGTATACTTCGATCTCGTAGTAGATTTCCGGTTTGCCCTTCTGCGGCGGATCGGGGATGAGCAGGCGAACGCGATCGCTTCTGATCCCCGTCAAAGAGAAGGTGCGAATGGTTCCGACCGGCGTGTGCTCGTAACCGGTCTCGTCTCTAATCTCAAAGTGGGGCTGACCGTACGTGACGGTAGTGTGCTTCACGCTGCCCAGGTACTGTATGTAGGGCTCTTCGCTATTGTGAGGAATGACGCGCCAGGCGTCGTCCTGGTAGACGGCGAACTTGTAATTCACGTTCGCCGTGACCACGACCGCCCGGTCAAGCGTCTCCGGGTTGGGAAAAGTGACCTGGAACGAGCGATTCGGTTTCCACAACCCGCGCGACCAGGCGTGGGCGCTGGGAGTCTTGAAGCCAAGGGGCCACTCCGCGCCCCGGTATCCATCGATGATATGAAGCGCTGGAGCGGGCGGTTCAACCACGTCCATGTCGGCGCTTTCCTCTTCAGCAGATGCGCGCGACGAGAATGCCAGCTTCGCCCCGCGCCAGCACAGGGCGACATTATCCTCGAGCGTCCGCCGGTGCACCGCGCGCAGGCGATTGTACTCCTTTCGGGCAGCGCGGACGTCCAGCGGTGCTTCCAGGGGCCAGTTCGCGTAGAGATGCACGCTTTGCGGCTTGAAATGATCGGCCAGGCCTCCGGCGCCGGCGCTGACTTCTCTGTTCTCCCCCACGACACGATAGGTTCCCGCTACCGGCACGGTGACGGCAGCGTCGAGGGCATTGGTTCCCGCATTGACCACCGCCACCAGGGACCGGTCGCCGTCCTGCCACAGTGCCGCGTGGACCGCCCCGGTTTCCGATTCGAGCCGTTGCATCGGCCATAACAGGATGTCGTGCAGCGCCCGCACCTCGCGCACGACATAGCCCAAAGCCAACCACTGGTTGGGGTAGGCGTCGCGCATTCGGTACGTCTGAATGGCGGCCGAGTAATAAGACAATCCCTGTACGCCCTGCACCAGTCCGAGCCAGGTGGCGCTGCGCATCTGGTGGTAGGCCGGTTCTCTGCCGCTCTTCATCGGTTCGTACCCGGCCATGTTGTGCGCTTGCGGCACATACCAGACGGGGCGCCGTCCCTGCATCACCTTCACGCCCGTCCCGATCCTGTCCAGGATCTGATCCAGCGGGCCCGGCAGGGGGTAGGAGTCGATCATCATCACGTCGGCCACATCAGTGTAGAACGGATACTGCCGGGGGTAGTTGTTCACGCCGGTTGTCGGGTGGTAGGGATCGAGCGCCGCGACCGCCAGACATTCCGCACGCAACTTCGCAGCTTCATGAACCGGCGGCTCGTCGTACATGTAGTAACCCAGGATCACACCCGAGGCGATGAACTGCCTGGCCTCTTCTGCATCCCTCGGTGGCCTGACCAGCAGGCGCAGGCCGTGCTTCTTCGCTTCGGCGCGATACGCGGGTGTGGCGGAGATATAGGGCCCGACGCAGTTGAATCCCATCGCGGCATGTAAGCCAAGATCGCTCAGCGGCGGATTGAAGACGCTGATCGGGAAGAACGGTCGGCCGTTGACGAGCAGGCGGTTGTGCTCGTCCACCGTGACTTCATCCGGCGCCGCCTTGTGCACCGGAAGGGCGCGCTCCACCACCAGGCGCTCCTCACCGGCCGGGCTTGTGACGATGATTCGAAGAACCAGTTGCTCGACCTCCTCCGGAGACGGAGGCGCCGGCAACGCAAACGTCACCGCCTGCTCGCCCGGCACGACATCGAGCGCCTGTTGGCCGAGCACCGCATCGTCGGCACCGATCAGAACCGCTTCCGCTTGATTGTTCCGCTCCCACGACGGAACATCGAGGTTCACCATCGCCCGTACGTTTTGCACCGGGTAGCTGGCATAGAACGCGCCGCGAAAGCGCGGCTCCATCACGGTGATGCTTACCGCCGCTTCGTCCAGCACCTTCGGGATGAGCCGAATGTGATCCACGAGAAACGCCGGCCGGTACGGATGCTTACCCAGGTGAAGCCGCTTCCAGAACTCGATCGCCCGCATCCGAGAGGAATCCAATTGCCCTCCGACCGCAGCCAGGTCAAATACAAACGTCTCGGTGCCCCGCGGCTTGAGGTCGCGATACGCGGGCCCCACCCCGCCGCTCGCGCTGCGGAGAAGGATGCCGAAGTCCTGGACATCGTCCGTCGTGTTGACCACGTCCAGCTCGAGACGGCGATAATCAGACCAATCAGTGATCGCCGATGCGGTCTTACCCAGGTTGAGTGCGATGTGCGGCCAGTTCTTGCCGCCGGCGGTTTCGAACGTACGGAAGGAAATCTCCGCCGCCCCCCGCCTATGCGTGGCGCCCTCCTGCACCCAACGCACACGCAAGTCGTACAGGGGCACACCCGACAGCATGGATTCCGTCTCCTGCTGCGACTCGAAGCTCGTGAGGATGTGGACATCACCGGCCAGCTCACCTGCGACAGGCAACGCCAGTCCACTCGCGAGCGTCGCGAGGAAGAGCAGAATTTTATTCATCCGCACCTGCGTGTCCAAGCAGCCGCTGAGCGCTTTCGATATAGTCGCCAATCAGTTTCCGTGTGCTCTCGAGCTGTTGTGTGTCCTCGCTAAAAGAGGTCACGCTTGCCACGAGAAGATTGCCCACCTCGAAGAAAGGGCGAATCTGGGATTCCAACTGGTCCAGGGCCGGATCTTGGATTCCTGCGTCACGGATGGCGGCAGAAAGCTCCCTCGCCATATAGAGGTACTCATTATCCTCGAGACCATCGCGGATGTTCTCGAGCCGGATGGTCGGTATTGGCGTTTCACGATCCGGTCCTGAGCACCGCAAATGATCGTGCCCATTGTCTTTCACCTGCCACGTTGTGTACGGGCCATCTGATATCGGCGAATTGGGGGACATATTGAGGGCATAATAGAGGAATCCATCCACGTCGTAGGCAAAGGAAATGAACCCGACCAGCATGCGTCCGTCCATCGCGGGATGGGTCATGAGGAAGTTCGCAAAGGGCTTGATCGGACTGTTGCAGGTATACCACCACACCTGCTTGCCCCGGGCGCGGGCCTTCGCGATATCATCGAGCAGCGTCACATAGTTGCTCGGCAGCGGACACCACCAATCAATCTCGTCCATTTCACCCGATGCTCCGAATGTCGCATCGTGGGAGGTGGTCATGATAGGCAACTCGGGAAAGCGCTTCTTCACCTCGGAAGCTACCTTCTGCATCGCGGGCTGCCACTCCGCCGGGGCCTCATCGAACATGTAGAGATAGGCTTCGTCCCTGATGCCATGGGTTTCCGCGAGGTCCAGGAGTTCGGCCGTACGGTCCAGCCACTTCTCGAGATCCTCTTGCCTGGGCATCTTCGTCTCTTTATCGAACATCTTATGGCTGTCGTGATGACGGAAGTGGACGAAGGCGACATTCCATGCCCGGACACCCCCGGCGGCCCACGCGGCCAAGTGGCTCTTCCACTCCGAATAGAAACCATAGATGTTGGAGGGGCAGATCCCGTACTTCATCTGGAACGCGCTGTCCGCCCCGCCGATCACGAAGCGAAAATGTGGCATCTTGGGCAGTTCAAAATTCCAGACCTTCACTTCCACGGGAACTTCAACCACGGACGCGTTATCCGCCTCGATGACTGCTTTGCCCCTGTAGACCCCCGGCTCTGTGCCGGACGGCACGCGTAGGCCGTACCACAGCGCCTGGACGTCGTGACGGCGAACCTTAAAGCTCTTTTTGAATTCCAGTATGGGGTCCGGCCAATAGCCGTGGGTCTTCAGATCGTAGGGCGTGGCGTAGAAGACGTACCCCACGGGCACAAACCGGATATTGTCCGCGCTGATAGTCTCTCCACTCTCCGATCGAAGATCGCTCGCGGTCAGACGAACATTCTCCAGGTCCTTGTCGGGCGAGTAGATGACGACCTGCCGGTTCTCGCTTTCGTTCCGCGCCGCAACCATCTGGATCGCGTCAGCCAGGTGCTGTCCCTCAAGCGATTCGAAGCTCTTGGGACGCACCTTGAGTGCTCCCGAGCAGACTTTCACGCCATACTCTGCCTTCGCGTCAGACCCGGTCGACCCGGCACCTAAAAAAGCGTTCCGCCACTTGTCGTTGAACTCGCCGGCGTCCTGTGTGTACGCGTAATGCGCATCGGGTTTCGTTTCGATACGGATAGAACCGATCTTCGAATATTGGGACCACTCATATCGTTCGACCCAGACGGTCAGATTGCGGACAGACAAGTCTCCAGTACCGACTGTTCCCAGTTTCACTTCGTAGACCGTGTCCGGATCACCCGGTCCGGTCCCACGGACGATCCGGATGTCTCTTGAATCAAAGTTTAAACTCCTTTCGATCTCCTTGGAGAAAGGCGTATCCACTCCGGCTTTTGAGATGTACCACCACAGGTTTCCCACTTCCCTGGGCTGAGAGAAGAATTGAAGATAGACGTCGTGAACGCCCGGCGTCAGGCCATTGACATAGGCAACGATCTTCTCACCCCCGGAACGCTCCGGCGTTCGAATGAATCCGTCGCCCGTAAGATTCCATCCCGCCTCGCGCAGCACTTCAGCATCGCTCAGCACGCGGTTATCGCCGGCAAGTTTCAGGCTGACCTCCACTCCATCATCCTGGGTCTGAATCGTTGCCGGTCTCTCGGCATCTCCCCAATGAACCCAAGTAATGCGCCCAACATCGCCCGCGACGTCAACCGCGAATGCCAAAATCGGTATAGCTGCCAATATCACTCGCATCTTCATGCCCGTTCTACTCCAAGTCCTTCAAACCACTGACTCCATCCTTGGTGATGGTACAGCTCCCATCGGGATGGGTTCTTACGATGTGTTTCGTTTCGTACAGGATGAAACCAGTGAAGCGATCGTCGTCCCGCACCGCACGATACTCGTTCTGCATGGTTTCCGGATCCAGATCTTTGATGTACCGGTTGACCGTAACCGGGATGTTGCGGCTTTCACAAACGGTAATCACCTCCTGGGTAAACTCGTCATCAAAGATACAATCGAAGGGCAGATGGAAGAAGCGAATGATTCCCTCGTCACATAAGCCCTCTTCAATCCAACGGAGCCATTCGAAGTTCAGGTTGGCCGGATATGCCAGACGCCGGGTAGCAGCGGGATTTGGTCGATACCAGTCCACCTGGAAGTTGATCCGCATGCTCTTGCCGCAGGCGGCGATCATCTCTTTCGCTTTTTTCAGGAACTCAGTATAGGCTTCGCCACGAACCTGCGCGATGGTCGCCAGGTCGACCCCACCCCGCTTCTCGCATGCCTCGAGCACCGCGGGATTGTATCCGTAATCTTCCGGGTAATCGGTGTGGGTACTGTGATTCTCTTCGCGAATATCAATGCCGTCCACACCGGCATCCAGCATCTCTTCGATGCACGAAAGCCAGAAGTCGAGGACCTCCGGCTCGGTTTCGCAGAGTGCGCCGGACAGGTATTCATTACGACCACGGGTGTAAGCAATAATACCGCTGTGGCCATCCTGGTTGGGCGCGTCGAGAAAATGCCTGGCACAGCCAAAGCCATGATCGAAGTCCAGGCCATGGCCACGAAAGTCCATCTTCTCCGGCGCCCAGATGCTGCCTCCATTGGCAAACACGCCCGGAACCTCCAGGCCATCCGCGTCCAGGGCGACCAGCATCTCCGTGGATGTGTTCTCGAAGTCAGAAGGCCCGTCCATGAAATCGGTCGTGACCAGGATAAACGGATCGCTCAACGCAAACCCGGACAGGGTCAACGTCCGCACCGGATCACCTTTTTTAGTCACCAGTTCGTCACACGCGTCGACAATATCCTTCCCCGCCGGTTCCACGTTCTCGGTAACTTCAAAATCGATATCCAATTTTTTGTAATTGCTGTTGAGAGCACTGGTCCAGATTTGCAGGTGCTGCTTGTTCACCCGGGTGGGAGCGTCATCCTTCTTGATAAGTTTGAGTCCACAGATCGGCACCGTCTTGATATCCGGCCGCATGTCATCGCTGCGACGTTTGATCCGGAGATGCGGGTGATCCAACACAAACCGGTCGAGCCAGGTCAGACGCCCGCCGATGTGGCTCAACCTGCCGACCATGGCCGCTTCAACCGTTCCTTCAGGCACGACATGGGTGGCTCCGGTTTCATAGGGCTTGAAGCAGGCATACAACGTCAGCCCTTCCTGGTGAGCGGCTTCCGCGGCTACGCGGAGCGGATTCTCCAGCAGGAGATAGGTGCCGCATAGTTTCTCGCTTTTCACGCCGGTGTCGCGAGCCATCTTCCCCCCGCGACCATCGCCGTAGTAGCCCCAGACAACACGCTCGACCCCGCACCCGGCCAGGGTGGCCATCATCGATCGCACCTGGGCGGGATCGATAAGGCCTTCCGCCTTCATGGCATCGCCCGCAAAATCCGCGAGGGCCTCGAGCCTGAAATCATTGGCGGCCATACTTCACTTACTCCAACGGCAACCGCCAGGAATACCGATCCATTTTTTCGTGATCCGAAAGGCGAGCTGTTTCAAGCATTCGTGGTGGCACCGGCAAAAGGTCGTGGGATTCCGCCCGGAACCTGATGAATCCTTCGCCGTAGGAATAGCCGCCTGCGACGCCAAATGCTCCGTCATTGGCTTCAAGACGTTTGCGGGCATAATCGCCGGCGTAGCCCTGGCTGACCAGGCAGTCCATGGCCGCTAGCTTCTTCTCAATTACGTCGGTAATATCGATGAACACGTCGTTGTAACAGCCGCGGTTCGCATCGAAAACGGTCTTGGG